>ERZ808054.1246-NODE-1246-length-15510-cov-3.881682_pt1 | contig 15510 bp, 8 predicted proteins | sample MGYA00380201_ERZ808054 | MGnify/ENA primary metagenome ERZ808054 (study PRJEB31490, sample SAMN06133419) | mouse gut metagenome | isolation source: Z5_2 | host: mice | place: China: Chengdu | collected 2015-05 ... | reverse complement strand
TAAGGGAAATCGGGCATGGATGCCCGATTTAGCCCGATTCGGCATGGATGCCGACAGAGGGCGTCCCGCAGCCTGTGAAAACCTGTCTCATTCTGTTTAGAAAAACCCGCCGGAAAAAGTGCACGGAAAACCGGGACAGGCAATCCCGCTGCCGCCGCCCCCCAAAAAACTCCCTCCCGTGCGTCCGCCCCTCAACACAACATTTCAAGCCGAACCGTTACTCTTTCAGAAATAATTAAGAAATGTATGATTGTATAAAAACACTATATATGATATTCTATATATGGTGTTTTTTTAGTATGGGATAATACGAATTATGGATAGCGGGAATCCCGGAAGGTGCTATTTTGGCTTAATTTGCCATAAGATACCGAAAAAAGGGAGAATCTGGGGAATATAATATAAAGGAAGCAGTGAAAAAGAGGACGGAAAAGGCAGTAACAGAAAAAAGAGGGAGAAATATGAAAAAAAATGGAAAATGGCTCGGTAAAAACAATGGAAGGGCAGAAGAAAAGGGCATGAAATTGCGGTTTCTCCAAAATCTGCAGTCCGGTAAAAAAGGAGCCGTGGCGGCGGCATTTCTTGCATCGGCGGTCTTAGCGGCAGGATGCGGGAAACAGCAGGGGACGACCACGGCGCAGAAGGAATTTGTGTATGTGCCGGAATTCGTGAAATTGGATATGGAAGATGGCATCGACCAGATGAAGGTGGTGGGTGACACCATTTATTTTGTTTCCGGGCATTGGGACGATGCGGCAAATGCATACCGGCAATATCTTGGAAAGCTGGAAGCGGGGGAGCGTACACCGGAAATGCTGCTGCTGGATATCGGTGAAGAATCCAATATGATGGCGATGGACATAGACGCGGAAGGAAATTTACAGGCGGTAGTCGTAACGGCGCTTTATGCGGAAGACGGAACGGCGGGAGCGGAAAACGGTGCAGAAGCGGCAAAAGCGGATACGGAAAAAGCGGAGGCAGCAAAAGAAGAAACAAAAGAAGAAACGGAAGAAGAAACAAAAAAAGATGCCCCAGAAGATACCCAAAAGCAGGACGGGGAGGCGCAGGAAGGAACGGAAACCGGGGAAGAAGAAGCAGCCGGAGAAGAAGGGGATGCGGATGCCGCATCGGAAAGCGAATCGGCGTCTGTCGGCGGCGGTTCCGGCGGAACCGTGGTAATAAGCGGTACGGGGAACTTTTCCGTAGAAGTGGCAAGCCCTTTCTCCATGGACGGGGAAATGGAATACCGGGAACCCATAGGGCAGAAAACGGAACTTTGGAAATTCGGACAGGATGGAAAAGCTGCGGAAACGGTAGATTTGACGCAGGTTTTTGAAGATAAGGAAAATTTTTACATACAGTATATGGTTACGGACGGGGAAGGCAACCTGTATTTCGGATATGACCAAAACATCATTGTATTGGATCAGGGCGGGAAGATGCTGTTTGAAACGGAATTGGACAGTTGGTTGAATTCCATGTCCGCCACGGGGGACGGACAGGTGCTGGTATCCTACTGGGGAGAACAGATCGAAGTACATACCATTGACCTGGCGGGAAAGAAAATCGGGGATGCCGTGAGCGCGATGCAGTCCAACCGGTTCGGCAGATATACGTTTTCACAGGGCGCCGGTGTGGATGTGCTTTACAGCATGGACAGCAGTTTATACAGTTATAATTTCGGCGATGCGGAAGCGGTGGAACTGTTAAACTGGATTGACTGCGATATCGACCAGGATAACCTGCAGGGCTTTACGCTGCTGGAGGACGGAAGGATTCTTGCCGTTACGTCAAACTGGGACGGGGAAAGCGATTCAAACCAGGTGGAACTGGCGTATCTGACGAAGAAAAAGGGTTCGGAAGTACCGGAAAAGAAAATCCTTACATATGGTACGCTGATGATGGACTATGACTTACGGAAGAATATCATCGAATTTAACCGGACGAACCAGGAGTACCGGATTGAGGTGAAAGAGTACTATACGGATTATTCGGGAGAGGATTCCTATACTAATGCGGTGCAGACGATGAATGCGGATATTGTCAGCGGCAAATGCCCGGATATCATCGATTTTTCCAACGGTAATGTGGAGAATTACATCGCAAAAGGGGTAGTGGAGGACTTATATCCCTTTATGGAGGCGGATGCGGAAATAAACAAAGAGGATTACCTGGATAATGTACTTCATGCCTATGAAAAGAACGGGAAACTCTATGCCATGCCCCCCAGGTTTTATATCAGTACCGTTATGGCAAAAGCGGCGGATGTGGGCGATAAGCAGCACATTACGCTGGAGGAAGTGATGGAGCTTTCGGAAAATCTGCCGGAAGGGGTAGAGCTTTACCAATATGCAAGCAAGAGCAGCGTGTTGGGCAGTATATTCCGCATGAACATGGATGTGTTCGTGAATTGGGAAACGGGGGAATGTAAATTCAACGGAGAGGAATTTATCCGCGCCCTGGAATTTGCCAATACTTTCCCGAAGGAATATGTATGGAGCGAAGATGCACCCAGCGTTCCCACCCAGATACGGGAAGGAAAACTGGTAATGATGGAAGTCAGCCTTTCTTCCATGCAGGAGTTCCAAATGTATACGGGAATGTATGGGGAACCGGTGGCGTTTATCGGCTTCCCTACGTCCAAGGAGAGCGGCACTTACTTAAGTTCCGCAGGCGCCCTGCTTGCCATGTCATCGAAATCCCCTTACCAGGACGGGGTATGGCAGTTTATCCGCATGTCGTTAACAAAGGAAGCACAGGAGAAAAACTCCAAAAGCAGTTACGGTTTCCCCGTAATGAAGTCGGCATTGGATAAAATGTTTGAAAAAGACATGGAAGAAGAATATTATGAAGGACCGGACGGTGAGAAAGTAAAACAGCCTAAGACAACATGGGGTTATGACGATTTCTCGATTGAAATTTATGCGGCAACGGAGGAAGAAGTGGCGGCAGTGCGGAAACTGATTGAAAGCGCCCATTCCACTTCCCGGTATGACGTCCAGATGAGCAATATTATAGAGGAAGAAACGGCGGCATTTTTTGAGGGGCAGAAGTCGGCGAAAGACGTTGCGGACATTATACAGAGCAGGGTTCAGATTTACGTAAACGAGAACCGGTAAAAGATACCGGAACGGGAAAAACGGAAAAGGAACCAAAAAGAAACAGGCAATAACATGGGGAAAGGAGTACGGCAGGAAAGATGATGAAGTGGATACATGCAAAAAAGGTATTTGGGTGTTTGGCGGCGGCAGCGCTGCTGGCCGTCTGCGGGTGCGGGAACGGCTCAGGGGATGAAACTGCGGGCGGCGGGAATGGCGTGGACGGGGATTATGTATATGTGGCAGAGTACAAGTCCCTGAACGATTATTGTGATTCCATTCACGCGCTCCGGTTCGGCGGCGATAAACTGTTTTTTGCCGGAATGAAGGAAGATAAGGATGTATTGTATTCCATGACCGTCGGCGGGGATGACGTGAAGGAATTTCCGTTGGAGTTGGAAAAAGGAATGCATGTGAATGTTTTGGGAAACGATGCGGAAGGAAACCTGCTGCTTGGGATGATCCAGTACGAAGGCGACCCGGAAGCCGGCGGAACGGTGAAAAGAGTGACCATCCAGAAACGTTCGCCGGAAGGGGAAGAACTGGAAACCGTGGAAACCGGTAATGCGTTTTCCCAAATGGACAGTATGTCCTTTTACCTGTCCGGTCTTTTGCAGGACAAGGAGGGAAACTATTACCTTGGCGCCTCAAAGGAGATTTATGTGCTGCGGCAGGATGGCAGCCTTTACTGTGAGATTCCCATCGGACAGTATCTGACGAACCTGTTTGCCATGAAGGACGGCAGGGTGGTGGCTGCTTATTACGGGAATGCGGGCTGGACGCTGGAGGAGGTAAGCCCTTCCCAAAAGAACCTGCAGCCTTTGGCGAGCAGTATCGTCTTTGATTACGGTACCTATCAGGGCGGCGTGGATACGGACCTGATTTACACACAAAATGCCATCCTCTATACCTGCAATCTGGGGGATGAAAAACCGACGGCGCTTTTGAACTGGATGGACAGTGACATTGACAGTAACAACTTAAGTGATTTTACTATCCTTCCCGACGGGCGGGTTGCTGCAGTAACCGTGGATTACAGTGCAGGGGCGACGGAACTGGGTATCCTTACCCAAAAAGACCGTTCCGAGGTGCCGGAGAAGGAAATCCTGACGTATGCGTCCCTGTATGTCCCTTATTTTGCGGAAAAGGATATCGTGGCGTTTAACAAGCAGAGCGACAAATACCGCATTGTCGTAAAGGAATACGGGGATGAAAGTATGTCTTATGCGGACCGGGCGGCATTGTTAAATGCGGATCTTACCAGCGGGAATGCGCCGGATATCATTGATTTGGAGTACAGTGCCCTGTCCCTGGAAGAAATGGTTGCCGCGGGCGTGTTGGAAGATCTGACGCCTTATTTGGACGGAGATGACATCATTAAGCGGGAAGATTATGTGGAAAATGCCCTGCGTGCCTATGAGCGGGACGGGAAATTGTACGGAATCATGTCCTGCTTCGGAATTTCGACGCTAGTTGGGAAGGTATCCGATGTGGGAGATGGTTCCACATGGACCGTGGACGATGTCCTGGCATTGGTGGACTCCAAGGAAAGCGGCGTGGAAATTTTTAACTATGCGGACAGAACAAATGTTCTTCACAAGATGTGTGCGTTAAATGAGGAGCTGTTTATCGACAGGGAGAACGGTACCTGTGATTTCAGCAGCGGGGATTTTTATAAGATTTTGGAATTTGCAAGCCGGTTCCCGCAGGAATATGAGTATGATCCCAATGCCCCTTCGGAAATCGAGAAAATCAGGAGCGGCAAGTTATTGTTATTGGCGGAGCCGATTACGGCGGTGTCCCAGTACCAGATGTATGAGTATGAGTTTGGCGAGCCCGTGAATTTCATCGGTTATCCGACGTTTGGCAAAAGCGGGATGACGCTTGTACCCAACAGTACTACGGTGGCAATGCATGCATCCTCCAAAAATAAGGAAGGCGTTTGGGAGTTCATCCGTTTTAACCTGACGGAGAAACGCCAGGAAAACATGTGGACGGCAAACGCAGGTTTCCCCATCTTAAAATCCGCATTGGACAAGGTGCTTGCGGAGGCGATGGAAGATGAGTATTATGAAGATGAGGACGGAAATAAAAAGCTGACGTCGAAGACTACATGGACGACCGGTGATTTTACCGTAGAGGTCTATGCGGCGACCAAAGAGCAGGTGGACCGTATCCGTGAAATGATTGATACCGCCCAGCCGGGGAAAATCATGGAAGAAAAATTGTATGACATTATCCGCGAGGAAGCGCAGGCATATTTTGACGGACAGAAAAGTGCGGAGGATGTGGCGGCGTTAATTCAAAACCGCGTACAGACGTATTTGGACGAGACAAGATGATGGAAACGAAAAGAAAACCCGCAGGTTTTTGGCAGCGGAAAAAGCAGGAGCATCCGGCGCCAAAGACCGGCGCGGGAAAACAAAAAAGCGCCATACAGAAAAAGAACGCAAAGAGCAGGCGGATTTCAACGGCATTTTTGGCCCCCAGCGTTTTGGGGGTACTGCTGTTCTTTGTGCTGCCCTTTCTGGTTGTGTTTTTTTATGCGGTGGTGGATAATCCCATCAGTCACCGCTTTGTGTTCTTGGATAATTTTATCAATGTGTTCCGCAATGCGGCGTTCCGGCAGGCGGCATACAATACCATGAAGTTTTCCGTGATTGCGGTTCCTTTGGCGGTGGTGCTGTCATTGGGGCTTGCCATGCTGTTGGACAGCAAGATTCCGTTTAAGAGCCAGTTCCGTACGTTTTTCCTGACGCCGATGATGGTGCCCATTGCATCGATTGTGCTGATTTGGCAGGTATTGTTTCATTATAACGGCATGGTAAACGACATTATGGCATTGTTTGGGTCGGCAAAAACCGACTGGCTGAAATCGGATCACGCGCAGGTGGTGATTATCGTACTGTTTTTATGGAAAAATCTGGGGTATAACATGATTCTGTTCATGTCGGCGCTTGGGAGCATACCGAAGGATATCCTTGAAGTGGCGGTATTGGAAAGCGCCAAACCGTGGCAGATTTTCCTCCATATTAAAATCCGCTACCTTTCCTCCACCATACTTTTCGTAACGATTATGTCGCTCATCAATTCGTTTAAGGTGTTCCGGGAAATATACCTGCTGACCGATGATTATCCTTATAATACGGTGTATATGATGCAGCATTTCATGAACAATACCTTCGGCAGTCTGGATTACCAGAAGCTGTCGTCGGCGGCAATCATGATGTCCATTGTCATGATTGTCATTATAGGAATTCTGTTCCTTGCGGAAAATCATTTTGGAAAGGATGTGGAAGGATGAGAATCGGCAGGGGCAGCGTCAATCAGGCGGCGCTGTTAAGCGAAAGTGCATATAAGCGGATGATTGCGAGGAAAAAGCGCATTTCAAAAGTAAGGCGCGGAGTCGCCACGCTGCTTGCGGCATCCTGTGCGGTACTGTTCTTAATGCCTATTGTGCTTACCGTCACCAATTCGTTCATGTCGGCTTCGGAAATATCTTCCAATTACGGACAGGTTTTTTCCACCAGCGATTCCGGCGGGAAAACTTACATTTCCGAAAAAGTCAATTTGAAATTTATCCCGGATATGGTGTCCTTTAGCCAGTACATTACGGTTTTGTTTAAAAGCCCCGACTATTTGTTTAAATTTTGGAATTCCGTGATTCTGGTGGTGCCGATTGTGGGTTTCCAGCTTTTGGTGGCGCTGCTCGCTTCGTATGGTTTTACGAGGTACCGGGGCAGAATAAAGGAAATGGTTTTTTTCGCTTACATTATCCTGATGCTGATGCCTTATCAGGTAACGCTGGTGCCGAATTATCTGGTATCCGGCTGGCTGCATATTTTGGATACGCGATGGGCGATTTGGCTGCCGGGGATTTTCTCCCCTTTTGCGGTGTATCTGCTGACGAAATACATGCGCCGGATTCCTGTCTCCGTGATGGAGGCGGCACAGATTGACGGCGCGGGGGAATGGCAGATTTTCCGGCATATCTGTATGCCGCTTTGCAAGGGCTGCATGTGTTCCGTGGCAATTCTGATTTTTATCGACTACTGGAACATGGTGGAGCAGCCGCTTATATTATTATCGGACGATTCCATGCATCCGCTGTCGGTCTTCCTTTCCAAAATCAAAAAGGGGGAAATCGGGCTGGCGTTTGCGGTGGCAACCATATACATGATACCGACTCTTTTGGTATTCCTCTACGGAGAGGATTATCTGGTGGAAGGGATTACGTATCAGGGCGGAATCAAGGGATAGGAGGATAGAAGCAGATGAATGAGAATACGAATCCGGCAAAAAGGCGGGAATGGGTGAAGAATGCGGCGATTATCTTTTTGACCATCATGCTTTTGCTGACATTTTTTTCCAATACCATTATGAATTATTCGCTGCCGGAGGTGGCGACGGAGTACGTGCAGAGCGGCTCCATTACCGAAAAAGTCAGGGGAACGGGGACAATAGAGGCGACGGACCCGTATAATATTGTCGTAAAGGAAACAAGGGTTATTGCCAGCGTGGCGGTGAAACAGGGCGACGAGGTGGAAAAAGACCAGGTGATTTATTACCTGGAAGACGAACAGAGCGACGAACTTAAGACGGCGGAAAAGGAACTGGAAGACTTAAAGCTGGCTTACATGAAGGGGCTGTTTGGCAATAACGTATCATCGGAAATTATTACGAAAGTTGCCAACGGGAACGTGGACGGATTTGCCGCTTTGCAGGCAAAAGTTGGCGATATGCAAAAGCGCCTTGACGCGGCACAGAAGCGGGTGAAGGAGTGCCAGGAATCCCTGGAAGCCTTAACCCTCCAAAGCACGGTCAATGCCAACAATTCCACCATCAATACCATAGGGGAGGAAAATCAGAAGGCGGACGCGGCTACGGACCTTGCCAATGCACAAACGGCGGAGGGCAATGCGGAAGCGGCTTTTAACCGGATGAAATCGGAAAAAATGGAGAGTCTGAATTACCAGATTAAGGAAACGCAGAATGCCATTACCGATTTGGAGACCCTGATTAAAGGGGCGGAAAATATTGCGGGGAGCGTTTCCGGTTCGGGAAATTCCTCCCAACCGGGAGACCAGCAGGGCACAACATCGGGAGGAATTGACGCTTTTATCCAGCAGCGAGAAGCGGCAAAGACGGTGGTTACAGAGAAATTCAACAACATTTATGGAGCGGCAAAGCAGGACCCGGCTTATACAGGCGGAGAAAACATTGATGAATTAAGACAGTGGATCAATGAAAGCGACGACAGGTACCAAACGTATGCCACCCTGTTAAACGATTATGATGCGGCGGTATCCCAGTATGAAATCGCCGTGGAAATGGCGGAAAACGCATCGAACCAGTTGGGAAGCCATGACGATAACCGGACGGAGCTGGAAAAAAGGAAGGCAGAACTCAGGGAATTGGAGGCACGTCTTTCCGAGGTAAATGCCATGACCTATACGCCCGGCGACAGCGTAAAGCAGGCGCAGGACAAACTAAACCAGGCAGACCGGAACTTAACCGATAAAAACAATGCGAATAAGCAGGCGTCCGTTGCCTACCAGAATCAGCTTGCCAATGCGGAAGCTGCCCTTAAGAATGCACAGGCGGTATATGATCTGCTCAAGGAAGAACAGACGGAAATGAACGCGGATATTAACGCGGAACTGGATTTGGCAAAAATCAGTGACGACATTGCGAAAAAAGAGCAGGAAATTGAGGAATTAAGGGAGAAATCCATAGGCGCTGCCGTAAAATCCCCTGTGGCGGGTACGGTAACTTCCCTTGCCTATACGGCAGGAGAGTCCACAAAACCGGGAGAGACGGCGGCAGTCATGCAGGTAGCCGGCAAGGGCTTCACCGTGGCATTTTCCGCCACCACCGAGCAGGCGAAGAAACTTTCGGTGGGGGATATTGCGGAACTGCAGAATGCATGGTATTACGACGGCGTAAAGGCAACGCTTGCTTCCATTAAGCCGGACCCCAACGAGCCGGCGCAGAAGAAACTGCTGACCTTTAACGTGGAAGGGGAGGTACAGGCGGGGCAGTCCTTAAGCCTGTCCATCGGACAAAAGAGCATGGATTATGAACTGGTGGTGCCAAACAGCGCCATCCGTGAGGATAATAACGGCAAGTTTATCCTGATTGTGGAGTCCAAGAGCAGCCCCCTGGGCAACCGTTACATTGCGACGAGGGTGGATGTGGAGGTGCTGGCGTCGGACGATACCCATACGGCAATCTCCGCAGGTATTTATGGCTATGAATATGTTATTACCACGGCGACGAAGCCGGTGGAAGCAGGAAAACAGGTCCGCCTGACCGATTAAAACCGGAAACCGGAAGGGAAGGGCGTGTATCGATATGGAAGTGGGATATGAATAAAATCAAAGGATTTTTTAGGTGTTTTACCGTGAAACAGGTGCTGCTTGCAACGGTGGTGATACTCTGCCTGCTGGCATGGTGCGCGCTGACGGTATTTTCTTCGGGCAAAAAGAACGGACTGCCCGACCAGACGGCAGCGGCACGCTGGTCAGAGGAAGGGGATGCGGCGCAGATTACCTGCTTTTTCACGGGAAGCACGGAGATTGACAAAAACAGGATAAGGACCTTTGAAGACCAACTGGATAAGGCGCTTTTGGAGGCTTCCATTACGGCTTCCAATGAAAATGCAAGACTTTGGGCGGATGCTTACAGTGCGATGGGAAAAATCACTCTTTCCAGCGGGAAAACCTCTTTGGAGGCGGATGCGGTGGGAATCGGCGGGGACTTTTTCCTGTTCCATCCGGTACGGCTTTTGTTTGGCTCTTATTTTTCGGGAAACGACTTAATGCATGATAAAGTGATTTTGGACGAAGATGCCGCATGGCAGTTGTTCGGCTCCAGCGACGTGGTGGGAATGCAGTTGACGGTCGGGGGCATCCCTCATTATGTGGCAGGGGTTATCCACAGGGAAAGCGGGCGTTTTAATGAAGCCGCAGGGCTTGGGAAAACGCTGGTTTATGTTTCCTGGGAAACCTTGTCGGAATATGGCACTACGGACGGCATTAATACCTACGAGGTTCTTATGCCCAATCCGGTGGAGGACTTTGCTTACAAAAAAGTAAAGGAGAAATTCGGCATCGACGAAACCAACATGTGGGTAGTGGATAATTCCTCACGCTTTCGGATGAAGGCGCTGTTTCAAGTGATTGCGGAATTCGGACTGCGTTCCATGAACGATTATGCCATCCGCTATCCTTACTGGGAAAATGTGGCAAGGGCATGGGAAGATGTACTTGCCCTGGTGCTGGTACTGCAAATCCTTTTTTTGTCCGTTCCGGCTGTTATCGTGACCGTGACGTTTATTCTGTTATGGAAGCGGAAACAGTGGACGTGGCGGACGGTTTGGCAGTTCTTTTTGGATGTTAAGGAAAAGTGGTCGGAGCGGTTCCGCAAAGAAAAAGACAAATGGAAATATTTTTAGGGGGATGGCAATATCTTTAAAGTATGTTGGGATATGGCTGCCAATATTGATGGGGAGGATAGCATATGGGGAAAAAAACGGGTAGGAAATGCGGAAACGCTGCCACAAAGAACTTAAAAAGGAGAATCCTGGGCGGTCTTGCCGGTCTGGCGGCACTGGCGCTTACGGCGTGCGGGGGAGGGGACGGCGAAACCGCGGCAAGGTCCAAGGAACATGTTTACCGTTCGGAGCAGATGGAATTGGGCGCCGTAAAAGATCCGAACGAAATCAGCGATATCAAAATCATGGACGGCAGACTGTATGTCACCGTCTTTACCTGGAAGGAAGAAGGGGGCAGTATTATCCGGCTTATCAGCCAAAACATGGACGGCACGGACGCAAAGACTGCCGAAGTGGAAGCGGGGGAAAATACATATTATTCGAATATGTCGCCGGATGCGGACGGTAATTATGTTGCCATCGTAAACGATTCCTATGAGGAACCGGGCGGAGATGCAGGAGAATCCGTATGGGTAAACAAGTATCATTTGGTGAAATTGGATCAAAACGGAAATGAGTTATGGAGGACGGAATTGACAGGGAAAGACCCGGATATGTATTGGATTAACACTATGTTCCCCCTGGCGGACGGAAGGATTATGGTCTGTGATACGGACGGGATGTTTCTTTGGGATGCGCAGGGAAACAAAACAGGGGAAATAAAGCTGCAGAAGGATTTGGAAATCGGCAGTCTGTATCAGATAAGGGACGGCTCCATTGTGGTACGTTCTTACAGCTCCGAAAAAAATGCCGATGTGTTGACAAAGGTGAATCCCGATACCGGGGAGGTTTCGGAAGAATATAATATACCGGGGGGCTCCAGCGGTTATGGCGGGCTGTATGCGGGAAAAGGGTTTGATTTTTATTTGCTGGGAAGCGGAAGCATCTATGCCTATAATTTGGGGGATACGGAGCTGACCGAACTGATGAATTTCATCGATTCGGATTTAAGCGGTTATTATATTTATAATTTTGCCGCCGTGGACGAAAACGAATTTTACGGGATTACGGATGATGATTCCGGCAGCCTGGCGCTTATGAAATTTACGAAAGTGGACCCGAAGGACGTGAAGGATAAGATTGTCCTTACCCTGGCATGTAACGGTTTCGACTGGGACGTGCGCAGGCAGGTGGTGGCGTTTAATAAGTCCAACGGGGAGTACCGCATAATGGTGGAGGACTACTCTAAATATAACACGGACGAGGATTATACGGCGGGACTGACGCGCCTGAATGCGGATATCGCATCGGGAAAAGTGCCGGATATCCTTGTGGTGGGCTATTCCATGCCGGTGGACAGTTATGTGGCGAAGGGGCTGTTTGAGGATTTGTATCCTTATATCGATAAAGACGGGGAGTTTAACAGGACAGACTTTTTCCCCAATGTGCTGAAAGCCTATGAGACGGACGGAAAACTGTACCGGCTGGTACCTTCTTTCACAATCCAAACCGTGGCGGGTAAAACCGCCAATGTGGGGACGCAAAGCGGATGGACGCTGGAAGACCTGGATGCGGCGATGGCGAAAATGCCGGAAGGAGCCCAGGTATTTTCGGAAATGACAAGGGATACGATGCTCAATAACAGTATCCAAATGTCCGGCAGTCAGTTTATTGACTGGAAGACGGGGGAATGCCATTTTAATACGGAAGAATTTATTTCCCTGCTTGCGTTTATCAACCGTTTTCCGGAGCAGTTGGGGGACGATTACTACAACGATTCTTTTTGGCAGGGGTATGACAGCATGTGGCGGGAGGATAAGGTGCTGTTAACCTATGTGTACCTCAGCAATTTTGAATCCTATAATTATACGAAAAAAGGTACGTTCGGGGAAGACATTACGTTGGTTGGTTTTCCGGTAAGGGAAGGAAACGGAGCGGCAATTTCTTCCGGCATAGAGCTGGCGATGTCCGCAAAATCCGGTCACAAGGAAGGGGCATGGCAGTTCATGCGGAATTTCCTGACGGATGAATACCAGGAAAAGCTGTACCAGTGGCCGCTTAGCATGAAGCAGGTGGAGCGTTTGGCACAAGAAGCCATGAAGGTGCCGACCTATGAGGATGAAAACGGGAATCTGGTGGAAATGGAACAGACCTACATGGTAAACGGCGTGGAGATCCCGATTACGCCCATGAGCAGGGAGGAAGTGGATGAAGTCATCGCTTACGTGAAGACGGTAGATCAGTTGTATTCCTATAACGAAGCGCTGTTGAATATCGTGGCGGAGGAAGCGGCACCGTATTTCGCGGGGCAGAAGAATGCGAAGGAAGTGGCGGATATCATCCAAAGCCGGGTTCAGATTTATGTGAACGAAAACCGTTAAAAACAGTAGATTCCAACAATGGGAAGCAGGAAGGCTGGGAAAAGAACATGGACAGCGGAGGAAACATGGACGGAAGGCTGCGTTCCCGGTTTCAAAGATCGGAAATGCTGCTTGGCGGCAGCGCCATGGAAAGGCTGAGAGATGCCCGGGTGGCGGTCTTCGGGGTCGGCGGTGTGGGAGGTTACGTGGCGGAAGCCTTAGCGCGCAGCGGTGTGGGAAATATAGATTTAATTGACAGCGATAAAGTGGCGTGGAGCAATATAAACCGTCAGGTTATCGCCCTTTCCGGTACGGTGGGCAGGTACAAGGTGGATGTGATGGCGGAGCGGATTAAGGAAATCAATCCGCTTGCCCATGTGAGGACGTTCCGCTGCTTTTTCCTGCCGGAGAACCGGGACTTGTTTGATTTTGGCAGTTATTCGTATATTGCGGATGCGGTGGATACGGTGACGGCGAAGATTGCGCTGGTGATGCAGGGGAAGGAGTACGGGGTTCCGGTGATCAGCAGCATGGGGGCGGGGAATAAATTAAATCCGGCAGCTTTTGAAGTGGCGGATATTTACGAAACCAGCGTATGTCCGTTGGCAAAGGTGATGCGCAGGGAACTGAAAAAAAGGGGAGTGGAACGCTTAAAGGTGGTTTACTCCAGGGAGGAACCGCGCAGACCGCTGCCGCCGGACGGAACGGATAGGGAGAAAACGGCGGGGGGCGCAAGGCGTTCCACGCCGGGGAGCGTGGCGTTTGTACCTTCGGTGGCAGGGCTTATCATGGCGGGGGAAATCATCAGGGATCTTTCAGGATGTTAGAGCGTGTTTGAAAATGCAGTCCTGCCGTCTGCGCTGTAAAAATAGGGAGCATGGAGTTCAAAATGAAAATACGGGATTATTTAAAAAAGAAGAAAATCATCTGCGACGGGGCTTTTGGCACCTATTTTGCGGATAAGTACGGGGTGGCGGAGCTGCCGGAGCGTTTGAACGGGACAAAGCAGGAATGGATGCGGCAGATACATAAAGAATATTTGGAGGCGGGAGCCGTACTTCTGCGGACGAATACGTTTGCGGCGAACCGCATGTCTTTGTGCTGCGGGGAGGAAGCGCTGCGGGAGAATATCCGTGCCGCGTGGGAAAATGTCCTTCAGGCGGCAAAAGACTGCGGCAGGACTTTGGGGGAGGACTGCTTTATTGCCGGAGACATCGGTCCGCTGCCCGACCGCATCGGCAGGACGGAAGATGAGGTTTACCGGGAATACCGCCTGATTGCAGACACTTTTACGGAAGCAGGGGCGGATATCCTTATTTTTGAAACATTTTCCCATATGGACGACATTCTTCCGGTTATCCGGGACATGAAAGAAGAACGGGAGCTGTTTGTCATCGTACAGTTTTGCGTGAACCAGCATGGGTACAGCAGTGCGGGTATCAGCGCCCGCAGGCTGCTTGTGGAAGCGGCGCAGTCCGGGGCGGTGGATGCCGCCGGTTTTAACTGCGGCGTCGGTCCCGCCCATTTATACCGGATTTTGGAGAAGATGGAACTGCCGGAAAACATTTACCTTACGGCGCTGCCCAATGCGGGATACCCGAAGTATATGGAAAAGCGCAGGGTATTTGGCAACAGTGCGGAATATTTTGCCGGGAAGATGGGGGAAATCGGGGCGTTAAACGTTGCGTTTCTGGGCGGCTGCTGCGGAACGGCGCCTTCTTTTACGCAAAAGCTGTGTGAAAGTGCGGATATGGCTCCGGTGAGGACCGGTACGGAACGCAGGCAAGTGACCGTCCGTGAAAGGGCAGGGAAAGAGTGCGGTTTTTGGCAGGGAAAGGTGTCCGGGAAAAAGCTGGTTGCCGTGGAACTTTCACCGCCTCCGGGCGCGGACGACGGCAAAGTGATGGAAGGCGCCTTTTGGTTAAGGCAAAAAGGGGCGGACGTGGTGACATTTCCCGATTCGCCGTCCGGCAGGACGAGAGCGGATTCGGTTTTGACGGCGATGAAGGTGTGGCAGGAAACAAAACTGTGCGTCATGCCGCACATTTGCTGCCGTGACAAGAATGCGATTGCCATGCGCTCCCAGCTTTTGGGGGCATATGTCAACGGAATAAGGAACCTGCTTGTGGTAACGGGCGATCCCGTGCCGATGTTGATGCGCCAGGACGTAAAAAGCGTATTTAATTTTGATTCCGTGGGTTTAATGAAAATCATCCGGGAATTAAACCAGGAGGAATTTGCGGCGGAACCCATGGTCTTTGGCGGGGCGCTAAACCAGGGAAGGCATAACCTGGATGTGGAAGTCCGCAGGGTGGAAAAGAAGATGGCGCAGGGTGCGTCCTTTTTCCTGACCCAGCCTGTCTTTACGGAAGCTGCCGCCAAGCGGTTGAAAGAGGTGAAGGAGCGCACCGGGGCCAGGATTCTGTGCGGCATCATGCCCCTTGTGAATCTGCGCAATGCCCTTTTCATGAAAAATGAAATGGTGGGAATTGGGGTGGATGATGAGGTCCTTTCCTGTTTCCATGCCAAAATGACGAGGGAAGAAGGGGAAATGGCGGGCGTGGGGATAGCGAAGAAGGTCATGGATATGACGGATGGTTTCGTGGACGGGTATTAT
>ERZ808054.1245-NODE-1245-length-15526-cov-4.414331_pt1 | contig 15526 bp, 15 predicted proteins | sample MGYA00380201_ERZ808054 | MGnify/ENA primary metagenome ERZ808054 (study PRJEB31490, sample SAMN06133419) | mouse gut metagenome | isolation source: Z5_2 | host: mice | place: China: Chengdu | collected 2015-05 ... | reverse complement strand
TCCTCCTAAATCTGATCCCGCACCCAGAATACTGCTTCTAACAGCGCATAGATAACCGGCTGGTGCAGCATGTAGATCGCAAAAGAATGTCTGCCCAGCCACTCTGCCGTCCGCCAGACACTGTCCTCCAAAAAGTGCATACACTTTTTTGCATTCAAAATGCGAAAAGTAAAATACCCTGCAGTGAACAAAAACACCCAAGGGATCAGCGAAAAATAATCTGTCGAGTAAAATGTCTTATCGGGAAACCCGAGATAAGCCGTAAACGTATTCTGATACAATCGATCGGGAATCCTGATAAAATCCCACTTCTCAAAACCGAGATACCGCTCATTGACATTCCTCATTATAAAGAACAAAAACCCGCTGACCGACAGTCCGACAGCCGCCGGAATCCTGCAGATCCACTTGTCAAGCGCATTCAGCGCCAGCATACAGGAACCTATGAGCGTCAGCACGCCAAAAACGACCTTGCTCTGCGGCATGACTATCACAGTCAACAGTGTGATCACTGCGCCCCCCAGAAAGACAGTGATGCCCCGTTTCCATGTGCGGCTGCCAAGTGACCAGCAAAACCCTGACAGAAAGATAAAAGTCCAGCAGATTCCCTGCTGCCAGACATACGCTCCCCTTGACTTGTACCAGTTCCAGTCGGTCTGGTACAGATAGACCAGATCCCATATGGCGTGGTACGCGATCATGTTCAGCAGCGCGACGCCGCGAATGCCGTCCAGCTTTTCGTACCGTTTTTTCACAATATCGTGCCCTTTGTTCTCACTCATAGTATGTACTCTCCATCTTCATTCGCCTCATATAACTATATATCACCTATATACCAATATTGCTGTACAGTTCCCTTCCTTTCATAAAAGACTGCTATCTTTCATTTTTAGAGTTGTCTTCTCTATATTAAAATAATTAATAATAAAAATAACTATCAAAAACCCGATCAATAGTCGCGTGATCCACGGACGCTGCACTGTCAGGATCATGGGATTTTGATAATACATTTATACAAAGGAGAAAACTATGGGAAGACATGGAGAAAACATCCGGCATCGCAAGAGCGATGGCAGGTGGGAAGGACGCTACAAGGTATATCAGGAAGAAAAGAACGGCTATGTATACCGCTCTGTATATGGGCACACATACGCCGAAGTCAGGGAGAAGCTCTCGATCAAGCAGCTGACCGCCAAGAAGATCCTCTCGGGCGGCAGTCTGGAGATGAACAGCGCTGCCCTGTTCTCGCAGGCAGCCACCGAGTGGCTTGAACTGATCCGGGAAAAATGCAAATACTCAACCTACGTAAAGTACGACACGGTCTATCGGACACATCTCGCCGAGCTTTTGGGCGACTGTCCCCTGATGGATGTCTCGGACACCAGACTGCAGGCAGAGATCCCCGACAATTTGTCCGAGAACACGCAAAAGAGCATTTACTGTGTCGCAAACCAGATATTGCGCTATGTGAACAGCCGATATCGCATCAGCGTTCCCATCCTGGTAAGATTATCCAGCCACACAGAGAGAAAAACCGTTGAGATCCTCTCCGTGGCAGAACAGACAAAGCTTTTTAACTGCATCTACACCAACATGGACAAATACAAGATCGCGATCTCGCTCTCTCTGCATCTCGGACTGCGGTTGGGTGAGATCTGCGCCCTGAAATGGATCGACATCGACTTCGAAAACCTGACAATGACGATCAACCACACGGTACAGCGGATCACTACTGCGACAGATCTGGCAGACGATGCGTCGAGGACGAATCTCCTGGAAAGCGACCCCAAGAGTGACTGCTCCAGGCGGATCATTCCCGTAACCTGCGAGATCCTGCACATGCTTGACCAGATCCATGACGACCAGCCGTACATTTTCGGCGGGACAAAACCATTGGAACCAAGAACCATGCAGTACCAGTTCAAAAGGGTCCTGAGAGAGGCATCGATCTCTGAGAGGAATTTTCATATTCTGCGCCACACGTTTGCAACAAACTGTGTGGAGAAAGGCATCGACGTGAAAAGCCTCAGCGAGATCCTGGGGCACTCCGATGTCAGGATCACCCTGAACCGCTACGTGCATCCGACCATGGACGCCAAGCGGCTGCAGCTGGAACAGCTGGTCCACTTTTACAGTCAGATTTGTGAGCAGGCGCAGCATTAAGCGCCTGCCTCTACCATCACTTTGACATACTCCTGCAGCTTATCCCGCATGATCAGCAGCCCCTGGTCCAGAGCATCCAGCGGAAAACCGTGTGTGATGCTCTGTTCCGGGTGGATCCTCTCCCGCTGCAGCCTGTCGAGCACATAGTGCCAGTCGTCCTCCCTGTCATGCCTGAACGATGAATTCCAGCTCCCCTTTACCGTCAGCTGGTCGCGCAGGATCTTCCAGTACAGGTTTTTCTCAAATGCCATATCCGAAGCCGGGTTTCCGACAAGCTGTACAGTTCCGTTTGGCGCCGTGCCCATGACAGCGCCTGCCACCGTCTCATTTTTGCCGACACATTCGAAGAAGACATCGACACCGGCACCGCCTGTCTGCGCCGTCAGCCAGCCCTGCGCGCCGCCGTCTCTGTTGTCGTAAAAGTGTTCCTCTCCAACGCCGAGCGCCAACGCCATCCTCTTCTGAAAGTCTTTATTTCCGATCACATACAGATCCGAGTATCCCGCCTCGATCAAAAACATAGCAAGCAGTATGCCGATCGTGCCAAATCCACAGACCGCAACCGGCATGCCCCTGTCCGCGTCATCCGGGAGCGCACTGCGCATGGCGTGGACCGCCACCGCCATCGGCTCCATCATCGCCGCCTGTCTGTACGACACGTTGTCCGGCAGACGGATCAGATTCCACTCCGGCACCGTGACATACTCCGCGAATCCGCCGTCCCTGCGCGAACCGAGATAGCTGTAACCGCGGCACAGCTCGTAGTGCTGTTTTTTGCACGGCGGACAGTTCCTGCAGGGGATCAGCGGAAAGATACCGACGCGCTGATCCTGCCACCGCTCATCCACCTTTTTGCCCAGCCCGACGACCTGTCCCGCAAATTCATGCCCCGGGATCAGCGGGTGGACATGCGCGCCGGTGCGGTAGATCCTCGGGATATCCGAACCGCAGATGCCCGCCGCCTTCACCGCGACAAGCACTTCATTTTCCGCCGGCTCAGGTCTGTCCACTTCCTCCAGATGTATCGCGCCGATATCATGCAAAACCCATGCCTTCATCTCTCTCATCTGTCCCTTCTGATCGATTTATCGTCATCTGCTGTTGAAGCGCTCTGCAGCCAGCCTGCGGAAACGCTCCAGATCGCTTTTGGTCGTTATCTTGATGTTGCCCTCGTCGCCGGGAATCATGGCTATGTCCATACCCGCCATGACCGCAGGCTCTGTCGAACCGTTGATCTGTCTGATCCGATCCGGGCAAAGCTTCCGGTTCGCCTCATAGTACAGCCCGATCCGAAACGCCTCCGGCGCCTGTCCTGCATAGATCTCCGTCCTCTCCAGCAATGCGCTGACTGTCCTGCCATCCACACTCCTGTACACCGTGTCCTTCATGGGCAGCACAGGCATGGCGCCATCGTGCTCCTCCGCCGCCCTCACGCAGTCCGTGATCATCTGTTCCGAGAGGAGCGGCCGCGCCGCGTCATGGATCAGCACCATGTCGGAATCATCCGCATAGTTTCTGATATCCTCCAGCCCGTGACAGATGGACAGCTGGCGGTTCTCGCCCGGAAGGGAGAAGCCGCGGAATTTTCTGCCGGCATCATACTTTTCCAGCCAGCCCGCAATTGTCTCCTGCCACTCCTGCGCTGCCACGATCTGTATCGCATGGATCTCCCTGTGGCGGGACAACCGCTCAACACAATACGAAATGACAGGTCTGTCATTCACTTCGATATACTGTTTGGGAATATCCGCGCCCAGACGGACGCCGCTTCCCCCCGACAGGATCAGTGCAACTGTCATGGAGTCCCTCACTCCCTTATTTATTGATTTATTTTATAGTTCTTTTTTATTGATCCTTTTCGCCTTTTTGGACTTGCTGAGATTGTATTTCATCTCGTACGCCTCAAAGAGCTCCCTGTACATGCGGTTGTTCATCTCGCGGATGCTCTTCTGGTACTCGTGGGTGTCGAAGTCCTGTTTCTCCGACTCCAGGAGCGCGACTGCCACGTTGGAGCAGTGCGCGCCGATCCGCTCAAAATCGGTCAGGATATTGTTGAAGGCAAATCCCTGCTTCAACTCGCATTTGCCGTTGCGAAGACGCGTGATGTGCCTTGATTTCAGTTCGTTGCAGAGCGCGTTGATGAGCTCTCTCAGGGGTTCCACCCGGATCGCCAGATCGATATCGTCATACGCAAACGAGTCCACTGTGATATCAAGGATCTCCCGGACTGCCGCCCCCAGGACAGACAGCTCATACGTCGCTTCGTCCGAGAAGGATATCTTCTTCTCATAGAGCTCGTTCGCCGATTTTGACAGGTTTACCGCGTGATCTCCCAGACGCTCGAAATCGCTGATCGTATGCAGGAATATGGAGACCTGCTTTGACTGGTTCTCCGTCATGTCGCGCCCTGTCAGCTGCATGAGATACGTGCCGAGCTTGTCCTCGTACTTGTCGATCAGATTTTCCTTCTCCTGCACTTTGTTGTAGCGATCCTCCGAGTAATTGTCAAACAGCCCCATCGCGCGCGCGATATTTTTCCTCGCCTTCTTCGCCATGCCGTTCATGGCAGTGTGGCTCTGACCGATCGCGAGTGCCGGGTATTTGAGGAAGCGCTCCTCCAGCAGGTCGAAGTCCGCCTGCTCCTCCCTGTCCTCCTCGGTGTCCTTCACCAGCGCAAACACAAGCCTCTCGATCCACTTGATGAACGGGAACAGGATCATGACTGTCGCCAGCCGGAACACTGTGTTCAAGATCGCGATCGCGATCGGACTCATCGTCATATCCATGAAGTCAAACCGGACGATCGCATTGACCGAATAGAATGCGACTGCCCAGAAGACCATGCCGAACAGGTCGTTCATCAGATAGATGAGCGCCGTCCGCTTGCCGTTCTTGTTCGTCCCGATCGAGGAGAGGAGCACCGGGCACGCCGCACCCACACCGATACCGAGCGTGATCGGAAACGCAGATGCGAACGTGATCGCCCCTGTCACGGAAAGCGCCTGCAGGATACCGATCGACGCGGAGGCAGACTGCAGCACTGCCGTGAACGCGATGCCGACCAGTATACCCATGAAGGGATTGGAAAACATGGTGAGTGTATTGACAAAATGCGGGTTCTCCTTCAGCGGCGACACCGCCCCGCTCATGCTCTGCATACCGAACATCAATATCGAAAATCCAAGCATGATATCACCGATATTTTTGTAGGTGCTCTTCTTCGAGATCATCTTGAACAGGATACCGATGATGGAGACCACTGCCGAGATCGTCGTTGTGGACAGAAGCTGCGCGATACCGCTCGAGCCTTCTATGTAGGACAGGCAGAGGATCCAGCCGGTGATGCTCGTACCGATATTGGCTCCCATGATGATGCCGATCGCCTGCGCCACCTTCATCATACCCGAATTCACGAAGCCGACGACCATGACCGTCGTCGCCGACGAGGACTGTATGATCGCCGTGACCGCTGTCCCTAAGAGCACGCCTTTGATCGGTGTGTTTGTCAGCTTGTACAATATCAGCTCCAGTTTTTCACCTGCCGCCTTTTTCAGTCCATCCCCCATCAGGGACATACCGAACAGGAAGAGCGCCACTCCGCTAAGTAACGATAAGATCGATGTTATTCCCATGTCAATATTTTTCCTTCGCAGCAATCAAATACTGCATTCCTTCTCTGTAAGTTTACTCTGTACTTTTAATCCGTCAGTTTAATCCTTCGCGGCTTTTCCACCCCAATACTACAACACCTTAATCATAGCAGATTCCGCAAAGCGTGTAAAGCATTGATTCAAATACTCAGACACCCTGCCCGTCCAGATAGTTGACAAACTGCTGTGCGGTGCGCCCTGAGATACCGCCGTGGCTCAGCTCCCACTTGTTCGCCCAGGCTTTGAGCTCCTCGTCCGCCATCTCGATCCCCTGCCTGCGCGCAAGCTCGATCACTATGTTGAAGTACTCCTTCTGCGAGGGCTTCGCGTAGTTGATCGTCACGCCGAAACGGTTTACCAGCGAGAGTTTCTCCTCCATCGTGTCGGAGCGGTGCATGCCGTTGTCGACCTCCACGTCGTTTCTGTCGCTCCAGGTCTCCTTGATGAGATGCCTGCGGTTTGACGTCGCATAGATCAGGATATTGTCAGGCTTCGTCTCCACGCCGCCCTCGATCACCGCCTTGAGGAACTTGTACTCGATCTCAAACTCCTCGAACGACAGGTCGTCCATGTAGATCACAAACTTGTAATTCCGGTTCTTGATCTGCGCGATCACGTCAGACAGATCCTTGAACTGGTGCTTGTAGATCTCGATCATCCGGAGTCCCTGCGGGTAAAAGGCGTTCACGATCGCCTTGACGCTGGTGGACTTGCCGGTCCCGCTGTCGCCAAACAGCAGTACGTTGTTCGCCTTTCTGCCCTCGACAAACGCCCTCGTGTTGTCGACAAGCTTCTTTTTCTGCAGTTCGTACCCGACAAGGTCGTCAAGCATCACCTTGTCCATGTTGTTGATCGGCAGGAATTCCAGCCCTCCATCCGCCCGGTCCCTGATGCGGAATGCCTTGTTCAGACCAAACATCCCCACTCCGTACTCCCTGTAAAACGATGTCACGCACTCAAAAAAAGCATCCTCGTCCGCGGTCTTTTCGAGCTGCGCGCTGAGGGCGATGATCTTCTCGCTGACATTTTTATTGTACATCAGTTCTTTCTTGCCGATCGCCCTGTAGTCCGAGATCTGGGAGAAACAGTCTATGCCGAGCGCGCTCTCGATCCCGGAGAAATCAAAGTCAAACAGGTTCTTGAAGACCCTGAAATCGTTCCTGGCAAAGTGGTTGACACTCCCCTCATTGGCGCCCACCTTCTCGCAGGTGATGCTGAACGGATTTTCGTTCGTCACCAGATAAAAAGTAAGGTAATTGTGCCAGAGATTATCGTTGAATCCGTAATCCGTGGCGACGATGAGCAGTCTCTTGAGCTGCGTGTAGATGTCCTTCACCAGCGCCGGCTTTGTGCTTGTCTTCTCTTCAAATCGGCGGAATATCTCCCCGAATTGGAACAGGATGCAGTCCTTGTCCATATCCCCGTACAGGATCAGTTTTGCGATCTCGCGATACATTTGTTTTTCCTCCCTTTATGCTGTATTTCCAGTGTCCCTGTCACTTGCTGCCCCGCCTGAACAGATCTGTCGCCTCATCCAGGGACACGCCGTCCTCCCACGCGCCGCAGTAGCGCAGGTACTCCGACTCCGTGTTCAGAAAATCCGCGGCATTCTGCGGCAGCACGATCGGCTCCACCCTGCCCTCTTGATAATCGCAGACATGGATCACCTTCCTGCAGTTCAAAAACACCCAGTCAAAACGCTGTGAACAGTCCTTCTGCCGTTCGCCCATATATTCATACAGGTGCCTTGCGTCGATGTCGGACTCCTCTTTCGGGTGCAGAAAGAGATAGAGCCCGTTGTGCCTTCTCTGCTGGTAGCTCTTGTTCAGCTTTTCCAGTTTCTTGTCAAATCTGTACTTTGCCTTGTACAGATAGTCCTGATGCTCGATATCGTCCGGCAGGACAGCCCAGAACCTGCCGTTGTAAAAGTTCAGCCTGTCCCCGTACCGATCCAGCGCCGCAGGCGGAAGTTCTTCCTTCAGGCAGCCCAGGTACTGCTCGATAAAATTCTTGGTCTGCCCGTCATCGGGAAGCAGCGCCTGGCTGACCTCCAGCCCCATATCCATCGTCTCATTGATCCAGTCCGGTGACTCGCTCTTCACAAAGGACGGCTTGTACTCCCGCCACAGATATTTTAAGGAAACCACCGCGTAGATCTCGTTTAGCAGCTTCTCGTACACCATATTTTCTGTCTCTCCCTCCCTGTCAAACACGCTGCAGCGCGTGTCCGGATCTTCATGCGCGCGCCAGCAGTTCCCTGACCACTTCCCCCGCCATGATCAGCCCCGCCACGGACGGCACGAAGGCATTGCTCCCGGGGATCCGCTTTTTCTCCGTTTCCGCAGCCGCTTTCACCTCGATCGGGACTTCCTCCGAGTACACCACTTTCAGTTTCCGGATCCCTCTCTTTTTCAGCTCACGGCGCATCACCTTTGCCAGCGGGCATACACTCGTCTGATAGATGTCCGCCACCCTGAACGCTGTCGGATCCATCTTGTTCCCCGCCCCCATACAGCTGATCACCGGCGTGCACGCGCTGTCCGCCTGCACGATGAGCTGTATCTTCCCGGTCACTGTGTCGATCGCATCCACAACGTAGTCATACGCATGGAAATCAAAGTCCGCTGCCGTCTCCGGCACAAAAAAAGTCCTGTATGTATTGACGACCGCCGCCGGATTGATGTCCAGAACGCGCTTTTTTGCCACATCCACCTTGTATCTGCCGATCGTGCTGTGCATCGCGATGATCTGGCGGTTCAGATTCGTGAGACTCACCTTGTCGTTGTCGATCAGATCCAGTGTCCCGACACCGCTCCGCGCGAGCGCCTCCACCACATAGCCGCCCACACCGCCGATCCCGAACACGGCAACGCGGGAATTTCTCAACCGCTCTATCCCCTCAGCCCCCACCAGAAGCTCTGTCCTTGAAAACTGATCCATTGTTCCTATCCTCCACTTCCCGTCCGACAACACTGTACACAGCATGACGGTACGCTCTAAAGCGTGTTTTCCAGTGTTCTGTTCATGCTTCCCGTCTGATACCCCTGCAGGTCAAACGTCACATAACTGAAACCATACCCGAGAAACGCCTCCGTGATCCGGGTTCTGACATCCTCCTGCACGATCCGTTCAAAATCCGCCGCGGGCACCTCGATCCGCGCGAGTGTGCCGTGGATCCGCACGCGCATCTGCCCAAAGCCCAGATCCTGCAGAAGCCGCTCCGCCTTCTCCACCATGCGGAGTTTCTCCTCCGTGATCGTCTCGCCGTACACAAAGCGCGAGGCGAGACAGGCGTACGACGGCTTGTCCCACGTGGGCAGGCCATACTTCCGGGACAATTCCCGGATCTCCTGCTTGTACAGGTTCACCTCCCTGAGCGGACTCTTGATGCCAAGCTCCGCGATCGCCCGCAGCCCGGGGCGGTAGTCCCCCAGATCATCCATGTTAGACCCCTCGATCACATGTCTGAATCCGTGTTCGTGCGCGATCCTCTCTATCCCCTGAAAGAGCTCCCTCTTGCACAGATAACAGCGGTCCGGCGGATTCTCTGCAAAACCCTCGATCGCAAGCTCGTCCGCTTCATATATATATTGCGCGACACCCTCCCTCTGGCAGAATGCCTCCGCCTCCGCGGTCTCCCTCGCCGGAAATACGCAGGATCTCGCAGTGATCGCAGCCGCGTGCTCCCCGAGCACCTCATGCGCTGTCTTTAGCAAAAAGGTGGAGTCCACCCCGCTCGAAAATGCCACCGCCACACTGCCAAGTTCCCGCAGATATTCTTTTAAGCGCGCAAGCTTCTCCTCCGCCGATGTGCTCCGTGCCGGTGTGTCTGTACCGCTGCCGCACACCGTTTCCTGCCGCTCCTCACTGCACGCTGTCCCCTGCTGCTGTACTGCCTCCCGGGACGCCGCACAGCACGCCGCGTCATCCCGCACCGCCTGATAGCTGTCGAGAAAATGATGCCGCACGCCGTCCTGTTTGTATGCGATTATCGTGCTCAGATTCACATTTTCAACACTCTTGAATATATTATTCTCCACAAAAGGATTGATCTGGCGCAGCTTGCGGATCAGCTCCTTGATCTCGCGGCGCTTTGAGGTGTTTTCCAGATCGCCGCGAAAGGTGCTGTTCTCCGTGAACCTGCACGCACACTGCAGGAAATGCAGGTTGTTGTGATCCCGCCACGCCTTGATGTGCTCCTCCCGGATCAGATACATCGGACGGATCAGTTCCATTCCCTCGAAATTCGTGCTGTGGAGCTTCGGCATCATGGTCTGCACCTGCGCCCCGTACAGCATCCCCATCAGGATCGTCTCGATCACATCGTCAAAGTGATGTCCGAGCGCGATCTTGTTGCAGCCAAGTTCCTTTGCCTTGCTGTACAGATATCCGCGCCGCATCCTGGCACACAGATAGCAGGGCGAACTTTCTATATGATAGACCGACTCAAAAATGTCGGATCCAAAGATCGTCAGCGGAATGTGCAGACGCTCTGCATTGCGCTCGATCAGCTGCCTGTTCTCCGTCTTGTAGCCAGGATCCATGACCAGAAATCTGACGTCAAACGCAAATTTGTCATGCCGCTTCAACTCCTGAAAAAGTTTTGCCATCAGCATCGAATCCTTGCCGCCGGAGATGCAGACTGCGATCCTGTCGCCCTCCTGCACGAGGTCATACGCGCGGATCGCCTTTGTGAACCTGCACCACAGATTCTTGCGGTATCGCTTCCTCAGATCCTGCTCGATCTCGAGATAATCTTTGTCATGTGCTGACACGTGTGTCATATCGCTGCCTCCCTATCACGCCTGGCAGACTCCCGGAGCCTCTCCGCATCTGCTGCAGAATGGAAAAACTGATGTACGGGAGATCCAAAAGGCTGTCCTTAGGAACTGTAAATAAATAACTTGTTAATTAGACAAGTCAAGTTGATGAGTTATTTATTGACAGTTCCTTAGGTCTAGTATAGCCCTTTTCTCCGGCATATGCAACGGTGTGGGAACATTTTTACATCGTGTCCATCATGGAGCGCAGCAGCATGACGTGGTACTGCTCATCCTGCACGATCCTTTTCAGTACATCATTCACATAGTCGTCCTTGATCATCCTGATGTGCATGCTGTACTGGTCGATCACCGCAAGCTCTCTCTCCAAGTCCGCCCGAAGCATCTCGTCAACACGCTCCGGCAGCGTCAGGCACTGCGGGGACCACATCCACGGCTGCGCCCCTGCCTGTCTCGAAGTGTAGCAGACATTCCCCCCCAGCAGACCGATCAGCCCCCCCAGCATCTGCATGTGCGTCATCTCCGCGATCGCCATCCCCAGAAGGATCTTGCCCATCGCGCATCCGCTGGCTGCCACGCGGCTCTCGTTGTTGATGTACTGCATGACCGCGGACATCTCCGAAATCATCCCGCAGTAACTGACACCGATCAGATCCACATAGACCGGATTTTTCTCCCGCACCCGGATCGGCGGGTAGGGCAGATCCATCACTGCCGGTCTGACCCCCGAAAAATCGCAGCTGCATGTGAGTGTCTCTTTCCTGTTTGCCATCAATATCCACCTTGACTTACCATATGGTTCTTAATAACCAGTATATTAACAGATCTGCATATCCATGCATCTTTCACGGACCGGCACGCCGCGCGCAAAACTGTCCCCACACATTTTCTCGTAATTGTCCATTTTCATATAGACACTTTTTCTGTATAGTAGAATTTACTTTATAATAACAACTTTATATACCAACAATTATATATGAATATATAGTATCAACAGGAAAGGAACACCAGCAAAATGAAAAAAATAGCCCTCATCAACGATCTGTCCGGATTCGGAAAATGTTCACTGACTGCAGCGATCCCCGTCATATCCGTCCTCGGGATACAGGCGTGCCCCCTGCCGACTGCCATATTGTCCGCACAGACAGGATTTTCCAGCTACTACTGCGACGACTATACTGACAAAATGAACCGCTTCACCGACGAGTGGAAGAACATGCAGGAATCCTTTGACGGCATATACTCCGGGTATCTTGGCAGCGCAGCGCAGATGCACAATGTGCTGTATTTCCTTGAGAAATTCCACACCAGAGACACACTCTATCTCGCCGACCCTGTCATGGGCGACAATGGACGGCGCATCCGCATCTTCACACAGGCACTCCTGGACAGCATGCGAGAGCTGACACGGCACGCAGGCGTCATCACGCCAAACCTGACAGAGCTGTGCCTGCTTGCGGACAGGGACTACGACGAGCTGACCAGCCATGCCTCCGACGCGGACTACCTCAGCTATGTCGAGGACACGGCGCGCAGACTCCTTCCGAGAGCCTGCGCTGATCAGACGATCGTCATAACCGGCATCGTCCGGAAACTGCCGGAGCAGTCCTTCGTCGGCAACCTCGCCGTCACGCCGGACGACAGGTACTATGCGGAAACGCCTTACCATGGGGAGAGCTTCTCCGGAACCGGGGATCTGTTTGCCTCTGTCATCATGGGAAGTCTCGTCAACGGGCTGACGATCGAGCAGGCGATGCAGAAAGCCGTCCGCTTCCTGTCGCCTGCCATCGAGGAGGCATCGCGCGACAATGTGCCCAAAAACCACGGTATCTGCTTTGAGAAATATCTGCACCTGCTGTCGGAAACCGAGCAGGGAACGCCCCACCGCATATATTAAAGTATATATTAAATGAAATCAGGAGGAATGCAACCATGACAACACGCACACTGCCCAAAACGGGCAAAAGACAGACACTGAAACTGAAATATCTGACCATCACGGGGCTCATGGCAGCGATGATCACGATCATGACCGCTTACATCTGCCATATCCCCACAGGTATCAACGGCGGATATATCCACTTTGGGGACTCCCTCATCTACCTCGCGGCAGCACTTCTCCCCACTCCCTATGCCCTGGCAGCGGCGGCGGTCGGCGGCGGGCTTGCGGATCTGCTGACGGCTCCCATGTGGGTGCCTGCCACCGTCATCATCAAGATTGCGATCGCGCTTCCATTCACCAGCAGACACGCAAAGATCGTTACGCCGCGCAATCTGGCCGCTTCCGTCATCGCATATTTTGTATCGGGTTTTGGTTATTTTCTCGCCGAGTATCTCCTCTTTGGCACGATGCCGGCGCTGATCGCCTCCCTGTCAGGCAGTCTGATACAGTCCGGCGGCAGCGCCGTCTTCTTCGTCATATTCGGCATGGCACTCGACAGGACACACGCGAAATCCAGGCTGCTCAGTGCCGTGTAGCACGATCATAAATTATTTTATTGAATCAGGAGGTCTCACATGGCTGATATCTTGTATACCTACAAAAACCAGGTCTATGCCAACATCACAAACCGCTGTGACTGCAGCTGCACCTTCTGCGTCCGCTCATTGAAGGACGCCGTAGGTGACTCCGAAACACTGTGGCACAAGACAGAGCCGACGCTCACAGAGATCAAAAAGGCGATCGACAGCTTTGACTTTTCCGCTTACAGTGAACTGGTGTACTGCGGCTACGGCGAACCCACCTGTGCGCTCGACAACCTGCTAGAGAGCGCTGCTTATGTAAAAGAGCGATACCCTGTCGCCATCCGCCTGAACACAAACGGACTTGGCAATCTGTATCACGGGCGCAATATCGTCCCGGAACTCGCACAGGTGATCGACAGCGTTTCCATCAGCCTGAATGCGCCCACCGCAGAAAAATATCAGGCAGTCACAAGACCACAGTTTGAAAACGCCTACCCTGCACTGCTCGAGTTTGCCGCGCTCTCGCAGGCATCATTTCGACACACACAGCTCTCGATCGTGGATGTCCTCCCCGCAGACGAAATCGCCGCATGCAGAAAGATTGCCGACGAGCGGGGGATCTGCCTGAAAGTCAGAAAGTACAGCTGATCATTCCCTGCTCCACAGATAGCTGTATGCCTGCGTCCTTGCCGCAAAGCGCTCTGTCTGCAGCAGTTGTCGAAGCTCCGCCTTCGTGTACCACCCCGGCTCTATCTCCTCCACCGTGGAGGTGCTTGGTTTGAAAGTTCCACGCGCCTTTCCGACCACACACACATTGATCTCGTTGCTGAAACCGACCGCGCTGTAGCTTGCCCCGATGAAGTCGTCGATCTCGTACAGTTCCAGCCCCGTCTCCTCCCGCAGCTCGCGTTTTGCGCTCTCGACAGGCTCCTCGCCCTCGTCGATCAGCCCTGCCGGGAAATTGTATACCCAGTCCCCCACAGCCAGGCGGAACTCCCTGTTGACCAGCAGTCTCTCACCGCTCTCGTCCGTCGCGATGATCACGACGGAATCCGGCGTGCTGCCGTTGAGTGCCTCGATCGAATCCAGCGCCTTGCTGCGGCTGATGATCTCATAAATCTTTTCCTTCTGATCTGCTGTCTCGTAAGCGACGTCATAGCGCGTTATGAATTTTCCCTCTTCCCGCTTTCTGATACCTTTGAATTTCATCTGAATCCAGCTCCTTTTCAATCATTGTACAGCACCATTATACCGCTTCCTTCCTATGAATACAAATACCCTTTCAAAAAAAGCCCGAATTGTCACATTATTTGATAAATATCACTCATTTTCAAGAAAACTTAATGAAATTTCAAACTTTAATATTTATTATTTGCACAGTTTGTGATACTATATTAAATATTGCTGGTTTCAATATTCTGTTGAAGGATTCACATTTGACAGCAATTCTGCCAACACCAGCAATGGAACGAACAAACCCAGGAGGACATTTCAATGAAATATAAGGTATTGCTGGCTGGTAACAGCAAAAAACTCATCAGTAATTTTTTCCTACAGATGGATTTCGCATTTGAGTGCATGACATCGTCGATGATCTTTGATGATCTGAAAAATCATATCCAGTATTTCAAGCCGGATATTTTTATCTACTGTATGCGCGCGGAGACGAGAGATGACCTTGTGACGATCGCAAGCTTTCACGATGTGCTCGGCAAGAATGACGTGCCCTATGCCGCGATCGGCGATTCTGTCAGTCTGGATTTCGCAGTCAAGATCCCAAACTGTGTGCCGGAACTGAGCATCAAGCTTCCCATGTCCACTTCCGACATGGAGGACACGATCACCAGATTTATCAAAAAGCACAAGGCTTTCCTGTCCTCGGCTGCGGACTCGCCGCTCTCCAAGGCACTCGATCTCAACACTGCCAACGCTTTTGACACGCTGTCAAAGATCGACGCTGCACTCGAGGCGATCGAAAAGGATCCGAACGAAAAGGATACTGCCGGGAGACAGCCAGAAGCCCCTGACCGCCACCGCATCCTCGTCATCGACGACGCCACCATCATCCACAAGACGATCAAAGGCTATCTCGATTCCAGGTACGAGGTTGCCACCGCCATCAGCGGAAAGATCGCGCTGCGTTTCCTGAACGCAAAGGAGGTCAGCCTGATCCTCCTCGACTATGAGATGCCCGAGATGAACGGTCCGGCTGTGCTCGAGGAGCTGCGCAAGGATCCCTATCTCGCAACCATTCCCGTCGTATTCCTCACGGGGATCAACGATGTGGAAAAGATCAAAAACGCGCTTGCCCTGAAACCCCAGGGATATCTGCTGAAACCTGTAGAGAAAGAATCCCTGATCGCAAAGATCCGGGAACTGATTCAATAATTATTGATTTAAAAGGAGACATGTCATATGAATAACGAGATAACCCTCACAGACCTTTTCGAGGTGGAGATGCTCCAG
>ERZ808054.1244-NODE-1244-length-15547-cov-4.806012_pt1 | contig 15547 bp, 15 predicted proteins | sample MGYA00380201_ERZ808054 | MGnify/ENA primary metagenome ERZ808054 (study PRJEB31490, sample SAMN06133419) | mouse gut metagenome | isolation source: Z5_2 | host: mice | place: China: Chengdu | collected 2015-05 ... | reverse complement strand
ATAGACAAAGGCAATGTCGTAGCAGTTGTGATGCCCCAGCAGCCGGATATCGCTTAACGGAACCCGATACGCTTGCCCCTTCCAGGATATACAGTCACCCGATAAACAAACGGAAGAATCCGCGTTTATTTCTGCACCCTTTCGCTCATTTCCCAAATCCATAACCGGAATCAGGCAGGATGGACATGAATTTTTGTCAGGAAGACACTGCTCCCCGCAGATAAACAAATCCTCCGGCTGCTGGTGACGGTAAATCTGCTCCTTTGCCCGGATCAGAAACTGCTGCATATTTAAAAATATCACATCATACTGATTCAAATTATCCATAAAGGAAGACTCTTTTTCTATTTTTCTGCCTGCAAAAAGTTCTCTGGAATCGCAACTGCGGCTGTAATAAGCGGCAAGCATCCTAAGCGTCATGGATTTTCCAAAGCGCCTCGGTCTGCTGACACAAATATATTTTTGCTCTGTATTCATATATTGGTTCGTAAGGACAATCAATTTTGTCTTATCCACATAAATCTCTGAATGGATTGCCTCAGCATAGCCGTCATTCCTTGGATTTAAGTAAACCCCCATGCCGTTCCTCCCGATTAGTTTTTTTGACTGGTCTTCTTTCACGATTTGCACCGGGTGTCTTTTAGCATAATTTTCTCACAAATTCCAGAATTCCTCTCATAATCACATCAATTTCCTCATCAATCCATCTCTTATCCGATGTATCAAGTCTTCTGACGTAGCCCCTATCACTAAAAGTAATTTTCAGTCTTTTTTCAATATCGCTTCCGTTTCTTTCCTTCATCGTAGTATTACTAAATATATATGTATCCAGTGCCATCATCAGCTTCTCTCTATTTACAACATCCTTCAAATAATACATATCATAAACATCCTTATATCGTGTAGAAAATGATCCAAATTTAAGTAATGAACGTAACTTTTCCGCCAACATCTGCTCATCTGAATTAATCAACAAACTGGCACCTTCATCATCATATGCAATATCAAAACAATACTCTTCTTGTTCCAATTCAAATCGATTGTGAACACCCAAATCAATTTTACTTCTAACTTGATTTCCGACAGCATCTTCAATCAAAATAAATACCTGTTTTCCACTGTAGTCTTTCTGCTTCAGTTCCTCAATCTTGCCTAATCTGCTAATTTTGATTTCTTCCAGACAATTCAGCTTGCTTATAAAAGCATCTATATCTTCATCTGCCAATGAATACTTAATAAAATCTATATCCAAGTCCTGAGTGGCTCTTCGGACATTATTTGTTTTGCTACGCATAACCACTCCGCCCTTAATCGTAACATTTCTGCTTAATGGTCCAATTGATAATGCTTTTAATACAATATCCTGACACACTTTAGATGACGCTTTATCACCCTGATAGCCATTTTCATTCGCTTCTTCAATCAGCTATCAGCTTCTGTATATTAATCATCTACAAGACCTCCAGCCTGAGTGTCTCCATTACCATGTTCGATTTAGGCAACTCATAGGCATATTCTGCTACAACCGCCATATCCATTTCATGAGTAATCTTTCTATAATTTGTTATCAATTCCTTATATAAGTCAAATGAAAATTTTCTTTTATTGCGTATCAGTTCCACAAGAAGACGTTCCCTGTCATAAATTACAATATCTACTCCATCATACTTTATTGAGGTTTTTCCCAGATTAAAAGCTTCACTATTTTCATAAAATTGCTTCACTCTTTCATCACTGATTTTTCTGGCGTTTTTGGGCGTTGCAACATAATAAAAATCTGGCATGGTATCAGTTAATCCATAATAATAAAACGCACTATTAAGCGTTATAATAGCATTAGGATATTTCTTGGAAATGATCTCAAGCTCTGGTACATATCTCTTATCCGAATAAATTCCTTTTTCCTTTACATACAATTCCCCACCCTGAACGCATTTTTTAATTTTATAATCTGTTCCATATTTTTCCAAGCATTCCTGATATGATAATAGCATACTACATGTCCCCTTCTTTTATGTAAATGCAGGTATTTTAATTTTTTTTACCTATATTTACTAAAATTATATCATATAGAATATTATAGTCAAGATTCTTTAATTGAATAAAAGTCAATGACAAATCTGACTCCCTGAAATATTTTGTATTCTTAAGTGGTCTATAGTTAGTATATGAAAAAGATACACTTTTACTACATATTCCCCGCCAAAAAATCCTTCATCACACCCAGAAACTCCCGCATCATGTTATTGAGCTGCAAAAACGGCTCCCCTCTTGCGGCAATTCCATGAACATTTTGATATCCTGCCTTCCGGGCAATCTTCACCGCACGAAACACATGAAAATTATTGCTTACCACGCCTACCGAATCCGTGTCCTTATCCAAATACTCTGCTGAAAAAGTCAGATTTTGAAATGTATTTTTTGACTGGTCCTCTTTCACGATTTTCTTCGGGGAAATCCCCTTGGATACCAGATAATCATACATTCCCTGCGCTTCCGATATGTGTTCGTCCGAACCTTGCCCGCCGGAAACAATGACATACGTGTCAGGGTTTTCAGCCAGATAATCAATTGCAGCATCAAGACGGTATTGCAATGCTTTCGACGGTCCGCTGGTTTTCATCTGTGCTCCCAGCACCACCAGATAATCAAGCCCATCCGGCGCTGCTTTAGAAAAACCGCTGATGATAAACCCCTCCACGATCAAAAATATGCCGATTCCGATACATATCAAAATTACGAATATACGCCGGAACCAGATTGGAAAGCGGTGCTCCCAAATTCCCTTCCTGATCAATATTGATAAAAGAATTGCCCCACAGCCTAAAAACAGCCATATAAAATAAAAGTTCGTTCCATGACCTACAAAAAATGCAATGCACAAGAAATAAGCCAAACATAAAATCCCCAAAATAAGTAAAACAGCCTGCATGATATATCTCCTTCCTTATCCATTGTAACAGATAATGAGAGAAAAATAATCCTTTCTGCGTAAAATTTATGAAACCTTAATTTATAAATAGCAATTCTGAATTTGAAAAATAAGAAATAGCCGTCCTGTTCTTTGGCGAGAGCTAACGGCTATTTCCTAATAGTTTAAAGTTTATTGCGCCGGGTCGGGTGATGGGCACTCACCTTCCAGCTTTCCTGTCAAGCATATTATAAGCAATATACGAAAATCTGTCAAGTCAAGCATACCATTCGCAACTTATGTCCTAACACCTTTCTTCCCTCGACATCACTTCCCTATCCCCCGGTACACACTCAGCTCCTCCACTTTCTCCTGTGTCAAAAATTTATTCCTTACCATGCTGCGCAGCACCTGACTTGTGCGCTGGGCAGCAAGCTCATTATCCACATCCGGAGAATAAACCGAAGGGGCATTCGGCACTCCGGCAAGCAAAGCCGCCTCATAATCCGCCAGCTGTGCCGGTTCCTTTTGGAAATACCCTTCCGCCGCATCATAGATCCCATAATAACCGCTGCCGAAATAAATGGTATTGACATACAATTCAAATATTTCTTCCTTGCTGTATTCCGACTCAAATGCAAAAGCTGCAAACACCTCCGCGATCTTCCGTACCACCGTCTTTTCCTGCGTAAAAAGAAGATTCTTTGCAAGCTGCTGGGTGATGGTGCTTCCGCCCTCCTTGAAAGACCGCTCCTTTATGTCCGTCCATGCCGCCCGGAAGATTGCAGCCAGATCAATCCCATGATGCTTCATAAACCGATGATCTTCCACAGACAACACTGCATTCACATAAAATTCCGGGAGCTCCGAATAACCAGTAAAATGCTCATCCCCACGGATTTCCTCCACAATCCCCTCAATGGGTGTCCGGGTTATTGCTTCCTGATACATCTGATAACCCTTCATCCCGAAAAATATGCCCACTGCCAAAGCCACACACAACAAAAACGCCAATAAGCTGTTGATTATCTTTCTAAAAAGATGCTTTCTATTCACCCCGGATCATCTCCTTTTATTCTCCCTGACGGACAATCTTATAATAAGTCTTTGCCGTAAACAAATAGCTGATTCCGTACACTGCCACAAATAAAACCATAACGCTGACTGTGCAGCGAAGGATCAATTCCATATCAAATAAAGATATGGCTGCCATCAGCCCTTTCACCATAAACATCCCTGCCATCGTATGGAACAGCGCGCCTGCAAGGGGCAGCCCAAACACCATCAGAATCTGCCTGTGCACCGTACCACGGATTTCCTTATCGCTCATTCCCACCTTTTGCATAATACCGAAGCTGTTCCGGTCCTCGTAGCCTTCCGTGATCTGCTTATAATACATGATCAGAATCAGGCACATGAAGAAAATCAAGCCAAACAAAATACCTATAAACAAAAGCCCGCCATACATGGATATAGAATTGCTTCTGTTCTCCACACCATTTGTAAAATTAGAAAATCCGGGCCGTCCCTGGCTCCATGTTGAAAAATCCCTTATGAAACCGGTCTTTTCCCCATCATCTCCTTCCAAAACAATCCTGACATACTGGGTCTTGCTGTTTAGGAACCCTTCTATATCTTCCACCCCATTTGCCTCACACCATGTTCTGACGCAGGCTTCCTTTATCTGCTCGTCCCTGACCACCAAAAGATATTTCGCGCCAAAAAGATTTCCATACGCCTTAGGTTCCGGGAAAAAGTCTGTCAGCTCTTCCTTCACCAAAAACTCTTTTCCGAAGAAATCCACTGTATCGTATCCAAAATCCTGACCACTGCAATAGATCAGCGCCTCATTTTCCGACAGTCCTGTCATATCATTTCCTTCTATCGAGACATATTCCTCCTGCGTCAAAACATAAAAGCTGTAGGTGTCCTCTGCAAAAAAATAGTTATCCGGTACCACGAAACAATTTCCATCCTTCCTTGCGGAAAGATTTACCTTTTCATAAATGTCTGCCCTTTGGGCTTTCATGCCATAGCTTTCTTCCAGCATGCCGATCTCCTGCATCACGTCTTCCCGCGCAACCTGATTATCCCTGTACTCTGCCGTCACATCATAGGGCGAAGTAAAATGGATAATATTGTCCATTCCTAGATACACGGAAGCGGTACATACCAGCGTAATGATCACCATCGTGGAAAAGATGCAAATATTGGAAAGACTTGCCGCGCTCTTTTTCATGCGGTAAAGCATACCGGAGATAGTAATAAAGTTCTTTGGTCTGTAATAAATTCCTTTTTGTCTTTTGATCAGCTTTAAAAAAGCAATGCTCCCCGATGTAAACAGCAGATAAGTTCCTATGATCACCAGAAAGACTGCCAAAAAGAAATCCGTAAAGATCGAGCTGTCAATCTGAGAGGTTATGGAGCAATAATATCCGCCTCCCAGCGTCGCCACGCCAAGCAGCGCCCAGATCCACAAAAGCCTCGGCTCCTTTTCCCCCTTTTTGCTCCCGCTCATCAGCTCTACCGGCTTGGCTTTCCCCATCTGCCAAAGATTATTGAAAAAGTTAATTGCATACACTACCAAAAAATAAAGAAGGGTTTCCCGGAATGCCCCCGGTTCGAAAACAAATTCCGTTTCTACAGGCAGATTGCACAGCCGAAGCAGCACAAGAAATAACAGCTTGGCAAGCACCAGCCCCAAAATGATCCCGCCTGTCAGGACCACTGCATAGATCAGAACTGTTTCAAAAAACAGCATACTGCCAATGTGTTTCTTTTCCAGCCCCAGAATATTGTAAAGCCCGAACTCCCTCTGGCGTCTTTTTACCAGAAAGCTGTTGGCATAGATCAGGAAAAACAGCAAAATGACCATTAATAGTCCTTTTCCGATCATCAGAAGCGACCAGGCATACATACTTTTGGGAAGAGTCTTCATCAGGTCATTCTGCAAAATAGATGCAAACACAAAATAAGTAAACACCGAAAAAATTCCTGCTGCCAGATAGGGGTAATAGACATTCCCATTGTTGACAACACCCCGAAGCGCCATAGACGGCAAAAGCTTTATTTTTTTCATTACTCCTCCACCTCCGGGTTTTCCTGCTCCATTCTCTGCACATCGGTCTGGAGGACTGTCAGCGCATTGGAGATCATTTTGTACATCGAATCATTGCTCTGGTCCCCCTTATAAATCTGGTGGAACACACATCCGTCCTTGATAAAGAGCACCCGCCCTGCATGGCTTGCCGCCTGGATACTGTGGGTCACCATCAGGATGGTCTGCCCTTCCTTATTCACCTCCCCGAACAGCCGCAACAGCTTCCCTGACGCCTTGGAATCCAGTGCCCCTGTCGGTTCATCTGCCAAAATGATGTCCGGTTCCGTGATCAATGCCCTGCAGACGGCTGCCCGCTGCTTCTGCCCGCCTGACACTTCATAGGGATATTTCTCCAAAATATTTGCTATAGACAATTTCTCAGCCAGCGGCTTTAACTTTGTCTCCATTTTCCGGGGATCCGCTCCTGCCAGCACCAGCGGCAGATAGATATTGTCTTTTAATGACAAGGTGTCCAGCAGATTAAAATCCTGAAAAACAAAGCCCAGATGCTCCCTCCTGAATGCACAGATTTCCCGGTGTCTGATCTCGGAGAGATCCTTTCCGTTTAACAACACCTGGCCGCTGGTCGCCCGGTCTAAGGAGGCAAGAATATTCAAAAGCGTGGTTTTCCCCGATCCTGACTCTCCCATGATCGCCACATATTCCCCTTTCTCCACAGAAAAATTCACATTGCCAAGCGCCTGCACTTTAACCGCACCAAGCCTTGCCGTATATACTTTTTTTACATTTTTCACTTCCAACAATGACATATGCTTTCTCACTCCTTTCTCCTATAGTATAAACAAAGGAGAAATGCCCTGCCATTCATCCAGCTAACATTTCTCCCCCTCAAACTTACACTTTTGTCACTTACGGCATTTTCCTGTTGGTGCCACTTAATAATTTTCCTGCTCAAACCCCAGAATCACCTTTGTCCCTTTCCCCAGAGAAGATTTCACCCGGATGCTGTGGGAAAGTCCCTGCATGACCTGATGGCACAGATATAATCCGATCCCCGTGGATTTCTCCTCCGCCCTTCCGTTATACCCGGTAAAGCCCCGCTCAAAGATCCTCGGCAGGTCACTCTCGCTGATGCCAATACCTGTGTCTTCAATTACCAGATAGCAAACCTTTCCCTGCCCGGGATTTCCTTCCCCATCCGAACCATAAACAGCGATCCCGCCTTCGAAGGTATACTTCAGCGCATTGGACAACACCTGCTCGATCACAAAGGCAAGCCACTTCTCATCCGTCACTGCATACAGCTCAAACTCCTCCAGCCTGAAAGAAAGACCACTATGGAAAAACAACACGGAATACTTGCGCAGCGCTCCCATGACCACTTTCCTGATATCACAAAATTTAAAAAGAAGATCTGAAGAAATACTTTCCAGTCTTGCATAATAAAGCGCCATCTCCGCATACTGTTCAATCTTGAAAAGCTCTTCCAGTTCCTGCTGCCTGACCTCACCCGGATTCCCGCCATCGTCCGGGTCCTGAAGCAGAAGCCGCAATGCGGCAATGGGTGTCTTGATCTGATGGGTCCACATAGAATAATAATCCATCATATCCTTTTTCTTTTCCTCATATTCCCTGCGGAGTTTTTCCTTCTCCTTTTCCTCGTCAAAAAGCATCTGCCGATAAAGCTGCTCCTTCACATTGCTTGTCTCTGGCAGAAAATGCGTCCTCTCTTCCCCTTTTTCCAAAGAAATAAACAGCTCAAAGCATCTTTTCCGGTATTTTTTGTAATCACCCAGGGCAAACAGCGTGCCGAAAAAAAGCGTGACCAGCACCGCATACAGCATGTTCCGGCATGCATTTCCATACCCATACAGCGCCGCTACCGCGAAAAAAACCGCTATAAGGAGCAGATACAGGAAGATGATCTTTATCCTGCTTCTTAAGTAAGATGCCAAAATCTGCCCTTCATTTTTACTTCTTCCCTTAAAATTACCCATTGTCAAGCTGATACCCAACTCCCTTTTTCGTCAAGATAAAATTTTCTATACCGGACTCTTCCAGCTTTTTCCGAAGCCGGTTCATATTCACCGTCAAGGTATTGTCATCCACAAAGGACTCATTATCCCACAGCCGCTTCATGATATCCTCCCGGCTCACCGTCTTTCCGGCACGCTCATAGAGGAGCTGCAGGATCCGGAACTCGTTTTTGGAAAGCTCGATCCGCTTCCCCTCATAAAGCAGGCTCATATCCGCCAGATTCAAGATCACCCCGCCGTGCTCCATCACTGCCGACTGGTTTTGGAAAGAATATGTCCGCCGCAGGATTGCCTGGATCTTTGCCGAAAGCACATCAAGATCATAGGGCTTTACGATGAAATCATCCCCGCCCATGTTCATAGCCATAACAATGTTCATGTTGTCAGCCGCCGACGACACAAACACTACCGGCACCTGGGAAATCTTCCGTATTTCCCCGCACCAGTAATAACCATTGTAAAAAGGCAGACCGATATCCAAAAGCACTAACTGCGGATCAAACTTCACAAACTGCGCCAGAACATTTTCAAAATCTTCCACACATACCGCTTCATATCCCCATCTTCCAAGATGCTTCTTCACCTGCTCCGAAATGATCCTATCATCTTCAACGATTAAAATCCTGTACATTCTTCAGCTCCTGATAAAGTTTTACTATTCACAGTAACTCTACAATAGCAATTTATACCTCCAAAGTCAAATTCACAGATTGAATTTTATGTTCCCTTGTGCTAACATAATTACCAAATTGTTCCAATTACTGATGATAAGACCGCAGAAAAAGTGTGGAAGATTTGCTTTTACACTGAGGAAACAAATGAAAAGAGAATTTTTATCTCAAAATGTATATCAGGCCCTTCAGGAGCGTCTTCAATTCCTTTTTAAAGAGTTTGACAATATTTTCGTGTCCTTTTCCGGCGGCAAGGACAGCGGGCTTTTGCTGAATCTGGTTCTGGATTTCCAAAAAAAATATTATCCGAATCGGCGCATCGGCGTTTTTCACCAGGATTTTGAAGCCCAGTACACCGCAACTACAGAATATGTGGAGCGGACCTTTGAGCGGATCGGAAATGATGCAGAGCGGTACTGGGTATGTCTGCCCATGGCAACAAGGACAGCCTTAAGCAGCTATGAAATGTACTGGTATCCCTGGGATGATACCAAGGAGCAGGCATGGGTGCGCCCTATGCCAGACCACCCTTATGTCATCAATCTCAAAAACAACCGCATGAGCACCTACCGATACCGGATGCACCAGGAGGATCTTGCCAAGCAGTTTGGCCGGTGGTACCGCCTTTCCCATGGCAAGAAAAAAACCGTATGCCTTCTGGGCATCCGCGCAGATGAATCCCTCCAGCGCTACAGCGGTATCCTGAACCGGAAAAACGGCTACCAGAACACCTGCTGGATCAGCAAGCAGTTCAAAGATGTATGGTGCGCATCTCCCATGTATGACTGGTCTGTCCAGGATGTATGGCATGCCAATTACCTGTTCCAATATGATTACAACCATCTGTACGATCTCTACTACATGGCAGGATTAAAACCGGAACAAATGCGGGTGGCGTCTCCTTTCAACGACTATGCCAAAGACAGCCTGAACCTCTATCGCGTGATCGACCCTGAGATCTGGGTCAGGCTGGTAGGCAGGGTTCTGGGCGCAAATTTCGGTTCTATTTATGGAAAAACCAAAGCTCTTGGGTATAAAAATATCACCCTTCCCGAAGGTCATACCTGGGAATCCTACACTCGCTTTTTACTTGCCACTCTTCCCGCAAGGCTGCGCCAGAACTATATTAAGAAATTTAAAACTTCTATTGATTTCTGGCACAATGTAGGCGGCGGTCTGGAAGAAAAGACCATTCAGGAGCTGGAAGAGCACGGCTATAACATCCGCCGCAACGGCGTTTCCAATTATACCCTTATGAAGCGCTCACGGATCATTTTCCTTGGAAAAATTCCTGACAATACGGACGACATCAGGTCCACCAAGGACATCCCAAGCTGGAAAAGAATGTGCTTTTGCATTCTGAAAAACGACCATATCTGCCGCTTTATGGGATTTGGTCTTACCAGGGACCAGCAACGAAACATTGATATCCTGAAAGAAAAATACAGCAAATTCATAGAAAGGCCAGAATAATATGATGAGATCAGACAGTCCGGTTTATAAAATTATTCCGGTTCCCATAGAAAAAATAGAGCCAAACTCTTACAACCCCAACTCTGTAGCGCCGCCGGAATTATCTTTGTTATATGACAGCATCCGGGAAGACGGCTATACCATGCCCATAGTCTGCTATTATGACAAGAGCCGGGATACCTACATAATCGTTGACGGCTTTCACCGTTACCGCATTATGCTGGATCACCCAGATATCTACGACCGTGAAGGCGGCATGCTCCCTGTTTCCGTCATTGACAAACCCCTCGACCGCCGCATGGCAAGCACCATCCGCCATAACCGTGCCAGAGGCTCCCATGACGTGGACCTGATGAGCAACATTGTCAAAGAACTGCATGAATTAGGCCGCTCTGATGCCTGGATTTCCAAACACTTAGGCATGGAAAAGGATGAAATACTGCGGCTAAAGCAGATCACCGGGCTGACTGCCCTGTTCAAGGATATCAACTTCGGCAAAGCCTGGAAGGCGGTAGAAGAAATCCTGGACGAAGATGCATAGCCCAAATATGGACAATTGTTAATTTAAGGGCTTCATAGGATGATAACATTATAAACGAAAAGAAGGTGTTTATAATGATCTCCTATGAGCCTTTATGGAAAACAATGAAACAAAAGAATGTTTCCCAATATTCACTGATCAAAAAATATAATGTTGGTTCCGGTCAGATTGACCGGTTACGCAAAAACAACAATGTAAGTACCTATACCCTTAACCGGTTATGCGAAATCTTAGAATGCAGTTTAAGCGATATCGCAGAGTATGTTCCTGATGATAACAAGTAAAGGCAGGCTTTGAACTTATTTAATCTCCACCCTGCATATATGCATGGCATTAGGTTTTCCTTCCATCAGGATCACTTTCATACGCTCCCTGAAAATGAAATTCATAACTCTGTATTTTGTGTATATTCCTTTTATTGACTTTGATTTTAGTGTGATAACCATTTTTTACTCTCCTCGCTCTTATTTTATCCATTATAGCCCACATAAATACAATAGTCAATAAACGGATACCATTGGGCAAAAACTAAAAATGCATTATATTTCTATTTCCATACCATCATAAGCCACTATGATGCCATATTTCTCTGCCTCGGGAACCATCTCATCATAAGTCTGTCCGCCATTATGGGAAAAATGAGTAGCAACCACAACTGTCTTCTCATCTATCAAGTTTTCTTGTCTCATTCTTTCCAGTACTTCCAGATTCGTCTGAAGGCTCATATGCCCGTCACGCCATCCTCCTCCCAGCCCAAGACAGCCTGTGCAATCCAGAGAGACCAGATCATATCTTCCTTCTTTCCGAAGCCCTTCCCACGTATTCTCAGGAAAAATCCCTGTATCATTTCCGTACAAAAATCTCTTTCCTTCACAAGTAATGGAGTAAATCACCGAAGATGCTGTCTCATCATGATTTGCCCAGAGCGGAAGGACGGTATATTTCCCATTTTCCCCGGCATGGAAATACTTTCCCGGCTCAATAAGGGAAACCGTTATATCACCCTGCCCGCAGGCTTCCCATGCCAGTGCATGCAGCTTATTACAGCCATCCCTCCATGTATGGAAACGCAGCGGACGATGCTCATTACTATACGCCTTATCTGCCATCGCAATGTCTTCCGGATATATGTGGTCACTGTGACCATGGGTAATGATACAATCCCCGATCTTATCCCAGTCAAATCCATATCTGTGAAAATGCCAGACCGTATCGGCCGGAAAATCGATCAATAACTCATCATTGACCAGCGCCTGCGAGCGGGAACGCAGGTTACGCCCGCCTGATTCCATTGATTTTCGGCACACCCTGCATTTACAAAACAAAGACGGCACCCCTTCATATGCTCCTGTTCCAAGATATTTTACTTTCATAATTCACTTGCCCCTTCCTCTATAATCTCATGCTTATTACCAATCAATACCTGCTTACCCTTAAACGCAAATCCGTAACTGCGGATATGCTCGGCGGAAATTCCTTTTGCCTTAAGCTGTGCCGCATATTGCTTCTTTTCAATCTGTGCAAGGGCAGCTTGCACAGTGTTTTCCAGACTCTTTTCTCTTCTGAAATTGAACGCCTTAAATTCCAAGATAATGGCATCATCTCTTTCCGGCTGCTTTGGTTCTAATACAACATCATACCGTCCAAATCCACTCTCCCGGTTGGAGATAATCACATATCTGTCCTTCAAATCTACTATAAGCCCCAGTACAAAACCATGATAAAAACGTTCTGGTTCTTCCCCCGACGGACGGGTTCCAGTGTCAAAATAACTAAAACAGCTTAATGCTACACGGTTCATGTACTCGTTCATGGCATCCAGATCATCCTGCAGCATTGCCTTGATAAAGTCATTGTAGTCCGCATCTGCCCTAGAAAACCAGCCCTGCACCATATTCTGAAACATCAACTTTACTTCCAGATTCGTCAGGACAAGCTCATACTCCGGCACAGTCTCTTCATCCCTTTTCGTAACAGACATTACCTTCAGATAACCACTGGCCAACAACAGGCTCCAGATTGCCTTTTCATTGCCATCCAACTGGTTGTACACAATCTGCTCATCTATGGCGGAGCAGATTGTCTCTCCCTTAAGCAAACGCTCAAAAGCCACCTTGACCCTGCTACTGCCCTCCTGAATCAGCTTGCCCACCAGACTGTTGGAGCTGGTGTTTGCCCAGTAAGTAGCAAAAATTTCTTTATCCAGAAAGTTTAAAATAGACCATGGATTATAAATATCCTCATGTGCCCCAAAGGTAAAACCATCATACCATTGCTTGACCACAGCCTTTTGGATTCCCAGTCCGCATTCTTCCAAAGCTGCAAAGGTCTCCTGTTCCGTAAACCCAAAGGATGTGGCATATTTATCTGATGTTGTAGTCACTATCTCCAAATTATTTAAATCTGAAAAAACTGATTCTTTGCTCACTCGTGTAATTCCAGTCATGATCCCTCGTTCCAGCCATGGGTTGGTCTTAAACGTGGAATTAAAAAAATTTCTGGTAAAAGCCACCAGCTCCGTCCAGTATCCATGCACATAAGCTTCCTGCATAGGCGTATCGTATTCATCCATCAGAATGATTACTTTTTTTCCATAATACCGGTACAGATAATCCGACAACTGATACAACGCAAAACTTGCGTCACTGTCACTCATATTTACAGAAACCCGGTCAAAATACTCCCTGTCCCCATCTGAGAGAACGCTGCTGTCCCGCAAAAAAGAAAATTTAATATACAAGTTCTTCAGAAGCTGGCAGATTTTTTCCCTGGTATTGGCATAATTAATCTCTTTCACATTGGCAAAAGACAGACTGATCACCGGATATGTTCCCTGGATAGCCCGGTATTCCTCCTGTTCCCAGATAGACAGCCCATCAAACAGTTTCCCTTGACCGGCATAGTCTACAGAGAAAAAATACTCTGCCATGCTCATATTCAATGTCTTGCCAAAACGGCGGGGACGTGCAATCAGGGTTACTCTGTCCCCACTGCTCCACCATTCCCTGATAAAATCCGTTTTATCTACATAAAAATAGTTCTTCCGAATCAGATCCCCGAAATCCTCTATTCCGATTGCTACCGTTCTTCCTGCCTTTTTCCCCATAACTGTCTCCTATCGCATTATTGCCGATTTTACCCACTACCAGTATAATGGATTTGAGGATAAATTACAACAGAACCAAAAAGGAGGATATGACATGGAAGATATTAGAATTGGATTTATCGGCCTGGGGTGCAGGGGTGACGACCTGTTGCGGCGCATCGTTCTGGCACAGGGAGAGCAGGTCGTGGCAGTTTGCGATGAATACGAAGACAGAGCCCAAGCCGGAGCATTGGCAGTTGAAAAAGCAGGGCAGGCAAGACCTGCTGTGTATCTGGATTACCGGGATGTGATCCGGAATGAAAATGTGAACACGGTCATCATTGCCTCTGCCTGGGAAAGCCATATTGAAATTGCACTGGCAGCGATGTATGCAGGAAAAGCAACGGCAATGGAGGTGGGCGGTGTCTATGAGCTGAAACAATGCTATGATCTGGTCGAAGCATATGAAAAAACAGGAACACCATTTATGTTTCTGGAAAACTGCTGCTTCGGCAGGCGGGAACTAATGGTCCTAAATATGGTAAAGAAAGGGTTGTTCGGCGAAATAGTTCATTGTGCCGGTGGATACCAGCATGATCTGCGCAGCGAAATTTCCTCCGGGCTGGAAAACAGACATTACCGCCTTAGAAATTATCTGACCAGAAACTGTGAAAATTACCCCACGCATGATCTGGGACCGATTGCCAAAGTGCTGGACATCAATCATGGAAACCGTATGCTGACCCTGTCTTCGACAGCCTCCAAGGCGGCAGGTCTTCGGGATTATATCCAGAAAAATAAAAGTGACAATGAATTTTTGAGAGGAAAGACTTTTGCCCAGGGGGATATCGTGACCACAGTCATCAAGTGTGCCCGCGGAGAGACCATTGTACTGACGCTGGATACCACACTGCCCCGGTATTACAGCCGCAATTTTACTGTAAGGGGAACCAAAGGCATGTACGAGGAGGTTACGGATTCCATTTTCCTCGACCGGGAAGAAGATGCCAAACATGACTTCGACTGGCGAAAAACCAGAACGGGATGTGCACAGGAGTATGAGACCGAGTACGAGCATCCAATCTGGGAAAAATATATGAAAGAAGGCATTAAGGGCGGTCACGACGGCATGGACTGGCTGGAATTTGAAGCATTTTTCCAGAGCCTGCGGAAAAATACCCCCATGCCGGTAGATATATATGACGCTGCAAGCTGGATGGCTGTGACAGCGCTTTCCGAAATGTCAGTCGCGCAGGGCGGGGCTGTAATGAATATTCCAGACTTTACAGCCGGAAAATGGCTCAGAAATTCAATCGAGTAGGGAAGATTTTCCCCTACTCGCCGTGCTGGGCGCGTGCTGCCCTGACAACAATTTCCCTTGCGCGCCCCTGCGCATAAAAACAGAAGTGACTTGCGCTGCCTATTCTTCTCCGCTCCAGTCAACGTCATATTTTCTCTCCACGGAAAACTTTGTCATTCTGCCATTGCTGTCAAACGCCATAAAATATTTGTAATCTGACACAGATGACGGTGAAAACCACATATTTTCATCACCGGTAAAATCCGGGAAAGCTTCCCCTGCTTTTTCTCTGGAAAGCTCTGTAACAGGTATATTATTAAATAAAATCTTGTCCAGCCCGGATGCATCCTCATCACTCATGGAAAATTCCAGATAGGCAATCACCGCATCTCCCATCCTTATATTCTCCTCATCTGTAACAATAGAAATATTGGCAAAAACCGTGTCCGTGATCCAGACCGTCCCGCCG
>ERZ808054.1243-NODE-1243-length-15573-cov-8.852994_pt1 | contig 15573 bp, 10 predicted proteins | sample MGYA00380201_ERZ808054 | MGnify/ENA primary metagenome ERZ808054 (study PRJEB31490, sample SAMN06133419) | mouse gut metagenome | isolation source: Z5_2 | host: mice | place: China: Chengdu | collected 2015-05 ... | reverse complement strand
TACTACGCTGATATCTGATGAAAACGCAGCAATCAAAAACCACTATCAGTATGATGCCTTTGGCGCAGGACTGGAAGAAGCAGAAGCATTACCCAACCGAATCCGCTACACAGGCCAGCAGTATGACGAGCAGACAGAGCAGTATTATCTGCGAGCGAGATACTATAATCCGGTACTTGGCAGGTTTATGCAGGAGGATGTGTATCAGGGGGATGGAATGAATCTGTATGCATACTGCCAGAATAATCCAGTAGCGTATTACGATCCGAGCGGATATAGTAATACAAATGTGAATACCAGTGGTTGTGCAGGAGGAGGTCAATTTGGTAATAATTCTAATCAATCACCTCCTACTAATAAGAAAGGAGTAGCATATCCTAAAATAACAGATGTAAAAACGGGAAAATTGATGGAGTTTCCAGAAGGTGATTTGGAAATAGTTCCAAAAGAAAATAGAGTAGAATGGTATAGAAACCAAAGTCTGGCAAATGTGAATAGAACTGATCCAATAATGTGTAAAAGAGATTTTATTGAGGAGTGGTATAACAGAGGATATAACACACCAAGCGGAGGATGGGAATTGTACGATATACATCATATTAAGCCAAGACAATATGGCGGGAGTAATTCTTTTGACAATTTAACTCCTGTGCAAAAAAACACACATGATACTTTGGATACTTGGTGGAAATCTTTTGGAGGAAAAAATGATAAATAAGTATTATATTTTAGAACAATTGTATATTAAAACACAAAAAGAAAGGACATTGGAGTGTACAGATTTACTTGGTAATATTACAAAATGTACATTCCAATGGAATCAGCCAATTTGTAAAGAGCAGTTAAAAATATTAAAAAATAAGTTTAACTTGAGATTACCAGAAGACTATGAAAAATTTTTATTAATGTCAAATGGTGCTATTTTATATAACGATGATGAAGATTCAGGATATATGATTTTTTCATTAGAAGAGGCAATTAATTATACAGAGAAAAAGAGACTATGTGGCTATGATGGACTAAAAGAAGAGTGGTTAGTATTTATGGTTAATTTATTTGATTCAGATATGTTATTGTTTGATATGGATCGAGTTAACGATAAACAATATATATTAGATGGGATTGCAGACGAAAGTGAAGAAGAGTGGCTTTATTTAAAATGGGATTTTCAAAAATTTTTTAATTTACTTTTTAGAGTAAATGGTGATAATTTTTGGAGATGGTGATTATACTTGCAATCGAAAAGACTCGTATGATTACAAATATCAGTTGTAAGTAGAAAAAATATTTTCTTCAATGTTCATCACGCGTTATATTTACGACCAGAATGACCAGCTGATCAAAGAAATCCATTCATACAGCTATGAAAAAGATGCTGACAATGGAAATGGGACAAGCTACACATACGATAAAAACGGCAATCTGACTCATGTGACAAATGCTTTTGGGGAACTGGTGCAGGAGCTTTCCTATAACCGCATCAATCTGCCTGTCACTCAGAAAGATGCATCTGGGAACCAGACAGATTTCACCTATGAATCAGATGGACAGTTAAAAGAAGTGCGCCGTGGAAACACCCAGAGACAGCAGACGCCGCGTGCAGTCCAGCAGTATGAGTATAACGCCAGAGGACAAATCACAGGCATCGTTGACGGAAACCATGAAAAGACCATCTACAGCACAGACGGCTGGGGCAGAATCACAGGGACAGGCTTCTCAGACGGCGTAAAAGAAGGTTACGAGTACAATTACGCAGGACAGGTAAGCAGGACCATCAACGGAAACGGAAATGCCATCGAATACCGTTATAACAGTCTCGGAAAAGTACGCGAGCGCACAGACCAGCTCGGCTATAAAGAAACCTTCCAGTATGACGAAGAAGGTAATCTCACACTCCACACAGACCGCGACGGCAGGCAGGTGCAGCGCATCTACAACGTCTTTGGCGATCCGGTGTATGAGAAAGCAACCGATGCAGGCGGACAAAATCCCTGCATCAGCACATGGCGCTATGACAGTCTTGGAAGGCTGGTACATGCCGTGTGCGACGGACATTCCTATGAGTATGCCTATGACAGCCATGGAAACCTGAAAGAAAAGCGTTCTAACGGAAAACTTCTGGTCTCCTATGTTTACGACAGCACAGGAAACATCACAGAGATCAAAGACCTCGCAGGTGTCAGCACCCGCTACGAATATGACCTTCTTGGCAGAATGACCTGTATCCACAGCGAACAGGGCATGAAAGTGCAGTACAGTTATGACAGCTTAGACCGCATTGAGCACATCCACTATGGAAACGGCGTACAGACGAATTACGCCTATGACTGTGACGGAAATATCAGCCATCTGGAAACGAAAACGGAAAGTGCCGTCCTGCTGTCCTTTGATTATCAATATGACGGCAACGGAAACCGCACTGCCAAAACAGGAATACAGGAACTAACCGCAGGAAGCAGCGCCCTTGATATCCGCTATCAGTATGATGTCAGAGGACAGCTTCTGGAAGAATGCCGAAACGGTGCCGCCGTCCGCTATATCTATGACGCTGCCGGAAACCGGATACGAAAGACAGAGGGTGTAAAAGAAACCAGATACTGCTACAACCAAAAAAACCAGCTTCTCCAAAAAGAGAATACGGACGGCATAAATTATTTTACATACGACCGTCAGGGCGGTATCATAGAGGAGAAAAATGCCGCCGGAAACCGCCGTTTCACCTACAACAGCCTCCACCAGCAGACACAGGTGGAAACCGAAACAGGAAAAGTCCAGAAAAATAGGTATGATGCGGAGGGACTGCGTTATGAGCTGATTGAGAACGGCAGGCGTACTAGCTTTGTATACCACAATGGAGAGCTTCTGCATGAGAAAGGAGAGGAAGCAGGGCTATTCCAGAGAGAAACCAGTTATCATCTGGGTGCAGGGATTGAAGCATTTCAGAGAGACAGAAAAACCTACTACTATCATCAGGATGAACAACTGAATATCACGCTGATATCTAATGAAAACGCAGCAATCAGGAACCACTATCAGTATGATGCCTTTGGCTCAGGACTGGACGCATCAGAAGCATTACCCAACCGAATCCGCTACACAGGCCAGCAGTATGACGAGCAGACAGGGCAGTATTATCTGCGAGCGAGGTACTATAATCCGGCACTTGGCAGATTTATGCAGGAGGATGTGTATCAGGGGGATGGACTGAATCTGTATGCGTACTGTCATAATAATCCAGTGGCGTACTATGATCCAAGTGGATATGCTAAAACAAATACAAATAGTAGTTGTGGTAATTCAGGGAAAATTGATGGTGATGGTTGTAAAAGTGCTTCGGAGAAAATAAATTCAAAATTATGTAAAGCAGCTGACGAAATTATTCAGAAAGCAAAAAACGGAACTGTAAAACATGCTAAAAAATATCATGGCAGGTTAAGCGATTCATTGGTTCAAAAAATATTATCAGATCCCGACGCAGTATATGTAACAAATAATGGGGCACAAAATTTAGTATTTAGAAAGGAATATGATATAGTAATTGTGGAGAGTAAAGCGAGTTATAAAGGAAATTTAATAACAAGTTACGGCCCAAGTGGACCACGAGGTTCAAGTGGGGCAGCTATCTTTGGTGGCAGTCCTTCTGATCCAGGTATGCCTGTAACACATGATGACCTAATAAATGGAAGAGTTAAACAACCTAGTGGCGAAACATTTCCTCCTGCTACACAAATACGTTAAACATGAAAGCTTTCGTGATTGTTTGTGTCGAAAGTTATAGAACGACTGAAAGGAGGGCCGGGGCGCCCCGGCATGATCAAAATAATGAAAGTTATTGAAAAATATCAAAATAGTAGCTTAAACAATAGAGATGTAAGATGGTATTTATTTGATGGTACCTTGTGGATTACCAAATGTAATAATTATTATGAAATTGAAGATAATATTCAGAAATCTTTTGGTAGTTTTCAGTGGTTGTATGATAGTAATGATACAGTACTTTTTAATGACGAGGGAAGATTTGAATCAGCAGTTATTGATTTAGTTGATGTAAAAAATGGCACTCTGAAGAAATATACGGATCTTATAAAGACAGGAAAAAAAGGAGATCTATTTATTGCAGAGAAAAAATATTATAGTTTAGAATTTTTACCAACTGTAATTTATTCTGAAAATGAAGATATTTTGTTATCCGTTCCAATAGGATTTGAGAATCAAAAGACCTTAATGTTATTTATAGTTGATGATTTTGGTTTTGTTATAGTAAACCATCAGTTAAAGGGATGGATTTTAAAAAATGCAAGTGAGTATGTGTGTATAAAGGATCAGTATAATAAAAATATTACGCCAAAGATGTTGGAGAAATTTTTCAATGGTTTAAAGTTGTGGGATGAAAAGGAAGATTCATCAGAATTAGAAATTCTACTGGCAGAAAGTATGAAAAGGATGAAAGAGGATGATGAGTTCATTTGTGCTCTTAGAGAATGTATAATGGATCTTTAGGAATTATCAAGAATGTCAAATAAACTGTGGATTTTCTTATAACTACCATTGGGGGTTATATCAAATTCTTGGAAGATTGGAAAACTTACTTGTCTTAACAGGGTTCCAAGGACTTTAGGATAGCTTCTAAGCAGTTAATGGAAAGAGGAATATTCTGTTCATAAGGTAATATAGAATAATTTGTGTCTTAAAATATACATCTTTTTTGTAAGAATTAGTATATAACAGTATCTCGCTCGCAGATAAGACCTGTCTGCTCGTCATACCGCTATATACCTCAATGCCGTCAGAAATACTGGCATAAAAATATTCCTTTTCGATAAGAATTGTTATCCGGTACTTAGACGGTTTATGCAGGAGAATGTGTATCAGGCGGACAGGGCATGAAAGTGCAATACGGCTATGACAGCTTAGACCGCATTGAACACATCCACTATGGAAACGGCGTACAGACGATTTACGTCTATGACTGTGACGGCAACATCAGCCATCTGGAAACGAAAATGGAAAGCGCCGTGCTGCTGTCCTTTGATTACCAATATGACGGCAACGGAAACCGCACCGCCAAAACAGGCGTACGGGGACTGACCGCAGGAAGCAGCGCCCTTGACATCCGCTACCAGTATGATGTCAGAGGACAATTACTGGAAGAATGCCGAAACGGTGACGCCGTCCGCTATGCCTATGACGCCGCCGGAAACCGGATACGAAAGACAGAAGGCAAAAAAGAAACCAAATACCGCTACAACCAAAAAAACCAGCTACTCCAAAAAGAGGATGCCGACGGCATAAGTTGCTTTACATACGACCGTCAGGGCGGTATCATAGAGGAGAAAAACGCCACTGGAATCCGCCGCTTCACCTACAACAGCCTTCACCAGCAGACACAGGTGGAAACTGAAGCAGGGAATATCCAGAAAAACCGATATGATGCGGAGGGGCTGCGCTATGAGCTGATTGAGAACGGCAGGCGGACCAGCTTTGTATACCATAATGGAGAGCTTCTGCATGAGAAAGGAGAGGAAGCAGGGCTATCCAAGGAAACAACCAGCTATCATCTGGGTGCAGGGATTGAAGCGTTTCAGAGAGACAGAAAAACCTTCTACTATCATCAGGATGAACAACTGAATACCACGCTGATATCTGATGAAAACGCAGCAATCAGAAACCATTATCAATATGATGCCTTTGGTGCAGGTTTAGATGTAGTAGAAGATCTACCCAACCGAATCCGCTACACAGGCCAGCAGTATGACGAGCAAACAGAGCAGTATTATCTACGAGCGAGATACTATAATCCGGTGCTTGGACGATTTATGCAGGAGGATGTGTATCAGGGGGATGGACTGAATCTGTATGCGTACTGCAGGAATAATCCAGTGGTGTATTATGATCCGAGTGGGTATGGAAAAGAATATAACAATGGATTGAATGAGATTCCACAGGCTGATAAAGGTTTTGATAAATGGTATGATTCAACTGATTGGAGAGAATTCGATCAAATATGGAAGGATAAAAGTTTAAGAAATTATATTGAATCTCAAATACGAGATCCGGGAGCACTTCATGAATGGCTTATGACTGGACGAGCAGATACTATGAGATATTGGGGAGTATCAATGGATGAAATTAAACTTAATCGGGATGAAATATTAGGGCTAAAATTTGAAAATCCCAAAGGAGCTCATGGAAAAAAAGGATCTGGGAAAGCACATGCAGAAATTAGAAAGATGATTGATTCTTCATTGAATTATGATAATTTTGTACGACGGTTACATACATGGGCAGATTATCGATTACCAGATATTATAATAAATGGTAGAACGTATCCTGGTTCAGCAAGATTACCAGGTAATCTGCGAAATCAAGAAGCAATAGATTTTATAGATCGATTATATGATGAGCAAAATAAAGCAAATAGTTGTGGAGGAAAATAATATGAATAATAAAGGGTATTTTTATGATGAGGAGGGATATTTATCTTTATGGTTGTGTAAAGCTAATTCGGAACAACTTTTACAAGATTATGTAAACATTGATTATGCAAAAGTTGAAAATGACGAAATTCCATTTCAGCTAGGTTGTGATTTCAATATTAGTTGGTATGATGAAGATTTTATTGAAACTGCGTTTGAAGATAATATGGTGGGGTGGGATTTGCTAAAGGGACATTCGTATATTGATAGTATAATTCCTGTTTTAAAAAAAGATTATCAAGAGCTTATGGAAAAAAAATATAATAGTACAATTATATTTTATGATATGAACTATGATGGAAAAGTGATGGAAACTAACAATAAAAATTACGGATATTTTAGGTTTATTGGTTCATTTAAATATTATATAGAATAATAATAACACATTATAACTTCTGAAAATAACGCACAAGTCGTTTTCTAATGTATAATAAGTTTATATACCTATGACCATGCCGGAAACATCACCAGCACCACGGACGCAAACGGCGGAACAATCACCTATGCCTATAACAGCATGGGCAGGGTCTGCCAGACCACGGACCAGGAAGGCTTCAGCGAATATTTTTACTACGACGAAGAAGGCCGCCTGGAAACGCGCATAGACCGGAACGGGAACAAAACGACGACCCATTACAACATGGACGGAAACCTGTCCTACCAGCGTGCGGAGGACAAAAAAGGCCGGAATCCAGTGGCCAGCAGATATCTATACTACCCGGACGGAAAGCTCAGGCAGGCAGAGGGCGGCGGCATCACATACGACTATGCCTACACGCCAAACGGCCTGTTAAAGAGCAAATCCGCCTCAGGAAAGACCCTGCTTGAATATACCTACGACCGCAGCAGAAACCTGTCGTGCCTGACAGACAGCGCCGGAAACAGCCTGCACTACACCTATGACGCCATGGACAGGCTGGAACAGGTGTCAGAAGGACCAGGAGACATCCTGGCTTCCTACAGCTATAACCCATCCGGTGGACTCTGCAGGCTCCAATACGGCAGCGGCATACAGACTGAATACGGATACAATGACAGCGGAACACTTTCCAGCCTTGTCACAGTGACAAAACAGGGACAGGTACTTCTGAATTTTGACTATGCTTATGACGGGAACGGAAACTGTATCCAAAAGAGCGGTGCCCCATACCAGAATGAATATGCCTACGACCGCATGAACCGCCTGCTCGAAGCCGTGCAGGACGGAAAAACGGAAAAATACACCTACGACCTGGCAGGAAACCGCCTGAGAAAAGAGTCCGGGCAGAAAACGGAAATCTACGAGTACAACGCAAAGAACCAGTTAACAGGTATCCGGTCAGGAGAAAACACAATCCAGTACCGCTACGACCCGCAGGGCAATCTGCTGGAGGAGCTGGGACGCACCTGGAAGAAACGCTATGCCTATGACGCAGCAAACCGCCAGAAGGATATAGAGCTGACAAGAATGTCAGAAGGCAGGGCAGAATACTTCCACCAGTCGAACTGTTATGATGCCGAGGGACTGCGCTATGAGACAAAAGAGGATGGAAAAGTCATCCGTTTCCTGTTTGACAGAGGCGAACTGTCAGAAGAGATAAGAGAAGATGCCCATATCCGCTATACAAGGGGGTACGATCCACTTTCCCTGACCTGGAACGAAACAGAAAAGAGCTACTTTGTCCCGGACGAGATGGGAAGCACGCTCTTCCTGCTGGATAAAGATCATGAAATCCAGAAGACATACCGCTATGATGCCTTTGGTGCTATCCTCAATGAGTCCGGTGACACGTTTAACCGCCTGACCTATACAGGCCAGATGTATGACGGAGCGATGGGGCAGTACTACCTGCGGGCAAGGTTTTACAATCCTTCGATCGGCAGGTTCATGCAGGAAGATATCTACCGCGGAGACGGGCTGAACCTGTATGCGTATTGCGCGAATAACCCGGTGATGTATTTTGATCCGAGTGGGTATATAGGACTATGTGATCCGAATAAGGCAAGTACATACAGCGTTGCTAATCCGTTAAATAATCCATCTTTGGATAAAATATATAAAAATTGGGTTGCAGATGGAATAGATCCAGCAGATGCATTAGAATACCTGACTAAGTTTGGTAATAGACCAGACATAGAATTTTTACCATACATTGATCAGTATACAGCTCAGGCTTATCAGTACATTCAAAACTTAGGTATTAATGCTCTTTCATCAAAACAACAGAAGGTGTTAAAGATATTGCCATTTTTTAAAGATGCTTTTTTGGGGAGCGAAATTGATAAAATGTTTAAAAATTTAGTTGAGATCTCATCGAAAATTCCTCAGGGAACATATCATATTACTAAGGTTGGTCAAAAAGGAGCTGATTTATATTATTTACAACAGGGATCAAACTGGTGGATTGATATTACTACAAGAAAACAGGCTCAAGCTCATTTTAGTAAATATAACGATGATGGATATGTTACACCATATCGTTAATATTTGTATTGTTTAAAATGTAATGTTTAAGCATCGAACTCGGATAAACTAGAACCCTAATTTGCCATTTTGTATAATATTTTGTTTTTAAGTGCCTGAGAAATGTTTGATCAAATACCCCGCAGTTTACTTGTGGGGTATTATTAAAATAAATATTGGTTAATCAAGTTTTATTTATAGATATAAAAGTAAGAAGGAGTTGCTATGACGAAAAAAGAAATGATTGAAAGATGGAATTCAGAGCCTGAATGGATTGACAAGAGAAAAGAAATACAAAATGCACTTGTGAGTCCAACGGGGCAGCAAAAATATGTGAAATCAGATTTAAGGGGATTAAAAATTGCATGGGAAGATATGCGCAGTCCGTGGATAAAAGGAAAGATATTTGAAGAAATAGATTTTTCCTATGTGGATTTTTCACATTGCAGAATAGAAAGATGTATTTTTAGAAATTGTATTTTTCGCTATACAATATTAGCAAATATTACAGAAGATAGATGTGAATTTTCAGATTGTGTATTTTATAAAGGAAAAATGAATGGTTGGATTGGATTATGGGGAAGTCTCTATAAAAATGTTACTTTTGATCAAATTAAACTGTCTAGTATTATTATGTTTTATCCTGATTTTGAAAACTGTCAGTTTAACAATTGTAATTTAAGAAAAACAGAGTTTAAAGGGGCTATATTAAATCATGTTGAAATTATAGGAATCGTAAGTGATGTAAAATTTAAAGGCAGATATATAATGAATGATATACCATTACCTGAATATTTTGATGCCAGAAGAATGTATCAATTGAATCCGATGGTTGTAGATTTTTCAAAGGCTGAAATTACTTATTGTATGTTTACAGATGAATGTGATTTGACAAAAGTGATCCTGCCAAAGGATGGAAAACATTATTTAATGAAAAACAAAACATTAGTTAAAGAGTATGTTAACATGTTTTGTGAGCATTTAAAAGATGAAGAGAAAATATATTTAGACTGGATATTAGACATTTTCTTACATTTGTATCCTGGCAATATTATGGATATATTGAATTATCAGGATTGGTATGATACTATGTTAGATAATGGCGCTAAAGAAGATGACGCTAAAATTATTCTTGATAGATTAATAAAAGAACTCAAAGATAAAGATTATATAGTTTGATAAAATATAAATTCTTCATTACAGCAAATATCTTCAAAAATATACATTTATAAGAACAATATCTAAAAGACAGTCTGATATAATAAGGCAAGCTGCTATAATAGGAAGCAATCAGATTCAATTATTTTTACTGAGAATGGCCTGTTAAAGAGCAAATCCGCCTCAGGAAAGCCCCTGCTTGAATATGCCTACGACCGCAGCAGAAACCTGTCCAGTCTGACAGACAGCGCCGGAAACAGCCTGCACTACACCTATGACGCCATGGACAGGCTGGAACAGGTGTCAGAAGGACCAGGAGACATCCTGGCTTCCTACAGCTATAACCCATCCGGTGGACTCTGCAGGCTCCAATACGGCAGCGGCATACAGACTGAATACGGATACAATGACAGCGGAACACTTTCCAGCCTTGTCACAGTGACAAAACAGGGACAGGTACTTCTGAATTTTGACTATGCTTATGACGGGAACGGAAACTGTATCCAAAAGAGCGGTGCCCCATACCAGAATGAATATGCCTACGACCGCATGAACCGCCTGCTCGAAGCCGTGCAGGACGGAAAAACGGAAAAATACACCTACGACCTGGCAGGAAACCGCCTGAGAAAAGAGTCCGGGCAGAAAACGGAAATCTACGAGTACAACGCAAAGAACCAGTTAACAGGTATCCGGTCAGGAGAAAACACAATCCAGTACCGCTACGACCCGCAGGGCAATCTGCTGGAGGAGCTGGGACGCACCTGGAAGAAACGCTATGCCTATGACGCAGCAAACCGCCAGAAGGATATAGAGCTGACAAGAATGTCAGAAGGCAGGGCAGAATACTTCCACCAGTCGAACTGTTATGATGCCGAGGGACTGCGCTATGAGACAAAAGAGGATGGAAAAGTCATCCGTTTCCTGTTTGACAGAGGCGAACTGTCAGAAGAGATAAGAGAAGATGCCCATATCCGCTATACAAGGGGGTACGATCCACTTTCCCTGACCTGGAACGAAACAGAAAAGAGCTACTTTGTCCCGGACGAGATGGGAAGCACGCTCTTCCTGCTGGATAAAGATCATGAGATCCTGAAGACATACCGCTATGATGCCTTTGGAGCTATCCTCAATGAGTCAGGTGACACGTTTAACCGTCTTACTTATACAGGCCAGATGTATGACGGGGCGATGGGGCAGTACTACCTGCGCGCGAGGTTTTATAATCCTTCAATTGGCAGGTTCATGCAGGAAGATGTCTACCGCGGAGACGGGCTGAATCTGTATGCATATTGCGCGAATAACCCGGTGATGTATTTTGATCCTTACGGATTTGCCAAAAAAGCTACTCTGTGTGTGGGAGGAAAGACGGCTGAACAATGTGAGACATTTGAGGAAGTACAATATTTTATGCGTGTTAGAACTACTCCAACAGATGACAAAGGAATATGGGTAAGCGGAACACGTGGAGAAGGTTTATTTATTCCATATGATCTAGATATTCTAGATCTTTGTACAGAATATGGACAGATAGGAGTTTATTATACTCATGGAGTTCCAGATTTTACGCCGTTTGCAATTGAAACTTTTACAATTAATAATATGCAAGGGGGAAAAAGGGGAAGACATTATAATTTTTCTGTTTCAGATGAATATTTAGCAAATTTGTATGGAGTGGATAAAATAGCTTTCACTAGGGCTAGAGAAAAATTAGGCTTTACATTACATGAATGTAATGATATGAAAACAATGCTGATGATTCCATTTGATATTAATAATTATTTTGGACATCTTGGAGGAGTTGGAGAAATAAATTTATTACAACGAAAAGCTAGTAAGGATACTTGGAAAATGTTCCCTAATTGGAAAAAATAAATTATATTTAGAGAGGTTTAGTAAGATGATAAAAGATTTACATGAGAACGAGTTCAAAGAAATGGTAGGTACATTTTATTCTACTGTTTTAGGGTATGAGATAGAAGTAATGTATGCCAAAGATATTTCTCTGAATTATGTAGAAAAAAATATAGAATATTTCAATAATCTGGATTCAGCATTTGTAGAAAAATTATGTGCTGCCTTGAAACGATTTTTTGACGGTTATTATAAAATGAATCCTGATCTAAGTGATTACTTTGCTGATGATCTTATAGAGGAATATGATACAGATCCTAAATCTATTTTGAAATATATAGATATTGGAATTTATTATTTTGATGAATATGACGTAGAGAATGAAAATGTACCTGTATTAAATCTATCAGGTGATTGTGAATGGGATGGAGATCGGCAAATAACGATACTGGCAAAAGATAACAATCTGGTATATGTAGGACCATGGACGGATTATAGTGTATGGGCTCAGGAAGAATTTACGAAATTTCATTTCCATAATTATGCAGTACCAGAAAATGATGATTGATAACACATATCAGATATAAGTATTGTAAAAATTCCTCTTTCTGAATAAGCTGAAATATAAAGGCGCTTATCAGAAGGAGGGATTTTATAAGGAGATACCACAAATGGATAATAAATTAAGTATTGAAGAAGTGAAGAATATATTGCAGAAAGAGCCGCCAATGTTGTTTCTGGGTGCAGGTTTTTCTTTAGGTGCAACTAATGAATATGGTGATATTCCGTTGGGAAATGCATTAAAAATGGAAATAATTGACAAATTTATTCGAGATAATGTTGATGAAGATGCAATAAGAGAAATTGAACAATATGAATTGCAGGATGTATGCGAATTTATAGATGATTCGTTAAAAAAATACACAGAATTGCGTAGTTTTTTGGTAAAAAGATTAGGAAATGTGAGACCTGCAAGTTTTCACTATAAATTATCAACATATCCATGGAAAAAGATATATACTGTAAATATTGATAATTTGGTAGAAACTATATATAAAAAAAGCTCCAGTAAACTATTAGTTCAGAATCAATTGAAACAGAAGACAGAATTTAATAATCTGGAATACATGAAACTTCATGGATGCGTAAATGGTTCTATAGAAGAATTGGTATTTAGCCGGAAAGAGTATAATAATCTTATTAGTGGAAGGATGAATTTTAAACTAAATGATTTAGTTCATGATATTCAACAGGAGACATTTATATTTATTGGAGCCAGTATGGATGAAGCGGATATAGATTCATATATTATAAAATATGAACAGGCTGGATATTTTCGAAAAGGTAAAATGATTTTTGTAGATCCGAAACCAACAATGAAATTTCGAAATCGCGTTAAATCATTTTCTGGAATTTTGTTGGAGTGGACAACAGAGCAATTCATGGATTTTTTAAATACTATTCATTATAATCCAAATGAATTGGAAAAGTGTATCAACCGTCTGAATTATTCTGGAATATATTTATATAAAGATATCGTGAATAATATTGAATCAGTGCAGATATACGAAAGCAAGTTGTATGAAGGATACAATTGTGAATGGCGGGATGTGCTGGAGAATTGGTTGTTCGAAAGTCCATATTTTGAAGATTTAAAAAAACGTATAGACCAGATCAGTTATGCAGAATGTGATACTTATTGCATTGCATTATATGGTAAAGGATTGGTAGGAAAGGGCTGCCTGTTAAAACAGGCAGGAGCTTGGCTTGACAGACAGGGGTATACTGTTCTTGAGTTTAAAGGAAAAAGTCTCGATTATAGTAAATTGTTTGAATTTATGAGAAATGATTCAAGAAACCGTTATGCATTGTTGATAGAGGATGCCAGTTATTATTATAAATTAATAGAACAAATATTTGACAAAAATGATACAAATAAGAAACTGTTGATACTTACAACATCCCGTAATTATAATCATATTAAAAAGAGGTATTATCTGGTAGGGAATCCATATGAAGAATTGGAGATTAAGGATAAATTAGATTATAAATATGCACAAATTATATACAAAAAAATATCTGAAAAAGGATACCTTGGAGAATTATCAAGAGAGGAGAATCAAGGTTGTAAAGAAATCACCAAATATAAAATATTATCTAATTTATTTACAGCTATTACATATGGAGAAAACTTTCAGGAGCGTGTGAAAGATTCTTTAAAAGATTTATTGGAGGATCAAAATGATCAAGGTATTAAATTATTTAAGGAATTGACACTCTTTGAAAGAGTTGATGTGCCATATTACCCAAATGAAATGCTAACAGCTCGATATTCTATTGATTTTTATTGCTTTAACAAAGATGTAGAAAAAATATCTGCTAGTGAGGCGGTTATAGTTGACTTTGTCAGGGTCGATGGAGAAGGGGTTTCTTTAAAAAATAAAATGATTCTGGAGCAAGTCTGGAAATTGACAACAATTAAAGAAAAAGAGGAGATTGTATACGGAATTTTACAATATATTGCCCCATATGTTTCTGAAAATGATAACAATTATTGGAGAGTTATTTTTGAAAGTTTTCTAAAAGTAGATATTTTAGAAGATAAACTGCGTTTTAGGTTGCAAGATATTTTATCATTACTTTATCAATTAAAAGAAGAATATGGTGAAATAAGTTATTATTGGCTTCAGTTGGGAATTGCGGAGCAGAAAAAAAAGGATTATGCGAAAGCATTGAATCATCTAAAAATGGCAAAACGTATTCGTCCATATGCATATCAGATACAACATGCTATTGCCCGAAACTATCTGAAACAGGCAAATTATGTGAGAGATATTACAGAGGCAGATGCTTTATTTAAAATAGGCGAAGAGAAAATGTTTGAATTGATCAACAGCCGTGAGCATTATAAAGATAAGGCCAAGAATTTTTCTATACATTGTTATATTTTGGAAAAAATAAGTTTTTTAAGCAAATATAATCGAAAGATAAGCAATGACGAAATCAGACGTATGAAAGGATGGATTGATTCTATTTTATATACTAAAGATGACTATATAAATGGCCTTTTGAAAGCATTTGTGAGATTGCTTAAAGATAACAACAAAGTGGACATAATCAATTTCAAACCTGGTGATCCATATTGGAATGCTTTAAATGAAGAAAATTTGTTAGGATTTCAGGACAATGATGATGATATTTTAGTTGAAAGCTATTAAGTGAAAAACAATCTCTAAATGAGCGCTTATTGAAAAGGAGTACAGTGAGAGGGGAGATTAAATCTCCCCTCTCACTGTAGACAAAGTCCTAGCAAATTCCAGACCTTTCTATACTTCGAGCCGTTTCTTTGATATAATAAAAATATCAGAAAAGCGGTGTTTTTATGATGACAAAAAATGCAGAATCGAGTAGGCGGGATTTCTCTTAATTGAGAAATCCCGACCTCTCAGTCGAGTCAGTATTTTATAGGTTCTGTTTGATATACGTTGGTATCACTATACCTGCATCAATCCTATAGTCTGTTCAAACTCTTCTATGGATTTTGCTTTTGCGGCAGCTTTATGCCATTTTTTCAATAATTCTAAATCCGTCTGTTCCATGATGCAGGCTTTGAGTGAATCTGAAAGGTCTCCAAGATCTTCAAGG
>ERZ808054.1240-NODE-1240-length-15640-cov-4.762064_pt1 | contig 15640 bp, 9 predicted proteins | sample MGYA00380201_ERZ808054 | MGnify/ENA primary metagenome ERZ808054 (study PRJEB31490, sample SAMN06133419) | mouse gut metagenome | isolation source: Z5_2 | host: mice | place: China: Chengdu | collected 2015-05 ... | reverse complement strand
GGGGATTGGCAGCATGCCGAACGCGGTGGGGGAGTTGATCGCGGAGTCGGATCTCAGGGATCTGGGGATGCACACGGAGCTTTGCTCGGATGCGTACCTGAGCATGTACAAGGCGGGAAAGCTGACGAACAGGAAGAAAAAGATCGACAGGGGAAAAGGTGTGTTTGGCTGCGCGATCGGTTCTCCGGAGCTGTACGAGTGGGTGGATGACAATCACGGTATCGCGGCGTACCCCTTGGAGTATGTCAACAGACCGAGTGTCATCGCCCAGATCGACAATATGGTGTCCATCAACAGTTGTGTGTCGGTCGATCTGTATGGTCAGGTCGCAGCGGAGAGCTCCGGCTCGAGACAGATCAGCGGCACAGGCGGGCAGCTTGATTTTCTCGTGGGAGCCTCTGCGTCGAGGGGAGGCAAGGCATTTATCTGTATGAGTTCGGTGTACAGGGATAGGGAGGGCGTGTACCACTCCCGCATCCGACCGCAGTTTGACGGGGATATCATCACTTCGCCTCGGAGCCAGATCTACTTCCTGGCGACCGAGTATGGCGTGATCAACCTCGAAGGGCGCTCCACATGGGAGCGTGCGGAGGGACTCATCTCGATCGCACATCCCGATTTCAGGGAGGATCTGATCAGGGAGGCAGAACTGCGGAAGATCTGGAGACGGTCAAACAAGTATTAAAACGTGCAAAACGGAAAACGAAATGATAAAATGATAAATTAGGAAGTAAAAGAATGATGAGCGGATTGACGACAGTATCGATACAGAATAGAACCTGTCACATATATGAGCACGGCGGTATTGCGGGCAGAAAAGGTGTGGCGGGGAAAGATCACCGCCTGCCGGTGTTTTACTGGGGTGTAGGAGAGGCGGACAGGGCGTCGGTCGAGGCGGCAGTGTCTTATCTGGAGAGCTGGATATCAAAAAGGCGGACGCCGGATGCGCAGGGATCAGATGGAGCTGTATCGTCCGACGCCTTTATCCTGGCGGCGTACGAGGTTGAAAACTGGAATGATGCCTTTTCGCCGTGGGCGGCGCCGGCGGTCTTTGGCAGGGATGCCTTTGGCGGCAAGGCGGACGGCACGCTGGAGTGGCTTTTGCACGACTGCATTCCGTATGTCGAGAAAAATGTGTCCGAAACTGCCCGTTTTTCGGTCGGATATTCGCTTGCAGGGCTGTTTGGTCTGTGGGTATACTGTGAGTGTGATCTGTTTGCAGGTGCGGTCAGCTGCTCCGGTTCCCTGTGGTACGAGGGTTGGCTTGACTACGTTCAGAGGGCGGCGGCAGATCGTGCGTGCGGGAGAAATTATGTCTATCTGAGTCTTGGGGACAGGGAGGAAAAGACGAAAAACAGACAGTTGGCGGCAGTTGGCGACAATACGAGAACAGTGTACATGCTGCTCTGCGGGGAGCAGGGCAATGCAGAGGGCATTCTCGAGTGGAATCAGGGCGGTCATTTTTCGGAGCCGGATCGGCGGATCGCAAAAGGAATTGATTGGATTTTGAAACAGTTTGATGTATAATATTTTAATACATATATAGAAAAAAATAGAAAAAAGCGAAAAACAAGGAGGAATAGCAAGATGAATATCCCAAGCAGCGAAAGACTGGAAAAAGTTTACGGGGAGAGCGCAAAGAGTGCAGAGCGTCTCAATGCGCTGGCGGAGAATTTCAGGAAAAAATATGGTCATGATGATGCCGAATTTTTCTCTGCGCCCGGAAGAACAGAGATCATCGGAAACCACACGGACCATAATGGCGGAAAGGTCATCGCGGGCAGCATAGACCTTGATACGGTCGGCGCGGCACAGCCAAACAACAGCAGCGTCATCCACATCACAAGCGAAGGCTATGATAAGGAGATCGTTGTGGATATCGAAAAGCTTGACAGTGTTGTAAAGGGCGGCGGCACAGAGTCCCTTCTCGCCGGTATGATGGAGGGCGCACAAAAGTTTGGATTCAAAGTCGGTGGATTTGACGCCTACGTATCTACAAATGTGATCGCGGCAGCGGGCGTCAGTTCGTCGGCGTCGTTTGAGATGCTTGTGTGCACGATCGTCAACCATTTCTTCAACGATGGCGCGATGAGCTGTACCGACTATGCAAAGATCGGCAAGTATTCCGAGAATGTGTATTGGAACAAGGCGTCAGGCATGATGGACCAGATGGCATGTGCGGTGGGCGGTCCGGTGCTCTTTGATTTTTCGAACGGAAGCCAGCCGGAATACAGACCGCTTTCATTCTCTTTTGAGAAGAAAGGCTATCGTCTCGTGATCGTAAACACAGGAAAGGGACATGCGGACCTGAGCGCGGAGTATTCCGGGATTCCCAACGAGATGAAGGAGGCGGCAAAGGTTCTTGGCGTGGAGCTTTTGTGTGAGTCGGATCTCGATGCCCTGCTCGCCCATGTGAACGAGATACCAAACGACAGGGCGGTGCTGCGATCGATCCATTTCTTTGAGGAGAACCGCAGAGTGGACGAGATGGCGGCTGCTATCGAATCGGACGATATCGACACAGTGCTGCGGCTTGTCAGTGAGTCAGGCACTTCCTCGTGGGAGCTTCTGCAGAACTGCTATTCGCTGCAGGACTGCAAGGAGCAGAAGATCACGCTGACGCTCGCACTCACAGAGCTGTTCCTGAAAGAGATCGGCAACGGTGTATGCCGTGTGCACGGCGGCGGGTTTGCAGGTGTGATCATGTGTCTGGTACCGCTTGCAGAGGCTGACAGATATGTGGACTACATCGCAAAATATGTGGGCAGCAGCAATGTCTACCCGATGAATATCAGGGCAGTGGGCGCAGTCAGGATCTAACAACTTTAAATGGCGGCATAGGAAAAGTGGAGCGTTCGGGAAGAACCTCCACTTTTTAAGCACACGTGCAGTCATTCCCATACTTGATTTTTGCCCAATTCGATTACAGTGATTTGCATTGCTATTTTGTGGAAAGTCCTGTATAATATTCTCGGAACATGTAAACACAGGGGATTTATATATTTTGGCAGAGAGCGGTGATGGATATGAGAAATAAAGGTAAGGCAGGCAATCGGTTTTGGGTGGTTTTGATACTGGGAATGCTGTTTGGATCCATGCTTCTGGGAAGGACATGCCTCGCGGCTGAGGAGGCATCCCGGAGTGGAAATAAGGAATTTGACATTGATGCGCGGCTGCTTTCGCAGGACGATATCTACACGATCCAGCTGACACTTCACAACCGGGGAGAGGACTGGGAAGGGACAGTGCGTGTAAGCCTGGAGAACGATTATGATTCCTTAAACTGTGTCTATGACACTGTGATCGCGCTCCCGCAGGGCAGCACGAAGCAGTTTGTGGTCAGTATACCTGTCAATAGTGTGGAGGACCGGAGCAAGACGGTGAAAGTGTCCCTGCTGGATAAAAAGGGGCGCGTGGCTGCGGAAAAGGGGTTTAAGCGCTTTTTGCTGGACGGTGCGGATTCTGTTTCCATGGGAATCCTGAGTGATTCGTACAGAGCGCTCACCTATTTGGATATGGGTGGGGAAGGTGTCGTGTATTATGGCGGGGTGGAGTATCCGATCGATCTGGTGGAGCTCGACCAGGACAATCTGATGGGATCTCTGGATCTTCTGACATTTCTGGTGATCGATGATTACAATACAGGCTTTCTGGCGGACGAGGCATTGGAGCGCATCCAGGAGTGGGTGGACAGAGGAGGGATGCTGATCGTCGGCACAGGGGAACATGCGGAGGAAACGCTGAGCGGACTGGATTTTCTGGATGTGGAGTGTGTCCGGATAAATGAACCGGCAGAAAACGCCTCTGAGAGTGACGGCGGCAGGAGTCTGGAACAGCTGACTCTGGCGGAATTGAAGGACTCGGCTGGTCGGTATAACACAGATAAGGACAGTATGATCATGGTGTCGTCGTGGGGAGACGGCGCGGTGGAGCTCGTGCCATATGCATTGTCCGATCTGGGAGATCCGGATCAGGTGATCAATGGCTGGGATAGTTATGTGTGGGAGCTTCTGTACAATGCGAATAATTATGTGAAAAAATTGGATTATGATAGCAGTTACTATGATCTGGATTATATCATCAGCGGTATCTTCAGAAGCTTTGGAAACGGCAGCGGCAGTCTTAACTTTGGTGTGTTGAAATGGATCGTGATCCTGTATGCGGTCTTTGTGGGTCCAATCCTCTATCTGATCCTGCGTGCCATGAAGCGGCGGGACTGGTACTGGGGAGCTGTCCCTGCAACGGTGCTTGTGGGGGTTTTGCTGGTGTATTTTGCCGGGAGAGGTTTTGAGGTCGTGAATACCAGGGTGTACTCGGTGACAGTCGAAAAGCTTTCCGGTCAGAATACGGGAAAAAGGTTCGGCAATGTGACCTATCTGCACTGTTATGACGCGGATTACAGGGAATGGGAGCTGCAGCTGGCAGAGCGGTATGACTATGCGGGTCCGGTCTTTGGAAACTTTTATTATGGAGCGATGAAGGATAAGTATCATTACCGCATTTGCAGGGAAGGGGACAGGGTTTTTCTGGGCATGAATCCGGACAAGGGCTTTGAGGACGGCTACTTTGTGGCGGGAACATCGCAGAACATGGAGACAGGCACCATATCGAGTGATCTGACAACCTCCGCCCTGGGGGGGATCACGGGGACTGTGACGAACGGAACAAGCCGTGATTTTCAATATTTTGCGGTCATCAACGACAATGTGCTGTACATCTATGAGAACCTTCCGGCAGGGGAGACGCACACTTTGGAAAAAGTCGTCTACACGTCCGGAAAGCACAACTATGATACTGTGATAGAGGCGTATCGTCACAGTTACATGAGCGATTACGTCTTTGGCCGCCGCGGAAAGGATTATGACGCGATAGCTGCCCTGGGAACAGGGATCTGGGAGGTTTTTTCCAGGGAGGATCTCAGCGGGACGGTGGTCATCGGTGTCACCGAAAATTGGGAGAAAGCTGTGGACGACGACTGCGGCGAGACGGCATATGGCTGCCTGTACGCTGTTCAGTGATGGGAGGTTCGGTATGTTAAATATATATGATCTGACGAAAAATTATGGATCGTTCACCGCGGTCAATCATCTGTCCCTGCACATTCCGGAGGGAGATCTGTTCGGCTTTGTGGGACCAAACGGTGCGGGCAAGACGACCACGATCCGCATCATCTGCGGGCTGCTCAAGGCGAGCGGCGGCTCGGTGCAGATCGGGAATACTAATGCGCGGATGGGCAGTATGGAAATGAAACGACTGATCGGCTACGTGCCGGATTTTTTCGGCGTGTACGATAACCTGAAAGTGCATGAGTACATGGATTTCTATGGTTCCATGTACGGTATGCGCTCACGCGATATCGCCAGGCTGACAGATGACCTGCTTGAGCTGGTCAACCTTTCGGATAAGAGGGATTTCTATGTGGACACGCTGTCACGCGGCATGAAACAGCGCCTCTGTGTGGCGCGGTCGCTGCTGCACAACCCGAAGCTTCTGATATTGGACGAGCCAAGTTCCGGTCTGGATCCGAGGGCGAGAGTGGAGATGAAGGAACTGTTGAAGAATCTGCACGCTATGGGAAAGACGATCGTGATCAGTTCCCACATTCTGTCGGAACTTTCTGAGATGTGTACGAGTATCGGTATCATGAACCGCGGGCAGCTGATCATGGCAGGCCGCATTGAGGACATCATGCAGCAGGTCGCTGGCGGCAGGCGCGTCCATATCCAGGCTGTATCGGGCGTTGACACTGCGGTGCGGCTTCTGATGGAACACGCTGGGGTGTCGGTGGAGTCCGTCAGGGAGAATGAGATCATCATCACAGACAATGGGACAGACGAGCAGCTCAGCGCCTTGATCGGGCAGCTGATCCAGAACCAGGTTGTCCTCACAGGTTTTTACAGGGAGGAAGGCAGTCTGGAATCATTGTTCATGCAGTTGACAGGAGGTGGCGCACAGTGAAGATACGGTGGAATCCGATCGTAAAGAAAGATTTGCAGGTGACGGCGCGCAGCATGCGTTTCAGCTGGGGGCTGTTTGCCTATGACGCGGTGCTCGTGCTGGCGTTTCTGCTGGCGACGGCAGTGATCCAGGCGAGCTGTGACAATTATTACAGCAACAGCAATATCTACAGTAAGCTGATCTATCTGTTCCCGGTGCTTGCGGTGGCGCAGGTGTTCATCGTGGCGCTGATCGTGCCGATCATCACGGCGTCGTCTATCTCGGGGGAGAAGGAGCGGCAGACATTTGACATCATGCTGACGACCTGCATGTCGCCTTTTTCGATCGTGCTGGGCAAGGTCGTTTCCGCGGTGATCCGCATCCTTTTCTTTGTGGCTGCGGGTATGCCTGTCATGGCTTTGTCGTTTGTCGTGGGTGGTCTTGCGTGGTCAAGCCTGTTTTATTTTGTGCTCACCATCATACTGCTGTCAGTGCTCTCAGGCAGTATCGGGATTTTCTGTTCTTCATTCTGCCGCAAGTCCATATCGGCGGTCGTATTGTCGTTTGCGGTCTACTTCGTGATCTACGTGCTGACGTTTGTGCCGCTGATCCTGAATCTTCTGTGGACAGAGGGGGAAAGTGCGGGGGAATCCATGCTGTTGCTGCTGTTCAATCCGGGTGTGTTCTTTGAGGAGTTTTTCATGCAGATCATGACAGGGGCGTCTTTGTTTGGAATGGAAGGCTCTAATTTTAGCATAGGGGACGTCGGCTTGCTGACGTATTATCTGTCTCAGGGAAAGACGTGGATGTTCTTGTCGGCGGCGTGTATTCTGCTCCTGTCACTTTTGTTCATGATCGCAGCGGCGTGGAGAGTGAACCCCATGAATGCATCGGGCAGCAGGAAAAAGTGACCGATCGGATTTATAAATAGGGAATAGAAAATGCTGCGAGGGGGGAGCCATATGGAACAGCGTGAATTTGTAAAAGCGATACAGAATTGCCGGCGCAGGTTGAATCTGGCGGGATTTTTGAGAAAACTGGTCACTGCGCTAACCATCGGCGCTGCCGCGGGAATCCTTTTTCAGGCGGCGTCTTTTGTGATCCCTCTTTACTATGCCGGATCCTATGCTGTCCTGGCGCTGGTTCTGGCGCTGATCGCGGCTGCGATCGCGGCGTATGTGAAGCGGACGGGCATGGAGCAGGCTGCGCTTGTGATGGACAGCTTTGGGTTTGACGAGAGGATCGTCACCGCTTACGGGAATCTCGACAAAGAAGGGGCATTTGTTGCGCTGCAGCGTGCGGATGCCATGGGACAGCTTCAGGCACATCGGGATAAAATACGGATAACGCTGCTGCCGCCATGGAAAAGAATAGGCGTTCCTGCAGGGCTGCTCGCGGTGCTGCTCGTCCTCGCACTGGTGCCGTCGGAGATGAAGGAGCGCGCGGAGGAGCTGCACAGAGTCAGGGAGGATGCAAAAGAAAAAGTGCAGGAGATCGAGGAAGTCGTGGAGGCGTTGGAGCAGTTGGATCAGGCGGAAGAACTGACGCCGGAACAGCAGGCTCTGCTGCAGGAAATGATCGAGAGCCTGCAGGCTTCCCAGGAGGAGTACCAGCAGCTGTCTTCCGATGAGATGATGCGGGCGGCTGCGGAAAAGCTGGAGTACAGATATGAGAATATGGGCAGCCAGCTGGCGGGGCTTGCACAGAGTCTGCAGAACGGGGCGGCAGTGTCGTCCGTGACGGCGGAGTCCATGCAGGCGCTGGCGGAAAAAATGCAGGAGATGGGCGGTGCACAGCTTGCGAAGGGAGATGCAGGGCAGTCCGGCAATGGCGGTCAAAACGGACAGGGCGGTCAGCCTGGCAAAGATGGCAGCAACGGCGGCTCCGGTCAGAACGGCAGCGGAGGACAGTCTGCGCAGTCCGGACAGTCAGGACAGTCCGGTCAAAATGGGGACGGCGGACAATCCGGGCAGAATGGCAGCGGTGGGCAGGGCGATGGCTCCGGTCAGAATGGCAGCGGACGGGGAACGGGCACTGCCAGCACACCGCATGACTATGTAAGCATTCCGAACGATATCGCTGACAGCGGCAATCTCACAGGAAATGCGGTGGATCACGACGCCTCAGAGTATTTTCATGCCCAGAATGGTCTGAGCTGGGAGGGGACGCACATGTCCCACGAGGCGGTGATCGGACACTATGAGCAGAATGCCTATGAGGGGATCGCGGCGGGAAAATATCCCAGCGGCATGGAGGAAGTCATCAAGGAGTATTTCTCGAATTTTGATTAATGTATCAAGGAAATAGGTGTCTAAGGAGGACAGATGGATATGAGTGAATGGGTGAACGGCGGTCTGCAGGATCCGGTGTACATGGCACAGCGCATCGCTGCCTGTGAGAGAGAGGTTCAGAAGGGGATCATCGGGCAGCGGGAGATCATACGGCAGGTCATGCTCGCCATGCTCACAGGCGGCAATGTGCTGCTGGAGGGTATGCCGGGACTGGGCAAGACGAGATTGGTCAGCACGATCGGGAAGGTCTTTGACCTGTCGTTCAAGCGGATCCAGTTTACGCCGGATCTGATGCCGAGCGATGTGACAGGGACGAACATTATCATCAAGAACGAGCAGGGCAGCGCGTTTTCCTTTGAGCGCGGACCGATTTTTGCAAACCTGATCCTAGCGGACGAGATCAACCGCGCCACGCCGAAAACGCAGTCGGCATTGCTTGAGGCGATGCAGGAGCACACCGTTACCGTGGGGAATGACAGTCATGCCCTCGAGGAACCGTTTTTCGTGCTTGCGACGCAGAATCCCATCGAGAATGAAGGGACATATCCGCTGCCGGAGGCGCAGCTGGATCGCTTTATGTTCAAGATCCTGGTCCGCTTTCCGGGCAGGGAGGAGTTAAAGGGCATCGTTGCCCTGACAGAGGGAAGTCAGGAGCCGGAGATCACAAAGCAGATGGACAGCAGAGGGCTGATGGCGGCAAGGGCGCTGGTGAATCAGATCCCCATCGCCGATGCGGTGATGGATTATCTGCTGGATATCGTCATGGACACGCATGCCGGCAATCCCTATATCAGGGAAGGTGCCAGCCCGAGGGCTGCGCAGGCGCTGATCCGCGCGGCGAGGGCGAAGGCTTTTCTGGAGGGTCGTTTCAATGTGTCTTTCCAGGATGTGAAGGAGACGGCTTTTCCTGTGCTCAGACACCGCATCATCCTGAACTTTGACGCTGTGAGCGAGGGGATCAGCGAGGATGACGTCGTTGAGAAAATTCTGGAGGAGAATGCAAGATTATGACAATGACACTGGATGCCGCGTTTTTTGCCAGGCTCTCCCGGCTCCGGCTGGCGATGGGACACAGAGCTTCCATGAACCTGACGGGAAACCGCAGATCAACGCAGAAGGGATCCTCGACGGAATTTTCGGATTTCCGGGAGTACATGCCGGGCGACGACATACGGCGCATTGACTGGAACGCTTACGGGCGGCTGGACAGGCTGTACGTGAAGGAGTATATGGAGGAGAAGGAAGCGGTCGTTTCCATACTGATCGATACCAGCGCATCGATGGCGTACGGACAGCAGCCGGACAGGTCATCCGCCAATGCTGCAGGCACACCGCATCTGGCTGTGCCTGTGTACAAAAAGAGCGAATGCGCCTGCATGCTGGCGGCGGCGTTTGCCTATATGGGGCTCAACAACATGGATCGCGTGATGCTCTACGACATGCGCCAGATGCAGCAGCCCTTTTCTGCCAGCGGCGGCAAACATGCCCTGCCAAGGCTTGCAGACTGGCTGTCCCAGCGCACCTTTGAGGCAAGCGTGGATGTCAATGAGGCTGTCAGACAGCTTCCGATGAAGGGACCGGGCGTGACCATGATCATCAGCGACTTTCTGCAGGAGTCGTTTGTGGACGCGGACCGGGAACAGGAGACTGTGAGAAAGCTTCTGCGCTTTTTGGCGTACAGAAAACAGAAGACGGCGCTCCTGCATGTGCTGGCGGGGGAGGAGATCTCGCCGGGGGTCTCCGCGGAACTTGTGGGTACGCGCAACCTGATCGACATGGAGGAGAAGAGCGCGCTGCGCCTTACGCTGGACGCCGCGAGCATCAGGGTCTACGAGCAGGCGGTGCAGGCTTTTATGTCGGGACTGCGCGCGGAGTGCGCCCGCATGGGGGCATTTTATGCGGTGTGCGGTGCGGACAAGGATATTGATCAACTGATCTTTCAGGAGCTGAGAAAGTTATATGATATTTGAATACAAATTGCCGCTGCTCTTTCTGGCAGCGGTTCCGGTCATCATCATTTTATATTTGCTGAAACCAAAGGGAACGGACTACCTGATCTCCTCCAATCTGTTGTGGAAAAAGCTGCTGAAAAACGAACAGTCACGGACATTTTTCGAGAAGTTTGTCCACAACATCCTCATGTATCTGCAGATCCTGACCATCCTGTTGCTGGTGGTCGCGCTGATGTCGCCTTTTATCCAGATCAACGGGCACAGCGGCGGGAGAAAAATATTGCTGATCGATACCAGTGCAAGCATGCAGCATGTGGGAGATTCGGGAAAGAGCCGTCTCGAGGAGGCGGTGGAGCAGGCGTGTGACCATGTGCGGACGGCGCAGGGCACTCGTTTTTCTGTCGTGACAGCAGATGCCGCAGGTGCGAGGCTTCTTGCGGTGGATATCGCGGATGCGGACAGTCTGGTGCGCACGCTGCAGAGCATAGAGTGCAGTGACAGCGGCGGCAGTCTCACGCAGGCGCAGCCCACGTTGGATACCCTGATGGAGTCTGTCGCCGACAAGGAGACCTCGGATGACAGGGGCGCGGACGACAGAATTTCCGGGAGAGCGGACGCAACGGACTTGCTCGTCTACACAGACGGCGAAGGGGCAGCTGCGTTTGACGATCTGCGCTGCAATGCGGAAAAAGAGCTGTATGCAGCCGGAGATGTGACCGCAAACGTCGCAAACGAATATACGGCATTCACCCGACGCGAGGACGGCAGCTACGATGTGATGGTGAGCATCACAAATTACAGCGATGAGGAAGCTGCCTTCGATGTCAGCCTGTACGACGATGAGAGCTATGGCAAAAAAATGATCGCGCTCGCACCGATGAACCTTGCGCCCTCTGAGAGCAGGATCTGCTTTTTCGAGGATGTGGACTGGCAGGGACATACGATCACTTCGCGGATCGACAAGATTGTGTTTTCAGGCGGTTCATCTGACAGTCTTGTGCGCGACAACGACTCGGCGGCGGTGAAGAGCCGGGAAAACATGATGCGCGGGCTGCTTGTCGGGGATGGGAACACGTTTATTGAAAAGGCGTATCGAGCTGTCACGGGGGAGAGTATCACCAAGGCAAAGACAGATGCGCAAGTGAGTGGGGCATCGGAGCCGGAGGACTCGCTGGAAGCGGTATTGACGCCAAGAACGCCCCTGAAAGAGGCAGGCTACAATGTTGTGATCTACGACGCGGGGCAGGCGCCGCAGACCGAGGGAGCGAACCGGCTGGTTTTTGGCAGTTTGGGTGGCGAGACGACAGAGACGCTGGAAAATGTGGTGCTCGACATGACAGACTGCGATCTGACTGCCGGGCTGTCCGGATTTACGATCGGCGTGAATACGGCGTACTGCTTTGCGCTCCCGGATGGGGCGAAGAGCTTTCTGGAGTGCGACGGAAAGTGCGTGGGCTATTACAGGGAACTTGACGACAGGAAGGAAATTGTCGTCGGGTTTGACATACGGGAGTCTGATTTTCCGCTGCGCGCAGAGTTTCCGGTCTTTCTTGCGAATGCCATGATCTATCTCTCAGATACCTCGTGGCTTGCCACTAATATCTACTATGCGGGGGAGGAGATCGCCCTGCAGCCGTGGGCTGAGATTGACAGGAGCCGGTTTGAGAGCCGTCCGGGAAAGGCGGGTCTGTACACGATCGGAGACGAGGCGTACCGGGAAAACTACGTGGTGCGCTTCCAGACTGCCACGGAGTCGGACGGCAGGATCAAGGCGGAGCTGGAGGATCTTTCAACGAACAGTTCTGACGCAGTGCGGCAGCAGAAGGTAAAGCAGACGATCCGGCATCTTTTTATCCTGCTGGCATTGGTGCTTTTAGGGATCGAGTGGATCGTCTATGTGCGCCAGATGCGCTATCAGGGGAAATTTTATCTCGCGGTGCGCGGCGTGGTGTTTGTGTGTGTGCTGCTGGCATTTTTGGGCATACGGATCCACAAGGGCAGCGGCAGGACTGCGACCGTCTTTTTGGTCGATCTTTCAAACAGCAATGAGGGGCATCTCGACGAGGCGCAGAAGTATCTGCAGGAGACGATCGCAAAGATGCCTTCCGGCAATGCCTACGGCATCGTGACCTTTGGAAAGGACGCGCTCGTGGAGCAGTTTCTGACATCGGAGCGACATTATGGCGGGCTGATGACGGTTCCGGAGAAGGCGGCAACCAATTTTGAGGAGGCGGTGTCCAAGGCGCTCACGCTGATCCCCGGGGAGTACAGCAAGCGGCTTGTGGTGCTCACCGACGGCAGGGAGACCAGGGGCGATATCCGCAATATGGCGCAGGCGTTGACGGCAGGTCAGGCGGAATTCCTGACGCTGTTGTACGAAAACGAGGAGACGCCCGATGCCTATATTGACAATGTGACGCTTCCGGCGTATCTGCATCCAGGCGACAAGTATTCGGTCACTGTGCTGGTGGAGAGCAATTACGACACGGATGCGGTGATCGCGCTCTACAGCGGGAGCAGCCAGACAGCGGCAAACAGTGTGCACTTGAATAGGGGGAGCAACCGGTTTGTATTCAGCGCGCAGGTTGCCGCCGATGCGGACAGCGGTGCGACGGAAAATATGCGGGTGCAGGTGCAGGCACAGGGGGACACCTGTCAGGAGAACGATATGTTCAGCGCCTACTCTGTGGTGGAGGCACCGCCGAGGGTGCTGGTCATTTCAGGGCGCGATGTCAACACATCCAACTTCGCCGCTGTGCTGAGCGCGGCGGGCTGCGATCACAATGTAGTCTCCGCGCGGAATGCGCCGGTCAGCATCAACGGTATGCTGGATTACAAGACGATCATACTGGTGGACACGTATATTGACGATCTGCCGGAGAAGTTTTTGGACAATCTGGAGACGTATGTGAAGGATTACGGCTGCGGGTTCGTCTGCTGCGGCGGCGAGGACAGCTTTGCGCTGGGGGGCTACCGCGATACGGTGCTGGAGACAGTGCTGCCGGTGGACATGCAGCTTCGGGGCGTGAACGAGATGCCGACGATGGCGATGGTCATGGTGATCGACCGCTCCGGCAGTATGACGAGCCGTGAGGGGAATCACGGCATCAGCAATCTGGACATCGCTGTCAGGGCGGCGGAGGTTGCTGTTGATAATCTGAACGACTCGGATCATGTGGGCGTTCTGACTTTTGATGACAAGTATGACTGGCAGGTGGCGCTTCGGCTGGCGGATGACAAAACCGCGATCAAGGACGCGATCAAGCAGATCAGTGACGGCGGCGGCACGACGATCAAGCCCGCACTGCAGGAGGCAGTCACAGTGCTCGCCGGGAGTGAGGCTTCGATCAAGCATATCGTGCTGCTGACAGACGGCATGGGGGAGACTGACAATTTCGCGGACGTGATCGGTGACTGCATAGACAGCGATATCACGCTGTCCACCGTGGCGGTCGGTGACGGATCGGACACAAGGCTGTTGGAGCATCTGGCGGACAATTGCGGCGGCAGATACTACTATTCGGATGAATCCAGCGACATACCAAAGATCTTTGCGCAGGAGGTTTTCTTAGGGGGCGACAGCTATATCCAGAACGGCGTCTTTTCGCTGTCTGTACAGCAGGGGCATGAGTTGACGGGCAGCCTGTTTCCAGGCGGCTGGCCGATGCTTTACGGGTATGTCTCTGCGACGCCAAAGACGGCATCCAGCCCGGTGATCGTGTCCGGGGAGAAGGGTGATCCGATCCTGACAGTGTGGCAGTATGGGCTGGGGCGGACGGCGGCGTGGAACAGCGATGTCACCGGAGAGTGGACGGGTGCTTTTGCCGGTCAGGAGGACTATGTGCAGCTGTGGAAGCGCATTGTGGATTATGCCACCGGAAATGCCGGCATGGGGGAGGACAGCGTGAATGTGGTGACAACAGGTGAGCGGACAGCGGTGGACTATCAGACCGGCGATTACGACAGCGCGACGGAGATTCTGGTGACAGTCATCGATCCGAACGGGGAGGTGGCAGAGGAAAAACTTCACGCGACGGCTCCCGGAAAATATACGGCAGAGATCGCCACACCGCAGACAGGTCTGTACCACTTTAATATACGCCGCATGGAAGACGGGGCGATCCAAAACTATATGACCACTGCAGCGGCGGTGCAGTTTTCGGACGAATATAAGTTTGATGTGAGCACGGACGCATATATGAAGTTCGCGGAGCAGTACGGCAGGATCATCACGGAGCAGGAGCCTGTCTGGACACGGCTTTCCACGAAGGCGCGGGAGAGCTATCCGCTGACAAACTGGCTGCTGGCGCTTGCGGTCTGCCTGTTTGTACTCGATGTGGCAATGCGGCGTTTCCAGTATGTGCCGAGACGGATCGCGTTTATGACAAAATGGCGCGGGAGGTCTGCCGGGAATGCTGCGCAGGGAGAGCCTGTGACGCAGGAACCTTATGTGGCACAAGTGTCAGAAACAGAGGAAGTGCAGACTGCAAAAGCGGCGAAAACACATAAAAAGCAAGAGCGGCAGAAGAAAGCAAAGCCGTCAGAGCAGACGCTGGACACCTCACAGCTGTTAAAGAAAAAGGACGATCGGAATGTATGAGAAAATATCCCTTGTTTTGGAGCAAAGGTTACTGTTTACGCCGTCTGAGCTTTATGTTCCGGGCAAGGGGTATTTTTTGCAATATCACCCTGCAGGCAGGAATGCAGAGTCCTGCTTTTGGTAAAATCAGAAAGGATAAGAGTATGAGAAAGTACATGGGAATCGGCTGCATCCTCACGGTCATCATGCTGGCGGCGGCAGGCTGTGGCGGAAATGCGGGCAAAAAGGATCAGGAGCTGATCGTGGAGGATTACGACGCGATCCTGAGCAATGACAAGTCGCAGGTGATCGTGCGCAATGAGCCGGCGACAGACGGGACGGAGACGGCAGAGCCGGAGACAGAGAGCACACCGGTCACAGAGCCGGAGACAGAGGCGGTCACACCGTACGCGGACCGCATCGCGGGCGAAAATGCTGCCTTTGAGTATGGTATAGAGACGGCTGTGTACGAGGAGGGCGCTGTCAGGGTGGAATACCCACAGCTGACAGGGATAGCTGACCAGGGGAGACAGCAGGAGATCAATGAGCGGATCAGAGCGGCGGCAACAGACCATCGCGCTGCCGGCGATCTGAGCTCCCTGGAACTAAAGTACGAGACAGCCACGAAGGGGAGCGCTGTCGTTTCGTTCATTTTCAGGGGAACCGTGTATCATGCAAACAGCGCATATCCCAACAATATCGTCAGGACGCTCAACATTGATCTGAATACCGGAAAGAATGTCCGGCTGAAAGACTTTGCGGATATGGCACTGGTCGTGAGCAGCTTGGAACTGTCTGAGGGTTACACGATCATCAACGAAGGCGTGGAGCCGGGAGATTTCTCAGCGTTTCTGAACAACGGCGCCATGACAGACTATGCG
>ERZ808054.1239-NODE-1239-length-15646-cov-4.884000_pt1 | contig 15646 bp, 20 predicted proteins | sample MGYA00380201_ERZ808054 | MGnify/ENA primary metagenome ERZ808054 (study PRJEB31490, sample SAMN06133419) | mouse gut metagenome | isolation source: Z5_2 | host: mice | place: China: Chengdu | collected 2015-05 ... | reverse complement strand
CTTGGTGTTAAATTGTAACAATAATTTCTGCTTCGAAAACCGAGTACTATCTACGTAAAAACTGAGGAGTCTGTGTTCATAAATAATAAGCTCTTTAAAGTCTTGTCAGGTGATGCAATTAAAAATGAAAAGAATGAAGATGTATATCTGTTTACAGATACATCTAGACCAGCTCTCCTTGTGAAAGAGTTTATGAAAGAATCCTCCAATTTTATGAAAAATGGTGTCCTTTTAAGACAGGTTATCAATGAATTTGATGAGATTGATTTCAATGATGGGAAGGATCGTCATGCTTTCAATGATGTGTACGAAACACTTCTAAAAGGATTGCAGAAAAACAATGGAGAATTTTTTACACCAAGAGCAATTACTACTTTTGTAACAGATAAAGTTGACCCGAAAATTGGAGAAAAAGTTGCAGATTTTGCGTGTGGTACAGGTGGGTTTTTGGTAGATGCGCTGGAGCATATGAAGAAGCAAAATCCTACGATAGAACAGCTTGATATTATGCAAAAGTCCTTTTATGGAGTGGAAAAGAAACAGCTTCCATATATGCTTTGTGCAACGAATATGATGCTTCATGATATAGAAGAGCCAGATATATTACATGGGAACTCTTTGGAGCAGGATGTAAGGAAATATACAGATGACGAAAAATTTGATGTTATTCTTATGAATCCTCCTTATGGTGGTTCAGAGCTTGAAATCATACAAAAGAACTTTCCTGCTGAACTTAGAAATTCAGAGACAGCAGATTTGTTTGTAATTGAAATGATGTATCGTTTGAACAAAAATGGCAGATGCGGTGTGGTTCTTCCTGACGGCATTATGTTTGGAAGTGATAACAGTAAGACGGCAATTAAAAAGAAATTGGTAGAAGAATTTAACTTACATACAGTAATCCGTTTGCCAGAATCCTGCTTTGCTCCGTATACAAGTATTACTACAAATCTTTTATTCTTTGATAACAATGGAGCAACAACGGAAACTTGGTTTTATCGTTTTGATCTGCCAGAAGGACAAAAGTTCTCTATGAAAAAAAATCCTATTAAAAGAGAGGATTTCTCTGTTATTGATGAATGGTGGGATAATCGTGTAGAGATTAAAGACGAAAAAGAGAACAACTATATGACAGAAACATGGAAAGCAAGAAAAGTACCTGTCTCTGAAATTATTAGCAGTGGTTATAGTTTTGATTTTTGCGGATTCCCAAATGAAGAAAAAGTGATTTTGTCTCCAGAAGAAACGATTGCAAATTTCAAAGCAGAAAGAGAAAGGCTGAATCATCTCATGGATGAAAAATTACAGGCAATTCTTGAATTGTTGGAGGTATAGTATATGATATTGGCACAAGATTTAAGAGATGCTGTGTTGCAGGCAGCGTTACAAGGGAAGCTGACGGAACAGCTTGATACAGATAGCAAAGTATCTGATTTGTTAATGAGTATTGAAAAATGTAGAGAACCGCTTAAAATGTGCAAAAATAGTTTAAATTTAGAGTCTATGAATATAAAAATCCCATGTCAATGGAAAATGGTAGAATTAAATAGTATTTTATCGTTTATAGATTATAGAGGGAAAACACCTAATAAAAGTGCAGAGGGAATATTTTTAATTACAGCATCAAATATCAAAAAAGGTTACATGGACTATACAAGAAAAGAGTATATTTCAAAGGAAGAATATGATAATCGTCAAAGTCGAGGAATAACAAAAAAGGGAGATTTATTATTTACAACTGAAGCACCATTAGGAAATGTTTCTCTATGCGATTTGGAAATTTCTTCTTGTGGACAAAGAGTTATAACTATGCAGGCTTATTGTGAAAATACAGTTTGTTTAGAGTTATTTATGTACTTTTTGTTATCGCCTGCTTTTCAAAAAGAATTAACGGATAATTGTACAGGAACAACAGCCAAAGGAATTAAAGCTGAAAAGCTAAAGCATTTGTTAATCCCTTTTCCACCTATCGAAGAACAGCAACGTATTGTTGATAGAGTCAATGAGCTTATGGAAAAAATTGATGAATATGAGAAAGTGGAAAAAGAGTTGTTGGCTCTTGAACAGAGATTTCCTAATGATATGAAAAATGCTCTTTTACAGGCGGCAATGCAAGGGGAATTAACAAAGCAGCTTGATAGTGATAGTTCTGTTGATGAGATGTTGGATGCTATAAAAGAAGAAAAGGAACAGCTTATAAAGGAAAAGAAAATTAAAAAAGAAAAGTCATTACTTCCAATTGAAGAAGATGAAATTCCATTTGATATTCCAATTAATTGGAAGTGGATAAGATTGGCACAAATAGGTGAAATAATTGGTGGTGGTACACCAAAAACAACAGAATCTGTATATTGGGAAAATGGTAGTATTCCGTGGATTACTCCTGCTGATATGAATGGATGCGAAATGTTTATTGGAAAAGGAAATAAGAGTATTACCAGAGAGGGGCTTGCTAATTCGTCAGCTCAGCTAATTCCAAAGAATAGTGTAATTATTTCAAGCAGAGCACCAATAGGGTATATTGCTATATCGGAGAATGAATTAACTACAAGTCAAGGATGTAAAACTTTTTCAGCTTATAATAAAACTAAAATTTTATCAAAATATATTTATTTTGTGATTATTTATAGTACTTCTGACTTGATTAAAAGAGCTACAGGGACTACATTCAAAGAAATTTCTGCAAAAGGAGTGGGAGAAACTATTATTCCACTTCCACCTATTGAAGAACAACAACGAATAGTAGAAAGACTGGAACAGTTGCTCCCTCTTTGTGAAACATTATAGGGGGTGATTGTATGGCAAGAGCAAAGAAAGATGGACGATATGTTAATTATTATATCGAGCGAGAAGTTTATGAAAAATTAGAAAAATATTGTGAAGAAGTCGGGCAAACAAAGACAGTTGCGATTGAACGAATTTTGACAAGATATTTAGATAATTATTTTGATATGCCAGAGGAAAAGAGGGTTCTTTAAAGTGTTTGTTCGCAAAATAAAGAGTAATAAAGGAATTATAGAAGTTGGCAAATATGGTGTTGATCGAATTGATGTCCATGATGATGGAACTGCCACTTATTATACAGCAGGTGGAAACATTTTTACTGTAAAAGTTAAAGAGGTTCTCAATGACGATGGAATAGTTTTTAATTCAAGAAATCATCATAAGAACTTATATTGATTGTATAGAGAAGAGGAAAAATTATGGAAAGAGTTTTCACAGAATTACGTGACGCATATGTAAATTCGGCGTCAGGGCAAAAAAGTTGTATGGTATGTCTGGCAAGCATTAAGGACACAAGGAGAATCATTGATAGTGGACTCTCCTTGCGGAAAATTTTTGAATCTCTCAGGGTACATTCCCCGCAGCTCTGCTGCGTAACAAACTTTTCTGAAAAGTAGAACATGTGATATACTATCGGAAAAAGGGAAGGGGAATTGTGGGGTGAGTGAGTATATACACAAATCGCACAATGTGTCAGTGCTGATGTATCATTTTGTGTGTCCGGCAAAATACCGTCGAGTAGTAATAGATGAAGAAGTGGATAATGTGATAAAAGAAACATGCGTGGAGATAGAGAAACGTTATGAGATAAGATTCATAGAAATAGGTACAGATAAAGACCATGTACATTTTCTGATACAGTCTGTACCGAAATACAGTCCGCAAAAGATAATACAGATAGTGAAAAGTATAACAGCCAAAGAAGTGTTTGCCAAATGCCCGCAGGTAAAAAAGAAATTGTGGGGAGGAGAGTTCTGGACGGATGGATATTATGTTGCAACAGTAGGAGAACATGGGAATGAGGAAACAATATCCAGGTATGTGAGGGAGCAGGGGAAGGAAAAGGAATACAGGAAACTGTATCAAACAGTAATGGAGCCAAAACAGTTGAGCTTGTGGGATTATATGTAGTGGGGAAACCCTTTCGATACCCCGCAGCTCTGCTGCGGGGTAGTTCATTGTGCAGGAGTGCCACAGTCTTTTGCAAACTATGTGTCGGTTGGGTTGAATCTTAGCAAGTATGTGGATGTGAAGGAAGAATTTAGGTAAAAATTATCAATTAGGAGAAAAAGATGGATATTGAAAAAATGAGTGGTGCAGAGGTGTATGCGAAATACTTAGCACTTATGAAACGGAGTTATTTATTAACACCATTTTCAAACAAACATAAATCGGCATTAGATTATTATGCAATAGATGGAGCTGCGAACTGGGGGCATGATATTTTTCATTATTGTCGAAAAAATATATTGGAAAACATTATAAATAGTAAGCAATTACGATTTAGTGATGTTCGTTTCTTGAGGGATAAAACAGAGTTTGAAGAAGCAATTAGAATATTAAGAATAGCTGTGGAAAGAAAAAAAGCTTCTATGGATAAGGAGCTATATGATATTTTGACTGATCAAGATGTACTTAATGAAATAAAAAGTTATTCTCAACGCTATCCCTTCTACCCACCAATAAATAAAAACAGAGATATAGATAGCGTAAAACCAATTTGTAGAGTATATACCTGTTCTTTTTCAATGGATGGTGATTTACGTCCTATGTGGAATTATTATGCACAGGGAGCAAATGGTGTATCTATCAATTTTACAGAATTAAAAAACCATATGAAATCTACGGAGAAAGTAAAAATTGTTTGGGGAAAGGTCTGGTATACAGACGAGGATAAGCGCCAATGTGTTGAAGCACTCTTAGAAGATGTAATAATATTATTTTCAGAAATTCCAGATAAAAACTGTAGAAAAGATATGGTTCTGAATGTGCTGACCAGCGTAATAAATAATATGCGTGTTTTTATAAAGCATGGAAGTTTTGAGACAGAAAAAGAATATAGAGCTGTACTAATTGTTCCAGAAGAGGTTGTAAATAAAAATGAATTACCAGATGGTTATATACAAGTTTATTTACCAAGGGAAAATACAAATATTCCTTGTATTGATGTGCCATTTGATTTAAAAAGTATTAGTAAAATTATTGTAAATCCTGATGGAGATTTTGATTCTATAAATGCGGATCTGAAGGACTGGTTGCAAAAGCAGAAGTTGAATGATGTAAAGATTTATGAATCGAATATACCTATGAGGAAGTATTGAAAATAATAGAGTAAAGTTCTGTCTTTTGGGCAGGGCTGTTAGGCTTGCACAGGAGGTAATATGTCAAAAGTAGAGATTTGGAATGTTATTATTTTATTCACACAAGCATTTATACTGATTGGTCAGCTTGTATTAAGTCGGAAAATAAATCAGCAAACTATACCAAGAGAAAAAGGATATTTTCTTATCGAGAAAACTAATATCCCAACGATAAAAGGTGAAGAAGGAAGATTTAGGGATCAATTCAATTTAAGTGACGGCATTGGAATTGGTTTTTATTGCATAAAAGCTGATGTAATATTACGGAGTACGAGTTATAGTGTAAATGGTGTTACATATGAAAATGGACAACCTGTAGATGGATTTTTTACAGTAGATAATAGGTTCAATAAACTAAAAGTCCTCCTTGATTTAAAAGGATCAGATTTACAAAAAGACTATCTGGATATAGAATTTGTTTTTAAGTTAAGAAATACAGTGGGCTATGAATATACAGAAACAGTAAATGCCAGATTTTCTAAAATGGAAGATGCTTCATGGCATTATATAAACAAATATAATATGTCTTTTGATAAGTAGGGAGGATTTGATTTATGGGAATACAAATTGGAGATGGAAACAAAATTAAGAACTCAACTATTGCGGAGAAAATAGAGGGAAGTTCTTCTGAAAAGAAAAGATTTTATGATAAACATCCTTGGATTTCAGGTCTTACAATTTCATTTATTATAGGATTCGCTTTACTATTTCATTTTTGGGAAAATGTTATTAACTGGATTGAGAGGTGGTTTTAATGGCAAAAAGTCAAATTATTAAAGATTTAGCAAATGGAAAGACAAATCTACAGACTGCACTAAAAAGAACGAAAGTATTATTGCAGGAGTTTGATGATGAAAAATTGTTGGAATGGATTAATTATGAGATGGAAGGATATCCTAGCGATGTTGTAGTTCCAGAATATCGTAGAATACCTGGGCAACCATTTTGTTCATATATTAAAGGTTCTATGGCAAATCTATTACAATATACAAATGTGCCTCTATCTTTAGGAAATATGCCAGAAGCCGAGAGAGAAAAATTTTATTTTACTGATATTAGAGAAAGTATTGAGGCATTAAAGGCTACATTGCAGGAACATAAAGAAAAAGGCAGAGGTATAGGACGAACAATTCCAGCAGAATATTATCCGTACATCGCAAAATGTAATAATGATATGGGTATGATTATTCAATCGGCAGAAATACGATTAAGTATGCCGCAAATTTTAAATGTTTTTCCCAAAATAGAGAATAAATTGTTAGACATTCTGTGGTATCTTGAAAAACAATTTGGAAATTTAGATGAGTTAGATATTGACAAGGATGGCAAAAGTGAACAAGAATTAAAAGAAATAACAAACTATATTTATGTGATGATTTATAATGATCAAAGCATTACTATTGGAGATAAGAACAAGATTAAAAACTCTAATATTATCTCTAAATTTATTAAACAAGATTAAAAATTTGTATTTATGGGGGAAATTCCTGTCCAGCTTTCCATATTGCTGTACCGTGTTGAACGTATGGACAAAGCAATGATAAGTTGTTTAGTTTTATCCGTGTAGACGGTCTGGATGTGATTGAAAATATTCCGATTATATGTTAGTATGTAGATATGAAAACGAGAGGGAAAGTAGGTGGGAAGATTGACAGTGACGGAACAGATAGACCAGAAACATCAGGAAGATTTACAGAGGCTCAGAGGTTTTCGTCTGTTTGATGACGATTTTCTCACAAAGTGTTTTGAGGGAGATACGGCAAGCATAGAACTGGTATTGCAGATTGTACTGAAAAAGCCGGATTTAAAGGTTTTGGACGTTCGTACACAAGTATTTGTGGAAAATTTGTTGAATCGTTCGGTTAGGTTTGATATTCTTGCTACTGACAGTGCTAATGCTAAAATAAATGTTGAAATCCAACGAGCTGACAAAGGAGCGGGGAGAAAAAGAGCAAGGTATAATTCCAGCATGATGGACGCAAACCTCTTAGAGAAAGGCGAGAACTTCGACCAGTTGCCGGAAACGTGGGTAATCTTTATTACAGAGAATGATGTAATGGGAAAAGGACTGCCGCTTTATCCAGTTGAGCGCTGCTTTTTAGGAACCGGAGAAAAATTTGAAGACGGTTCGCACATACTGTATGTAAATGGTGCTTACCGTGGAGATACGCCGATTGGAAAGTTAATGCATGACTTCTCCTGCACAGATGCAGCAGATATGTATTATGGGGCATTGGCAGACAGGGTTCGGTTTTTCAAAGAAAGTAAGGAGGGTATTTTAATTATGTGCAAAGCCATGGAGGATATGAGAAAAGAATCTTTGCAAGAGGGTGTAAAAGAAGGTGCAATAAATACTGCTAAAAGAATGTTGGCAGATGGGATATTGACACTTGAAAAAATTGCAGAATATGCTGGACTTTCTATTGACGAAGTGAAAAAACTGAAAGCAGAATAAACAGTATAAACGAAACCGTAGGCCGGGAATCGAAAAACAGGTTTCTGGCTTTATTTTTGTCCTGACATGTAAAATTTTTGCAGATTTTTTACCATGTGGTTGCCATTCGGACAGGGAAACAGATTTAGTTGCCTTCCATCTATCACATCCTAAATAAATCCGCATGTGTGCCGGTGCGATTCAGCCTTAATTCATTGTCAGTTTGTTTGTAAATGAGCAGCCAGTCTGGAGCTAGATGACATTCTCTGTAACCGGAATAATCCCCAATTAAGTTATGATCCTTATTTTTTTCAGGAAGCGGCGCAGGGATGCGGAGAATGTCGATTGCCTGTTGCAGTAGCCGCATTTGATAACCGCGTTTGGCGCAGGTTTTAAAATCCTTTTTAAATTTGGTGGAGTAACGTACATCAAGCATAGCTAACCCTCCATCAGTTCAGTAAACAGATCCGTTGTGCTGCCTGTAAATACTGTACCGCCACCGCTTTCAAGTTCTTGCATCGCTTCTATGGTTTCAGTATTGGGTATTTCTTCAGGGACTGCCGCTCCCTGCAGATAAGCAATGATATAATACATCTTGCTCTCTGGTATCTGGTCTATAAGGTTTTTTGCAAACTCTTTGGAACTCATAATGTTATATCCTTTCCGCTCATGTTATCAAGGTTATGGTAAATTTTGAATCTGTCTTTTATTATATTATATCCAAAGACTTTATGTTTGTATAGTTTGTTAAAATTATAAAATTTTCATTTTTTGCTGTGGTTAAAACGCTGGTGAAGAAACAGTCAGGAATAAATAATAAAGATTTCCTAAAAAATTATATTTATAGATAGTTTTTGGAGTGCATTACGAAAATTATTGATTTTCCTTCTTTTTTTGCATATACTAATAGTACCATCTGATGGGAGGTGCTATTATGCTCATACAGAGAAAAGAGTATATGGACAAATTGATTGCGCTTAAAGATAAGCAGCTTATTAAAGTAGTGACAGGTATCCGGCGTTGTGGAAAATCAACCCTGTTGGAAATGTACCAGAACTGGCTGAAAGAACAGGGCGTGGAAGGAGAACAGATCATATCTGTCAATTTTGAAGATATTGATAATGAAGAGCTGACAGATTATAAAAAATTATATGCATATCTGAAGGAACGTCTGGTGAAGGACAGGATGACCTATATTTTTCTGGATGAGGTGCAGAGCATTGATAATTTTCCAAAGGTCGTTGACAGCCTGTATATCAAAAAAAATGTAGATATTTATATTACTGGTTCAAATATGTATATGCTTTCGAGCGAGATTGCCACTCTTTTGTCAGGAAGATATATACAGATAGAAATGCTTCCGTTTTCCTTTAAAGAATATATGGAAAGTACAGGGAGCATGAATGACCGTGGTATTAAATATACAGAATACCTGCAGAACAGTTCCTTTCCATATGCGCTGGAGCTGAAGGGACAGCCTGATGAAATTCGGGATTATCTGGAGGGAATCTACCATACAGTTGTTGTGAAAGATATTGTCAATCGAAAGAAGATTACGGATACTATGATGTTAAAGAGCGTTTTACGTTTTGTATTTGATAATATCGGGAGTCCGCTGTCGTCGAAAAAAATAGCGGACACGATGACGTCAAGCGGGCGCAAGATAGATTCCAAAACTGTTGAGAAGTATCTGGAAGCGCTCTCTGAAAGTTATATCATTTATCAGGCGAAACGATATAATATCAAAGGAAAGCAGTATTTGAAAACGTTGGAAAAATATTATGTAGTAGATATAGGACTGCGGTTTATGCTGTTGGGATCCAGACAGGTCGATGCAGGACATATTCTGGAAAATGTTATTTATCTGGAGCTTCTGCGGCGAGGATATGATGTTTACGTTGGTAAAGTTGATGGATTTGAGGTTGATTTTGTTGCGCAAAATAGCAGAGGAACGGTTTATTATCAGGCTGCTTTGACGGTGCGAGATGAGAAAACACTGGAAAGGGAGTTAAGACCGTTGCAGATAATTCGTGACCATTACCCAAAGGTGCTTTTAACGCTGGATGAGGACCCGGAAGCACAGTATGACGGAATACGGCGTATTAATGCGAGAGACTGGCTTTTAGGACTTACAGATTAAGAGGTATATTTTGCAGTAATTTTACAGAGGAGCCCGGATTTTGAGGCAATTGCTTAACAGCAGGCGGCTTTTTTGGGCAGGAATGTTGTAAAAACCGTGAAAAAAGGGTAAAAAGAATTGTTGCAAATATTTGACAGGAGAGGGAATCCGCTACGATGATCCTGTTTTTATAAATCCAGACGGAACCAGCAGAATTTTGGGGATATGGGACCAGACCATCCAGAGCGGGGAGCCGCCAGCGGGAATCCTGTATGGGACGGAATACAGGAAAGAGCTGATCGATCTGGCCCTGAGGAGTGAAAATCCAAGGGAGATTGTTCCAAGCTATGATGAAAACGGTCATGGCACTGCCATGGCAAGTGTGGCGGCAGGGAGCAGTCTGGGGAATGGGCTTCGTTTTCTGGGGGCGGCACCGGACGCAGATATCGTGATGGTGAAATTGCGGCAGGCAAAGCCTTTTTTGAGAGATTTTTATCTGGTTCCCGATGATGCGATCGTTTATGCGGAAAGTGATATGCTGGTGGCGCTTAAATATTTGGAGAGCTATGCCATATCCATTTCCCGCCCGCTGGTGATTTGCTTTGGAATAGGGACCAATATGGGAGATCATGAAGGGCATTCTGTGTTGGCGGACTATATTAACCGCATTGCTACCAAACGCAGCCGTGCGGTGGTGGTGTGCGGTGGCAATGAAGGAAACACTGCGCGCCATTACATGGGGTCTTCTAATGTAGGCGTGCTGGAAACCATTGACAATGTGGAGATCAGGGTGGACGAAGGCACGGTGGGATTTACTGCTGAACTGTGGGGGAGCGTCACCGCCAACCATGCAATATCCATCCGGGCGCCGGGCGGGGAAATTACTTCCAGAGTGGATTTCAAGGGAGGGGGACAGCGGGAATTCCGGTTTATTTATGAAAGAACCAGAATCCAGGTAGACCATGTGCTGGTGGAACAAAGCTCCGGGGAAGAACTGATCTTTTTCCGGTTCCTCGATCCCACGCCGGGGATATGGACAATTCAGGTTGCCATCACCAGTGACAGAAGTTCGAGAACGACTTTCCATATCTGGCTTCCAGTCATTGAAATCTTACGAACAGATACGTATTTTCTAAAGCCGTCCCCTTATACAACATTGACGGAACCCTCCAACGCAAGGGATATTATTACCACATCCACGTACAACGATGCAAATGGCAGCTTTTGGTCTGAATCGGGCAGAGGCTTTACAAGGAGTGGGCAGATCAAACCGGATTTTTGTGCGCCGGGAGTGAACATCAGTACGATCCTGGGACCAAGAACCGGTCCCTGCCTTGCTGCGTCTTTGGCAGCCGGGGCAGCCGCCCAGTTCCTTCAGTGGGCTGTAGTGGAATTGAACCGTCCCTGGGTGGAAAGCCGGGAGCTTAAGAATTATCTGATCCGGGGGGCAGACCGCTCGGCTGAAATGGCCTATCCAAACCGGGAATGGGGGGATTATGATATTATAGTGTCAAGCTAAATTGTTTTCAGAAAATCTTCAACCTCTTTGTTGAATGTAACGTATTTCTTGTTTGCAATAAAGTGATCACCGTTAATAATGGATAATTTTGCATCAGGTATATGTTCTGCAATCTCTTTTGTGTGGGATTCCCTGATCATATCATTTTTTCCACAGATTACGAGTGTGGGGGCAGTTATTTTTGCCAATTCGTTTAGTTCAATATTCGGATCATTAACCATTAAACCAAGCATTTCTGCATTTTTTCTTGCATCAGGCGATTTCGAAGCAAAATGTCTTGCTATCTTGTATCCGATTTCGATTGGGATTTGGGTTGTTCTTTTTACTCCTTTTGGATTCAGATTTCCCCCATTTAATATCAATGCCTTAACCTTATTTGGATATTTTATTGCAAATTTCATTGCTATATTTGCTCCATCTGAAAAGCCCAGAATAATTGCATTTGAAATTTCAAGGTCTGACATAAAATCATACAAGTCACAGGAAAACTGTTCAATAGTAAAGGGCTTAGTACCTCTTGGTGATCTGCCGTGTCCTCGTGTATCTAAAGCAATCATCCGGTATCTGTCGCAAAAATAATCTATTTGATTTTTGAAATATGATCCATCCTCTCCGTTCCCATGTAAAAGGATAAACGGCTCTTTATTTCCTTTTTCTTGATAATATAAGGTTATGTCCATTGATATTTCCTCACAGATTCTGGCTGAATAAGTCGCTGTATATTTCCTATGAAAATAATACAGTCTTTCGGATTGTTTTACAAGTGGCATTATAATGCCAATGTCCTTTTATGTATGCGGAGCTGGCAGCATAACAGGAAATGAAATAATACTAAGCAGAGAAAAAAGTATTTAATGAAAATTTGATAGAAATGTAAGCGTGATTGTGGTATTCTGTTATAAATAAAAATTGAAAATTGGAGGGCAGTTATGTACGAGAGAATGCTGAATAAACAAGTTGTGCCAACAATAGAGGAAATGACGGAGTACTGTGCAGAAAATGCAGAACGCTTTTCTGCGATAAATGATTGGCTGACGATTACTTTTCGGACAGAACAGAAAGTGATTTTCCCCTATGGAAATAAATATGGCTGGGGAATAGGACATTATAAAAAGAAAAAGCTTCTATGTAACATTTTTGCCGAAGCTGGTGCATTTACAGTAATGGTGAGATTAGCAGACGTGCAATATGAATCGATTTATGGGGAACTGAAAAAATATACTCAAGAATGTATTGACAATAAATATCCTTGCGGCGATGGCGGCTGGATACATTATCGGATTATATGCCAAGAGCATTACGAAGATATTAAGAAACTGTTGGAGATAAAATGTCTGTAATAATTACCCTGTGGTTGGAGCGATGATCTTAAATGACGAAGAGGAGAGAAATCTTGATAGGTTTTGATGTACTGTTTGAAAATTGGATAAAGGAATATCCATTTAACGCCTTTATCCGAGATGGGATTGTGGATGCGGATTCCTATAGTAATCCACATGTGTTATTTGTGCTCCGTGACATGAACTGCCAGACTGGACATGATCTGTGTGAGGATCTTCGCAGAGACGGAAGTGGATGGAAGACTTGGAACAATATTGGCAGATGGTCGAAAGCGCTGTTGGATGGCTGTGAAGAGTATCCGAAAGATATGTCCAGAGAAAACCGCGTGGAACAGCTTAGACGCATTGCGGTTATGAACCTCAAAAAAGAAGGCGGTGGAAGCAGAACAAATGGAAATGAGTTGCTGGAGGCAGTAAAAACACAGCGAGAACAGATTTATGAAGAAATATGTTTGTGCGAGCCTGATATAATCATATGCTGTGGATTGACTGCTTCAGGAATTACAGGAAATGCGACACTGCTTAAAGAATATGTTCTGCCCATTACAACTGAATGGTTATCTTTTCGTTCTAAATCTTTTCAGCGGGACTGGTGGTATTACTATACCGATATCAATGGAAAGCGGGTTCCAGTGATCAGCTTTTGCCATCCGCAGGTTACGAATCTTGAGGGAAACAGAGGACATGAAAAATTATTTATGCCATTATATAGGGACATGCTTTATGTAAGAGAAATGATGTTGAGCGATATCTAAAGAGTTTTGCATACTTTTGAAACCGAACCCTTGCATATTATTTTTTTATTAGTATAATAGAATTTGAGATGCAGTTTCGAAAAAATAAAAATTTTTAATTTTTGAAAGCGGGTGGCAATACGAAGACAATAATAAGAACAAAGTATCTGAACAGGATAATAGAGTTGAACGGAACTCCTGATATCAAAATCATTACTGGTATTCGTCGTTCGGGGAAATCGAAATTGATGCAGGCATATATAGGGTATTTGAAAAGCCATTTTGAAAATATCAATGTTATATTTATTGACTTTATGGATCTGGCATATGAAGAGATCAGAGAGTATCATGCGCTTCATACTTATGCAGAGGAACGTTACCAAGAGGGAAAAACGAACTACCTTTTTGTGGATGAGGTTCAGATGTGTTCAAAATTTGAATTGGCAATCAACAGCCTTTATTCCAAAGGAAAATATGATATTTATGTTACAGGTTCTAATGCCTTTTTACTGAGTGCTGATCTGGCAACTCTTTTTACCGGACGTTATATGGAGATTCATGTGTTTCCATTCAGTTTTCAGGAATACTGCCAGTACTACGATGAGACCGATGACAAGGAAAAGCTCTTTGATGAGTATTCTATAAAGGGAGGGCTGGCAGGCTCTTACGCTTACAGAACGGAAGAGGACAGAATAAATTATATTAAAGAAGTTTATGAAACAATCGTTACCAGAGATCTTGTGCAGAAATATTCCTTGCCGGATACGCTGGTCTTGCAGAGACTGAGTGAATTTCTTATGGATAATATCAGCAATCTTACTTCTCCGAACAAGGTCAGTCAGCTTCTGGTCGCAGACAAGACAATAACCAATCATGTGACAGTTGGCAGGTACATTAAATATTTGTGCAATGCCTTTGTTTTTTATGACATAAAGCGCTATGATATTCGTGGAAAGAAGTATTTGGAGAGTTCTGAGAAATTTTATTTGTGTGATACAGGTATCCGATATGCCATTTTGGGAAACAGGAATATGGATTATGGCAGAGTGTATGAGAATATGGTCTGCATTGAACTGCTCCGCCGGGGATATGATGTGTACGTTGGAAAATTGTATCAGAAGGAAATTGACTTTGTAGCCCAAAAAGGGAGCGAGAAAATTTATATTCAGGTCAGCGACAATATTTCGGATCAGAAAACGCTTGAAAGAGAATGCTTGCCGTTACTGCAAATCCGGGATGCTTATCCGAAAAAGATTATTGCCAGAACACGACATCCGAAATATAGTTACGAGGGCATTGAAATTTATAATATAGTTGATTGGTTATTAGAATAGGAAATTGGTGCGCAATGAGCATAATGCCCTGGGGAATGACTGAGTGTCATTTAACAGCCTGAAAAATGAAAGGCAGGCTTGACAACTTATCGCTTTATAAGTAGAATATCTCCTTAACTGGAATTTGTACTGCAAATGAAGTTTAGGAGGGTATTATGAATATTGAACACTTGAAAGATAACGGAACAGATCTTGCAGTTATTTCCAGTGATGAAAAGCTGATTGTTGATACGCAGTCTGCTTTAGACCTGGCTATGACTGTTAAGTATGAAACAGGCACAACAAATATAGTAATCAATAAATCGGCTGTATGTGAGGAATTTTTTATCCTCAGCAGCGGTATGGCGGGCGAGATACTTCAGAAGTTTATCAATTATCATGTAAGAATTGCCATTTATGGGGATTATTCACAGTATACAAGCAAACCATTAAAAGATTTTATTTATGAATCCAATAATGGAAATGACTTCTTCTTTGTACAAACCAAAGAAGCGGCAATACAAAAGCTGACAGAAACACAATAACAATATCGTACAAGTTCCAGTTGCACATAAATAGTTGACACGGTAAATTTTTTACAGATTTACCGTTATTTTTTGCCCAAAATGACATGATGGCATCTTAGTTTTTGATAAATGCGTATTCTCCGGTTGCATCCTTGTTAATAGGGTGATATTGTGGTAAAATATTTCATAAAAAAACAAAGGGGGATATGACGGATGAAGTTTTTTGCAAATCGAAAGTTGGCTACACGTATCGGTATCATTACCACGGCGCTTATTTTTGCGGGGATGCTTCTGCTCTGGTACATTGTTTCCCGCCAGATTTCATCAATGGTTGAAAACAATATTTCGAATCAGATGATAGACGTTGTGGAGTCCAGGGCTTCTATTATTAATGATTATGTGACATCCGCTGAGGAATATATGACGGCATTTGCACTTGGCAGTGAGGTGAGGGAGCTTCTCGCTGATCCGGGAAATCCGGCGCTTCTGGCAAAGGGACAGCGGTATACCGAGGAT
>ERZ808054.1238-NODE-1238-length-15662-cov-5.365993_pt1 | contig 15662 bp, 11 predicted proteins | sample MGYA00380201_ERZ808054 | MGnify/ENA primary metagenome ERZ808054 (study PRJEB31490, sample SAMN06133419) | mouse gut metagenome | isolation source: Z5_2 | host: mice | place: China: Chengdu | collected 2015-05 ... | reverse complement strand
GCCCAATGTGACGGCGGATGCCTTTGCCCTGTGCTTTAAGGCAGGCAATGCGGTGATTCTAAAGGGGGGGAGCGATGCGCTGGCCTCCAACATGGCCATCACCTACGTGCTGCAGCAGGCCCTGAAGGACTGCGGGATCAACGGTGACGCCGTGCAGTTGATCGGGGATCCCAATCGGGCGGTCACCATGGCCTTTATGCGGATGAAAGAGTATGTGGACGTGCTGATCCCCAGAGGGGGAGCGGGGCTGATCCGCACGGTGGTGGAAAACAGCACCATCCCGGTGATTGAGACCGGCACGGGCAACTGCCATATCTATGTGGACAGGGAGGCCGACCTGGAGATGGCCATCCCTATTATCGTAAATGCCAAGACCCAGAGAATCGGAGTATGCAATGCCTGCGAATCCCTGGTGGTCCATGAGGCGGTGCGGGAAGCACTGCTGCCCAGGCTGGCCCAGGCTCTGGCCGAAAAACAGGTGGAGATTCGGGGGGACGAGCGGGTGTGCGGCACGCTCCCCGGCGCGGTTCCCGCCACAGAGGAGGATTATGGGAGAGAGTATCTGGACTATGTGATTTCTGTAAAGACAGTGGATTCCTTGGAGGAAGCCATCTGTCATATCAATCACTATGGTACCCGCCATTCCGAGAGTATCATTACCGGCGATGTCGAAGCGGCGCAGCAGTTCCTGAACCGGGTGGACGCGGCCTGTGTCTATGTGAACGCTTCCACCCGGTTCACGGATGGTTTTGAGTTCGGCTTTGGCGCGGAGATCGGTATCAGCACGCAAAAACTCCATGCTAGAGGGCCCATGGGCCTTAGAGAATTGACCGGCTATAAGTATCGGATCACAGGCAGCGGCCAGGTCCGGGAGTAAAAGATATTCTCTCTTTTCGGAATTGTGTACCCGCTGAAATTGGGTTAATAAATATACATTGCTGGCAGCATGTAAATATTTTACTCCCTTTTCGGAATTGTGTATCCATATAAAAACGGGCTTATAAATGTACATTGCAGGCAAAAATTTTATAATCAAGTATATAAATTGGTATTTATTAAGGAGAGCAAAACGATGGATAAAGAATGGGAAAGATTATATGAAGAAGCAATGAGTGTTTTGAACCCCCATGATGTTTCAAATAAAATGTGGGTAGGAAGTGTGGCATCTGCCGTACTCACAAAAAAAGGTAATATTTACAAGGGTATATGCATTGACACAGATGGCTCTATAGGAATGTGTGCTGAAAGAAATGCTTTATCAACAATGCTTACATATGGCGAAAGTGAGATTAAAAAAGTGGTTTCAGTATATAAAGATGGAAATATCATTCCGTCTTGCGGTATTTGCAGAGAATTTATGATGCATTTAGGCGGAGATGTGGAAAATATTGAAATTCTATTGGATAAAGAAGGACGAACAATTAAATTGATTGATTTGATGCCCGAATATCCACGACATAAATAAATTCCCGTTTAAAGAGTTGTCGGGTAAATGTAACTCCGTGATCGTATGTGATAATATACATTGTACTTAAAATTTTAAGCAGTGAATACACTTTTCCGAAAAGGGAGATATTTTATATTCAAGTATATAAATCGGTGTTTATAAAGGAGATAGCGTATATGGGATTTTTCATAAAATCACAAAATGCTGCCAAGGGACAATTTGTGTTAAAAGATATTCTATATTCTATTACAAGTGCGCATCTATCGGCTGAATATCAAAACATGGAGCTTATTTTGCGCTTAGCAGTAAGGGCAAATGCAGAAAAAAATAATGTGGATTATGACATGAGTTCGGTTTACTTATATCATAATAATGGCTTTAATACACATGTTTCTAATTTCAATGAATTGAAAGCTAAGAAATTTATATGGAACCATGAATACAACGAAGAAGATGAAGAAGCAGGGAATCTTTGCGTGCAGGAGCATGAAGCGGTAAGAAAAGGAATCATTGAGATATTAGATATAGAAGCTGGGCAGATGATTTTAAAATGGAGTGGTGAAGCTGATGTGGGATGGAACCGAAAATATGGGTATGCAGTTCCTTTTGAAACAGTTTTTACAGTGAATATACCGGATACGGTAGACTATACATTAGATGCGTTTAAGTCTGCAAAAATGATAATAGACAGTGAAACACAGCTTGAAGTAATAAATCTGCAGGAATTCAACCAAGAAATTATGCACGTGTGTGAAACCAGAGTTTGGGAAAGTTTTAACACAATTCTAAAATTTAAGTTGATACATAATGGCAGAGAGTATTTTGGTGAGGTGAAGTTTACTAACGGAAAAAACAACTTTGAACTGAGTATAGATAAAGATTGTCCCAGGAAAGTCCAATTTAAGGGCGTTGATTATAATCTGACCATAAATTATGAAATGTTTACTTTTAGTATTTTGTAATTTTTTACTCAATTTCTATTTTACAGGGCTGTTAAGTGAACGCAAAATCAGTAATTATATGCAAGAATATGTATTGTACTACGAGTTATATACAGTGGGAACGCTTTCCTGAATAGAGAGAAGATATTTTATCGTGCTAAAATTTCTCTGGTATAAAGGGCTTTTGATGTGTTATGATAGGAGCGTAGGCAGCATATTTCCGTTCCGGCAGTGTCCGATCCGCATGCTGCGGAACTGCGCCGGATGGCCGGGAATATGAGAAGAAAGCAGTTGGATGCCCGTGGCAGAGGGCCCTGGGCGGGGGAGACGAAAGGAGAAACAGTATGACAAGTCTAAGTATTGTAATTCCCATCGTAGTAGTTGCGCTAATTGTCGTTATCATTTTTTTGACCGGTTATGTAAAAGCATCGCCGGATACCGCGCTGATTATTTCCGGCATGAGGAAGAAGCCCAAGGTCTTGATCGGTAAGGCCGGTGTGAAAATCCCGTTTCTGGAGAGGAAAGACGAACTGAATCTGCAGCTGATTCCCATTGACGTCAAGACTTCCACGGCAGTTCCCACGGCGGACTACATCAATATCAGGGTGGACGCCACTGTCAATGTAAAGATCAGCGATAATGAGGACAGACTCAAACTGGCCGCCCAGAATTTCCTGAATAAGAAGCCCGACTACATAGGCGGCGTGGCCCGGGAGGTATTGGAGGGCAATGTCCGTGAGATCGTGGGTAAGATGGCCCTGGAGGAGATGGTCAGCGACCGGCAGAAGTTTGCGGTGCTGGTAAAGGAGAACGCGGAGCCTGACCTGGCGGCCATGGGGCTGGACATTATCAGTTTTAACGTGCAGAATTTTGTGGACAACAACAGCGTCATTGAAAACCTGGGTGTGGACAATATCGTGAAGATCCAGAAAAATGCCGCTATCTCCAGGGCGGAGAGCGAGAAGGAGATCGCCAAGGCCCAGGCCAACGCCAAGAGGGAGGCCAATGAGGCGGAGGTGAACGCGGAGTCCGAGATCGCCATCAAGCAGAATGAACTGGCCATCAAGAAGGCGGAACTTAAGAAGGAATCCGATGTCAAGAAAGCCGAGGCGGACGCGGCCTATAAGATTCAGGAGGAGGAGCAGCGCAAGACGGTGGAGATCACCACCGCCAACGCCAATCTTGCCAAGCAGGAGAAGGAAATCCTTCTGAAGCAGAAAGAGGTTGAGATTACGGAGCAGACCCTGGAGGCGCAGGTCAAGAAGAAAGCCGAGGCGGAGCGCTTTGCCAAGCAGCAGCATGCAGACGCCCAACTCTATGAGCGTCAGAGGGAGGCAGAGGCCCGGAAGTTCGAGACGGAAAAAGATGCTGAGGCCATGAAGGCCCAGGCCGAGGCACAGAAATATAAGATGGAGCAGGAGGCCGAAGGTATCCGCACCAAGGGTCTGGCAGAAGCCGAGGCGATCCGGGCAAAATCCGTGGCCGAGGCGGAAGGTATCGAGAAGAAAGCGGAGGCCATGGCCAAGATGGGTGAGGCTGCCGTACTGGAAATGTACTTCAAGGCCCTGCCCGAGGTGGTGAAGAACGCCGCCGCGCCCCTGGAGAAGGTGGAGCGGATTACCATGTACGGCGACGGCAACAATGCCAAACTCACCAGGGATATTATCAATACTGTGAATCAGGTGACAGACGGCCTGAAGGATTCCACCGGAGTGGATTTGGCTGCCGTGCTGTCCGGATTTTTGGGAGGCAAGGTGGCAGGGGACAAAACCCCCGTACAGGTGAACCTGGTGACAGGGGAAGACAAGAGATAAAGTTAGTAGCGGGGCGCTGTCTCATCAGGCAGCGCCTTATAAAATATTCCGGGGCATCATGGTTCGACTTTTCCAGGTCCCGGCATGACCCGGCAGGAAGATCCGATTTGTAAACAGGACAGAAGGAGGAATTTATCATGGAAAATGTAGTAGAACGTTTTTTGCGCTATGTGCGCATTGATACCTGTTCGGACGAGGAGAGCGGCGCCCATCCCAGTACCTCCAGGCAGCATGATTTGGCCAGGCTGCTGGCGGAGGAACTGGAAAACATGGGAGCTGCGGAGATCAGTTATGACAGAGAGCTCTGTTATGTATATGCATCCATTCCCGCCACCGAGGGCTGTGAGGACAGGCCGGTGGTGGGTTTTATTGCCCATATGGACACTTCTCCGGCCATGAGCGGCGCGGGGGTTAATCCCAGGGTGGTCAGAAATTATGACGGACAGGATATCGTGCTGAATCAGGAACTGGGAGTGGTATTGCGGACGGCTGATTTCCCGGAGATCCGAAAATATCAGGGGCAGGATCTTATCGTCACGGACGGCACCACCCTGCTGGGGGCGGACGATAAGGCGGGAGTGGCGGAGATTATGACCATGGCGGAATATTTTCTGACCCATCCCCATGTGCCCCACGGCAAACTGCGCATCGGTTTTACCCCCGATGAGGAGATCGGAGAGGGACCGGACTTTTTTGATGTGGCATTGTTCGGAGCCCAGGCCGCTTATACGGTGGACGGCGGGGCTCTGGGGGAACTGGAATATGAGAATTTTAACGCCGCGGGGGCAAAACTTCATATACAGGGCTGCAGCGTGCATCCGGGATCGGCCAAGGGAAAGATGAAGAATGCCGTCCTGATCGCCCAGGAGTTCCAGAGTCTGCTGCCTGTGGCCCAGAATCCCATGTATACGGAGGGGTATGAGGGTTTTTACCATCTGGACAGCATACAGGGCAATGTGGAGTCGGCCCAGGCGGATTATATCATCCGGGATCACGACAGAGAATTGTTTGAACGCAAAAAGAAATATTTCCTCAACGCCGCCGCTTTCCTGAATGAGAAATACGGCGAGGGCACTGTCACGGTGGAATTGAAGGATTCCTACTACAATATGCGGGAGATTATGGAAGAGCATATGGAGTTGGTTGAGAAAGCGGTGGAAGCCATGGAGGAACAGGGGATCCAGCCTGTTATCACTCCCATCCGGGGCGGCACGGACGGCGCCAGACTTTCCTTTATGGGGCTGCCCTGTCCCAATCTCTGCACTGGCGGAGAGAATTGCCACGGCAAGTTTGAATATGCCTGTGTACAGTCCATGGAAAAGATTGTGAAGCTGCTCACAGGACTTGTGGGGAAGTTCCTGTAATATCTGAAGGAGATTGACTGAGTGGGTCGATAAAAATGACCTGTCTGGTCAATATAGTTGCTTTTATATTTCCTGCCTGATGAGTACAGGGTTCCGATTTTTGATGACGTTGGAGAAGTTTTGGGTTATAATGTGTTTCATGTGAAGTTTGTTTAAGACATGCAGTGGACAGGGAATTGTATCTATAGGACAGAAAGGGAGAAAAGTCAAGCGAAATGGAGCAGGAAATTGATTTGGATAAAATAGATCTAAATGCGGAACCACCTATAGAGGAACCAGACAGGCAATATTATTACATGGCAAAATGCCGGGAATGGGTGCGGGAGTTTGAACAGATAAACGGGCGTGTCCCTACCTGCTGCGTCACCACCTTCGGCTGCCAGATGAATGCCCGGGACTCTGAGAAGCTGACAGGGATTCTGCGCCGGGTGGGCTATGAGGTGACGGAGGACGAGAGGGCCGACTTTGTGATCTTCAATACCTGTACGGTCCGGGACAATGCCAACCAGCGGGTCTATGGCCGTCTGGGAGAGCTGAAGAACCATAAGAAGCGCAATCCTGCCATGAAGATCGCCCTGTGCGGCTGCATGATGCAGGAACCTTCCGTGATAGAAAAATTATGTTCCAGTTACCGCTTTGTGGATCTGGTGTTCGGCACTCATAATATATTCAAATTGGCGGAACTTCTATGGAGATGTTTTCAGGGGCAGGGCATGGTGGTTGACATCTGGGAGGATACGGATCAGATTGTGGAGGACTTGCCTGTGGAGCGCAAATACCCCTTCAAGTCCGGTGTCAACATTATGTTTGGCTGCAACAACTTTTGCAGCTATTGCATCGTGCCCTATGTGCGGGGCCGGGAGCGCAGCCGTGAGCCCGGGGATATCCTGGAGGAAATTCGGCGGCTTGTGTCCGAAGGTGTGGTGGAGGTAATGCTGCTGGGGCAGAATGTGAATTCCTACGGCAGGAATCTGGCGGAACCAATAACTTTCGCGCAGCTTTTACGGGAAGTGGAGAAGATAGAGGGACTCAGGAGAATTCGTTTTATGACCTCCCATCCCAAAGATTTGTCCGATGAACTGATCCGGGTGATGAAGGAGTCCGAAAAGATCTGCCGCCATCTGCATCTGCCTCTGCAATCCGGTTCCACTCGGATTCTGGAACGGATGAACCGTCGGTATACCAAGGAGCAGTACCTGGCGCTGGCAGAGAAAATCCGCCGGGAGATTCCGGACATCGCCATCACCACGGACATTATCGTGGGATTTCCGGGGGAGACTCCGGAGGACGTGGAGGATACCCTGGATGTGATCCGCCGGGTAAAATATGACAATGCCTTTACCTTTGTCTATTCCAGGCGCACGGGGACTCCGGCGGCGGCCATGGCCGACCAGGTGCCGGAAGACCGGGTCAGGGAGGGCTTTGACCGGGTGCTGAAGCTGGTACAGGACACTGCCAGAGAGCGGGTGGCCGGTTATCAGGGCCGGGAAGCAGAGGTGCTGGTGGAGGAGGTAAATACCCATGATGGGGGCCTGCTCACAGGCCGTATGTCCAACAACACCCTGGTACATTTTCCCGGGGAGCCGGAACTGGTGGGCCGGATGGTCAGGGTTTCCCTGGACCAGTGCCAGGGATTCTATTATATGGGACATATGAAAACGGAAACGCAATCCCCCGGATAAAGCCGGCGGTATACTATAGACCAAGTAAAGCAAGATCGCAGGCGGGCCTGCGATACGCAGGGAAGAGGAAAGCATGACAAAACAGCAGTTTAAAGAATTTCTCAGGGACCGGTATGTCCTGCTGGACGGAGCCACGGGCTCCAATCTGATCAAAAAGGGAATGCCCTCCGGGGTCTGCCCGGAGCAGTGGATTCTGGAGCATCCCCAGATCTTGACGGAGTTGCAGCGAAGTTATGTGGAGGCGGGGACCAATATTCTGTATGCCCCCACCTTTACGGCCAACCGCATCAAGCTGGCGGAATACGGCCTGGAGCAGCGGCAGGAAGAGATGATCCGCGGTTTGCTAGCTCTGTCCCGGCAGGCCGCCGGGAGGGGAGAGGCCGAAGCGTGGGAATCGGATCTTCCTCTGGTGGCGGGAGACCTGACCATGACGGGTCAGCAGCTAAAGCCCATGGGACCTCTTGATCTGGAAAGCCTGATCGCGGTATATAAGGAACAGATCCGACTGATGGAGCAGGCGGGTGCGGATCTGCTGGTGGTGGAAACCATGATGAGCCTGGGGGAGGCCAGGGCGGCTCTGATTGCGGCCAGAGAGGTCACCGAACTGCCGGTGATGGTGACCATGACCTTTGAGGCGGACGGCCGCACTCTTTTCGGCACTGACGCCGAGACGGCGGCCATTGTGCTGGAGAGCCTAGGGGCGGATGCCATAGGGGTGAACTGCTCCACCGGCCCTGCGGGGATGCGGGGGATTGTGGAGGCTATGGCCCGGGTCAGCAGCCTGCCTCTGATCGCCAAGCCCAACGCGGGACTGCCCGGGGTGGATGGGCAGGGACATATGGTCTATGATATGGATTGCGATGCTTTTGTGAAAGAGATGGAGGAACTGGTGGAAGCTGGAGCCACGGTCCTGGGGGGATGCTGCGGAACGGACCCCTCCTATATCGCGGGGCTTAAGCGTCTGGTGCAGGGGAGAAAGCCCGGGGCGCGGGCGGGCCGGCCTGACGGAGTCCGCTATCTCACCAGCGAGCGTCAGACTCTGGCATTCGGTCTGAAGGATCCCTTTATGGTGGTGGGAGAACGAATCAATCCCACGGGTAAGAAAAAACTGCAGGAACAGCTTAGGGAGGGCTGTATGGACATGGTGCTCCAATTTGCCCAGGAGCAGGAAGCCTGCGGCGCCTCCGTTCTGGATGTGAATATGGGGATGAGCGGCATAGACGAGAAGGCCATGATGCTGCGGGTGCTGGAGGAGGTGCAGGCTGTGACCAGCCTTCCTCTGTCTCTGGACTCCAGCCATGTGGAAGTGCTGGAGGCAGCGTTGCGTCATTATCCCGGGCGTGCGCTGGTCAATTCCGTATCCTATGAGACGGAAAAATTCGAAAAACTGCTTCCCATAGTGCAAAAATACGGCGCCATGTTTATTCTGCTGCCCCTGTCGGACCAGGGGCTTCCCGAGAATCTGGAGGAAAAGAAGGAGATCATTGACCGCATTGTGGACAGGGCTCTGGATTTGGGCATGCGCCGGGAGGACATTGTGGTGGACGGGCTGGTGACCACCATAGGGGCTAATCCCCGGGCAGGGGTGGAAACCCTGGAGACCATCCGCTATTGCAAATCCCAGGGGCTGGCCACTGTCTGCGGGCTGTCCAATATTTCCTTCGGCATGCCTGCCAGAGCCTATGTGAACACGGCGTTTTTGACCATGGCCATCTATGAGGGCCTGACCATGGCTATCGCCAATCCTTCCCAGGAAATGCTGATGTGCTGCGCCATGGCCACGGATCTGCTGAACGCCAAAGAAGGGGCGGACCTGCGGTATATTCAGTATGCGGCGGAACTGCAGCCGGGGACGAAAGGCCCTGCGCCGTCCGGTGGAAGCGCTTCGGCCCGGATGACGGTCAAAGCCCCGGAGGAGGAGAAGCAAAATGCCTCTGGCGGGGGAGAGAATGCCGCGTTTGCCGCACATCTGGAAAAGATTACCGATGCCGTTCTTAAGGGCAATCGAAACGGTATTGCCGCCATGACCGCCCGGGCTCTGGAGGACGGAGCGGATCCCGCCGGGCTGCTGAACGAGGGTTTGCTGCCTGCCATCAACAGGGTGGGGGATTTCTTTGAACAGAAGAAATATTTTCTGCCCCAGTTGATTGCCAGTGCGGAGGCCATGAAGAATGCCATCCAGGTGTTGGAACCTCATCTGCTGCGGGAACAGGACGGGCAGTCCATGCCGGTGGTGGTCATTGCCACCGTGGAGGGGGATATCCATGACATCGGCAAGAATCTGGTGGCGCTGATGCTGAAAAACCATGGTTTCCGGGTGGTGGATCTGGGGAAGGATGTACCGAAGGAAGAGATCATTCGGGCGGCCCGGGAACACCATGCGGATCTCATAGCTCTGTCGGCTCTTATGACCACTACCATGCAGCGGATGCGGGAAGTGGTGGATTTTGCCAGACAGGAAGGGATTACCGCCAAGATTATGATCGGAGGGGCGGTGACCACCCAGGAGTATGCGGACGAGATTCATGCGGACGGCTATTCCAAAGATGCGGCAGAGGCGGTGAAACTGGCCCGGCGTCTGCTGGGTATCATGAACGTGTAGAAAAAGTTTTGGAATCTGGTTAAATCCTTGACTTGTATATCATAATCCATTGTGTTAGAATGGGAGGAATTAAAACTGGAATATGCAGAGCAGAGGAACCAGCAATCCTTAAATCAGGAGGCTTTCAGGAGGTTTATATGATAGGTGCGGATGCCATAATTAAATGTTTGGAAGAAGAGGGCGTGAAATATGTATTCGGATACCCCGGCGTAGCCATCTGCCCCTTTTATAACAGTATCCTGCAGTCGGAGATTCAGACCGTTTTGATCCGCACGGAACAGAACGCGGCCCATGCGGCCAGCGGCATGGCCAGGCTTACGGGCAGGCCCGGGGTCTGCGCGGTAACCAGCGGTCCCGGCGCCACCAATGTGATTACCGGCATCGCCACCGCCTTTGCGGACAGCATTCCCCTGGTGTGCATTACCGGGCAGGTACATACGGATCTGCTGGGCAGCGATTCCTTCCAGGAGGCGGATATCACCGGTGCGGTGGAGTCTTTTGTGAAGTACAGTTACCTGGTCAAGAATGTGAACGACATTCCCCGGATTTTCAAAGAGGCTTTTCATATCGCCAACACAGGCCGCAAGGGGCCTGTGCTGATCGACATACCCATCGACGTTCAGAATGCGTCTCTGGGCAGGTTTCAATACCCTGCGGAAGTCAATATGCGCACCTATAAGCCCACGGTGAAGGGCCATGCGGTGCAGATCAAAAAGGTGATCAAAGAACTGGAGCGGGCAAAGCGCCCCATCATCTGCGTGGGGGGGGGCGTGCTGCTCAGCGGGGCCAGAGACGAACTGCGGGATTTTGTGGAGAAATATCGGGTCCCGGTGGTGTCCACCATGATGGGCATCGGCGTCATGCCCACGGAGCATCCTCTGTATTTCGGTATGGTGGGCAATCATGGCAAGGCATATGCCAACAGGGCCATGAATGAGTCGGACCTGTTGATCATGGCGGGCGCCAGAGTGGCAGACCGGGCGGTGAGCCAGCCGGATCTGATCACCCGGGACAAGGTGCTGGTGCACATTGATGTGGATCCGGCGGAGATCGGTAAAAACGCAGGTCCCACCATTCCTCTGGTGGGAGATGTAAAACATATTTTCCAGGACTTTGCCAGGGAGGAGTTCGGCTGCGAGCATGAAGAATGGCTCCGCACGCTGGCGCAGTACCGGGAGACTTTGGTGGCAAAGCGCAGCCCCAACCCGGCCTATGTGGACCCGGCGGCTTTTATCACCCGCCTGTCCGAAAAGATGGCTTCCGACGCGGTATATGTGGCGGATGTGGGGCAGAACCAGATCTGGTCCTGCGGCTACCATATTGTAAAGGAGGGCTGTTTCCTCACCTCCGGGGGCATGGGCACCATGGGGTATTCGATTCCCGCGGCCATGGGGGCCAAGCTGGCAGACAGAGGCAGGCAGGTTATCGCCGTATGCGGCGACGGTTCTTTCCAGATGTCCATGATGGAACTGGCCACCATGCGCCAATACCGGATTCCGGTGAAAATCATTGTGCTGAAGAACGGCTATCTGGGGATGGTCCGGGAATACCAGCACTATGCCTACAAGGACAATTATTCGGTGGTGGATCTCTCCGGCAGCCCCATGCTGGACAAGATCGCGGCGGCCTATGATATGCAGTACCAACTGCTGGAGAATATGGACCGGGCGGAGGAAGTGCTGGACGCGTTTTTGAAAGAGGATGCCTCCGTGCTGCTGGAATGCCTGATTGATCCCATGGATCTGGTGAAATAAAGGGGGCGGATGCTATGAGAAAAAGAATCTATTCCGTTCTGGTGGAGAACCGTTCCGGCGTGCTGGGCAAGGTGGCCGGGCTCTTTGCCAGAAGATGTTTCAATATTGACTCCCTGACGGTGGGAGAGACCGACGATCCGGAGATTTCCTGCATGACTATTGTCAGCAGCGGGGATGCGCGCACCATAGAGCAGATCGAAAAGCAACTCAACAAAAAACTGGATGTGATCAAGGTCAAGACATTTGACGAGAGCCAGAGCGTCAGCCGGGAACTGATGCTGGTGAAAGTGCGTCACAACAAGGGAAACCGCCGGGAGATAACGGAGATCTGCGAGATTTTGCGGGCGGAGATCGTTGACATGTCCAAACATTTTATGATGATCCAGATCTGTGATACCCCGGACCGGACCAAGCTGCTGCTGACCATGCTGCAGTCCATCAGCATTGCGGAGGTGGCCCGCACCGGGACTCTGGCCCTGGCAAAATGCAGCGAGAACGATGATTAGGGTTGACATTCACGCTTTATCTTGCTAAAATGTAGAACGAATATAAGGCAAGTTTCAGTTTGACGGAACAGGAGTATACCATGCAGAAAAGAGTATTCCAATTATTGACAGATAATACATCCGGCGTGCTGAGCCGCATATCCGGTCTGTTTTCCCGCAGGGGATATAATATCGAGAGCATTACGGCGGGCGTGACGGCAGATCCCCGCTTCACACGAATCACCATTGTGGCATACGGCGATGATGAGATTCTGGAGCAGATCGAAAAGCAGGTGGGCAAGCTGGTGGATGTGCGCAGTATCCGGGAACTGAAGCCGGAGGAGAGCGTCTACCGGGAGTTGGCTCTGATCAAGGTGAAAGCGGATCCCCAGCAGCGTCAGGGCATTATAGCCGTGGCGGATATTTTCCGGGCCAAAATCATCGATGTGTCCAAGGACAGCCTGATCATCGAGATCACCGGCAACCAGGCCAAGATCGACGCGTTTATGAACCTGCTGGACGGCTATGAGATTCTGGAATCGGCCAGAACGGGTATCGCAGGTCTGGGCAGGGGGATGGATAATGTAATTCATCTGGAGAGTCAATAGACCGGGACAAGTTAGCTCTAGGGACAACAACCTATCAGTTATAAATTATTTAACATAATGGAGGAAAAGAAGATGGCAAAGATTTTTTATCAGGAAGATTGCAACCTGTCTATGTTAGAGGGTAAGACAATCGCGATTATCGGCTACGGCAGCCAGGGACATGCCCATGCGCTGAATCTGAAGGAGTCCGGCTGCAGCGTGATCATCGGTCTGTACGAGGGTTCCAGATCCTGGGACAAAGCAGTGAAACAGGGCTTTGAGGTGTACACTGCCGCAGAGGCTGCCAAGAGAGCGGATATTATCATGATCCTGATCAATGACGAGAAGCAGGCAGATCTGTACAAGAAAGACATCGAGCCCAATCTGGAGGCGGGCAATATGCTGATGTTCGCCCATGGCTTCAATATCCACTTTGGCTGCATCGTGCCCCCTGCGGATGTGGATGTGACCATGATCGCCCCCAAGGGCCCCGGCCACACGGTGAGAAGCGAATATCAGGAAGGCAAGGGTGTTCCCTGCCTTATCGCCGTAGAGCAGGATGCCACCGGCAAGGCACAGGATCTGGCACTGGCCTATGCGCTGGGGATCGGCGGCGCCAGGGCGGGTGTGCTGGAGACCACCTTCCGCACCGAGACCGAGACGGATCTGTTCGGTGAGCAGGCCGTGCTGTGCGGCGGCGTGTGCGCGCTGATGCAGGCCGGTTTTGAGACTTTGGTGGAAGCCGGTTATGACGAGAGAAACGCTTACTTCGAGTGCATCCATGAGATGAAGCTGATCGTTGACCTGATTTATCAGAGCGGCTTCGCGGGCATGAGATATTCCATCTCCAATACCGCAGAGTACGGCGATTATATCACCGGACCCAAGATCGTGACCGAGGAGACCAAGAAGGCTATGAAGAAGGTTCTGAGCGACATTCAGGACGGTACTTTTGCCAAGGAGTTCCTGCTGGATATGTCCTCCGCGGGCAGACAGGTACATTTCAAAGCCATGAGAAAGCTGGCAGGCGAGCATCCCGCCGAGAAGGTTGGTGAGGAGATCCGCAAACTGTACAGCTGGAACAACGAAGAGGATAAGCTGATCAACAACTAAACGCAGCTTTTAAGAAGTAGAATTTTGAATCATATGGAGGGAGTTGCCGCAGGAGGGAGAATTTTTCTTCGGAGGACGGCAACTCCCTTTTTTGTATTTCTGTATGTAGTTCTAGCGTTTCTGCCGGTTCGCGTATTCACTGCGGTACTGCACCGGCGTCTTTCCCGTGGCTTTTTTGAAAGCCTGGGAGAAGTAGGACTGGGAAGAGAAGCCCAGTATGTTGGAAATCTCAGCGATGGAACAGGTGGTGGACTCCAGCAGGGATTTTGCCTCCTGGATTCTTTTCTGCAGAAGGTAGTTGATGGGGGACAACCCCGTGTATTTGGCAAAGGCGTGGGCCAGGTAATATTTGTTCATATGGGTGAGGGCGGCCAGGGTATCCAGAGAGATATCCTCCGCGTAGTTTGCGTCCAGATAATTTTTGATCTGGGCGCATTCCCGGTTCAGGAGTTTTTGATCCCTGGGCACGATGGACAGATGGTCATTGCGCAGCATGCAGATCAGCAGGATCTCCAACAGGTTCTGACACACGGTTTCATAATTGTCCTTCTTGGAGGAGATTTCTTCCAGCATGATATTCAGATAGGCATATACATTGGCGTTTTGCATGTTGTATTTGTAGACCGCCCCGGAAGCGGTCTGCATGGAGAGGCCGTCCTGGGCGGAGGCGATATCCTCGAAGGAGAAGGTAAGACCTTCGATTCCCAGGGCGATATAGTCCAGAGGTTTGGTGTGCAGGGATTTTTCGGTGTGCCGCACATGGGGGTTGATAATGACCATGTCGTTTTTGGATACAGGGAATTCGGAACCCTCCGCAATAAAAGTCCCGTGTCCGTCCACCACATAGAACAATTCGCTGAACGGGTGAGAGTGCAGAATGCTCTGCCAGTCTCCTTCATATTTGGATGTTGTGACGTACAGGAGCTTGGAACTGTAAGAGAAGGAAGGCTTGTCGTGCTCCATGCGATGTCTTATGTTTCCCATAGTCTGATCCTCCGAGGCTGTATCTGTGTCAGACCCAGTATAGCAGATTTTATATATTTTGTCTATTGTCATAGAAGAGATCAAAAAACCTAAAAACAATATCGGCGAAAAAGAAAAAATTCCGAAAATTACTTTTTGGTATAAAATGTACATATAATCAAAAAATATAAATTGTATATCTGTCTGATTTTTACAATATCAAAAAAGGGTTTTTAAATATATCGCAAAAACTTGCACAAAAGCAAGATATATAAAATACCAAGCAATAAACAGATTGAATATCAGTTAGTATTTTCTTATACTGTAAATACAGATGGACGGCAGCTCCAGAGTCCAACCCATACATACGGTAATTGTGCCGGATGGAACTTTAAAAATGGAGGGAGTTATTATGAAAAAGAAAAAGGTAATTTCGGCTTTACTGGTGACAGCCATGGCAGCTTCCCTGCTGGCAGGGTGCGGCAATAATGGCGACAAGCCCGCTTCAGGAGGAGGAGAACAGGTACTGAAGGTGGCGGCTTTCGAGGGCGGATACGGCGCGGAAATGTGGTCGGAGGTGGTGGCTGCGTTTGAGGCTTCTCATCCCGGCGTGACCGTGGAACTCACTGTTGACAAGAAGCTGGAGGATGTGATCAGCCCCAGCATGAAGGCAGGCGACTATCCCGATGTGGTGCATCTTGCCACGGGGCGCGAGGCGGCCCTGACCGAGACTCTGACCAAGGAGAACGCGCTGCTTCCCCTGACAGATGTACTTGAGATGAATGTGCCCGGTGAAAATGTGAAGGTAAAGGATAAGATCATTCCCGGATTTTTGGACACTTTGGCCACCAATCCCTACGGGGACGGCGTGACTTACTACGCACCCATGTTCTACAGCCCCTGCGGCCTG
>ERZ808054.1236-NODE-1236-length-15719-cov-4.013106_pt1 | contig 15719 bp, 8 predicted proteins | sample MGYA00380201_ERZ808054 | MGnify/ENA primary metagenome ERZ808054 (study PRJEB31490, sample SAMN06133419) | mouse gut metagenome | isolation source: Z5_2 | host: mice | place: China: Chengdu | collected 2015-05 ... | reverse complement strand
TCCGCCGTGTGTCCACGCCCACATACTCTGTGCGAGCGCCGCCGCCGCATCGATCCGGACCGCACCGCCTTTTTCTTCAAAAAGATGTCTTCCCTGTTCCAGATACCATTCCGGTGTTATCTGTCTGCCAGACCGCTCTGCCTGTGCCACCCTGCAGGTCTGTGCAAGACAGTCCCCGCACTCCCCGAAAGCTGCGTAGAATTCCGGTCTTGGCTGCAGTCTGTGTCTGCCGTAAAACTGATCACACCATGCAGGCCAGTCCCTTATGGCAGGCAGCTCCTGTTTTCCCCGGATCCCTGCCAGATTGTTCTCTTTTCTTTCCTCTGTATAGATCACTATACGTGAAAAAGCAAAATACCTGTCGATCGCCCAGACCTTAAGCTGATGCCTGCCCGCATTTGGAACGGAAAGTTTTAGATACAGCCGGTCTACGTTGTCAAGCACATTCTTCTTCCAGTTTCCACGCCACTCGTCATTAGAAAACGTTTCCACCACCTGTACAGGGTCTTCATCCAGCGAAATACCGATGCGGAGCCTGCCGACGGAATTAAGCGATGGAAAACGGTGGATTTCCAGCAGGAACGTTCCTGCGCTGCCCGTTACCGAAGGGGAATGACCTTCTCTCCTGCCCTCCGGGTGCCCGTGTACATAAAAGGAATACTGCAGCGGTTCTGCCCCTGACGCATTGTTGTCAAGTTCCTCCGGTTCCCTCTGCACGCATGCCTCCACCAGATCGCCCTGCATGCGTCCAAGCCTGCGGATCACCTTAAAATCGCATGATTCCTGACTCTTGCCACGGACAGCGGACTGATCCCATGCGCTGCCCTCCAGAACGATGATCCCGTCTTCCTCCTGCGCACACAACGGATATGTTTCACCCGCATCACATGCCGGAGGCACTGTCCTGACCGGAATGTCCCGCACGCTGTTGTCATCCATGTTTTTTATCCTGATCCTTCCATGCCGGTCTTCCGATACGTCGGACACACGGACAAGGATTCTCTTTTCCGTGTTTACCTGTACCTGTTTTTCAGAAACCGCTGTCCATTCAGGCGCCTCTATCCCGGCCGCAAACCCGCCGGTTCCCGTATTTCCGATATCGATCCATTTTTCCCCGGGCGCTGCGAAACAGAGCTCCGTGCCGTCGTTCCATATATCAGTGCGCATGGACGGCTCTCCCTCAATTTTCAGGGGCGGCGTGCAGACCGGCATCATCGCCGCGCGCGGCGGCGGGAAGCCCTCCGGGTTCAGAATGCCGTTCCATTTCCCGCCGCATATGACTTTGTTGTAATAATGCAGGAGCCGTCTGCGCGCCTCCTCTGTTTCCCTTGACTTTTCTGTATATAAAGCAGCCGCCTGCATATTGCCGCGGTCATACATCAGCGTGCTCCTGTCCCCGTAATAATAAGACAGACTGGTAAAATACGCGGCATGGATCCGCATCAGTACCATCTGGAAAAAGGCATCTTTTTCTTCCGCAGGAAGATGCTCATATAAAGCATTCCCCTTTGCAAACAGCTCCTCATACCGGTGAATGCGCACTGCCGCCTCGTCGCCGTATGCGGTCTGCGAAAATGCGTTATAGTCCATGTTTTCCAGCTTGCGCACATTTGTCAGCTGTGAGAAGTCATTCAGCAGTCCCGAAACCTGCCTTCCGATCTTTCCTGTAAACATACGGTCGATCCAGTCTGCCACAAAAGCGTCCACGTCCTCTGTCAGGGCGCCCGGTTTCCCGATCTCCCATGCCAGTCTTAAAAAAAATGTGATCTCCTGCTCAAGAGGCTTCATCGCGCCGCTGTTGAGCACCCACAGCTTCCGTATTCCCTCATTCCACGCTTTCTGCAGCTCATTCCTTGTATGTGCCAGCGGAATGGAACACAGAAATACATAGGACATGCTCGGCGGCGCCCAATAAGAATTGTGGTAGTAGATCCCGTTCCCGCCTCTGCGCCCTTTTTCTTTCCCGGAAGGATAACGCCGGATATAACCGTAATTGTCATTTGCCCACACAAGCGTCATATCCTCCGGGATTTCCAGGCCGTTATCATATAATTCCAGCACTTCCTTATAGGGAATGAACGTCATCATCGTGTCCCGCCCGAGTGTGTCCCGCAAGATTTCGCGCTGGTCCGCGATGATCCTCTCCAGAAGTGCCACCTTGGCGGCGCGGATCTCATCCGCAGTCTTTCCTTCCAGATTTTTTGTCTCAAACCCGGAATCATGGATGCCGCGCATGCCAAGCGTATAGCACACTTCAAAATCCCGGTTCTGCTCTACACTCTCCCGCCAGTATTCCTTGAGAATATCCCTGTTTCTGCCCTCTATCGAATAGTCGTATACCGCGTCTGTATAGCCCTTTTTCTGGATCCACGGCTTCCACTCCCGGTTGTTGGAGCGCATCAGCATATCGCAGTGGGAAGTCCCTACAACGATGCCCATGCGGTCTGCAAGCGCCCCGTTCTCCGGCTTTAGATTAAAGGAATTGACGTGCATCGCGGGCCAGATATAGTTTGCCTTCAGGCGGAGCAGAAGTTCAAATACTTTCTCGTAGGTTTTCACACCGATCGTCGGCTCCTTCATGTACTTCTGCACCCACGCTTCCAGTTCCTCCTCGTCATTGATGAAGATGCCGCGATACTCCACTGACGGATAGTCTGCTTTTATGTAATGTTCTGGCAGTGTAAACGCCTGCCTTTTTTGCACCGGCACGTCCGCCCAGAAATACCATGGCGACACGCCCAGCATCTCACAGAATTCATATATTCCGTAGATGGTTCCGCGCCTGTCACTGCCCGTAATGACAAGCTGCCTCTCCAAAATACTGTGCTGGTATGCCTCCCTGCGCAGACGGCCTGTCTCATCGCGCAGACAGCCGCAGTCCGCGCCTGTTCCGGTTGTGTCTGATCCATCCAGTGTTCTGACCAGAATCTTTGCAGGCGCCTGTCCCGGCTCCTGGTTTATATCGTCCTGTATCACCTGAACCGTCAGATTCAGTGTCTGTTCCAGATCTTTAGCCAGATTGGAAACAGCGATCCTTACCGCTTCTGTTTCCCTTTTGCTCATCCATATCACGCAAAGCTGCCCTTTTCTTAATTCAAAATCCATCTTTACCCTCCGTCTGGCACGCTCACGGGTGCCTTTTTCTCTGACAGGAAACAATCTACAGGCATTTCAGGTTGCAGATTGATATTCCTTCACATGCCTGCAAAACAAGTGTTTGTCGGCGTGGTTCGTCCATGATCCCCAGTGTGACATTTTCCAGCGTGATATTCTTTAACGCATGCCCCGGTTCGTCAAAACCCGCCAGTTCCATACAGTCAGCTTCATGATACTCCCCGTCATGATCAAGGCATTTCCCCGTTATCCAGACATTTCTAAATGTACAGTCCTCAAATACCGGCGCTGCTGCGGCGCTGATTCCGTCATCATTGTATCCGACAGCGTGAAACAGCAGTCTTGCAACCCTGCAGTCCCTGACATATACATTCCTTACATAACCTCCGCGTTTCTTTGTGCCCTTGATCTCAATGCCAAACAGGGAATCCCCCATGTCACAGTCCCATATTTTTATGCCTTCCACACCGCCGGACATCTCACTTCCGATCGTGATCCCATGCCCGAACGCACATCTGCAGTCAAATATCTTAATATTGCAGGACGGCCTGCCAATTTTATTTCCCTCCGGATTCTTCCCCGATTTGATAGCAATGGAATCATCCCCTGTATAAAATAAACAGCCAAAAATGACACAATTGCTGGAGGAATCCGGATCCCATCCGTCCCCGTTCCACACATCTTCCGAGTAAAATCTGCAGTGGTCTGTCACGATTCCATCCGAGTAGATCATATGTACATTCAGTCATTTATCGCCTTCTGGATCGCCTGTGTGTCCATCACACTGCCGTCCCCGGCAGCCATATAGGGCGCTTTTGTCACATCCAGACGTTTTCCTGCCGCAGACGTATGGACGCGTACTTCATCAGATTTTGCCAGTTCTTTCCCCTGGCTCATGACTTTTATCTGCACACCGTAATCCGTGCCGCTGTCAAGCCCTTCCAGCAGAAAATGCATTTTGTCCGATTCCCCTGCCGACTTGCCGTTTAGAAATATCTCATACTGATATTCTTTTGGCAGCTTTTCCGGTTTATCAAAGTATACAGTGATCGAATCACTCGTCATCAAGAACTGCAGTTCTATTTTATCCGTCAATGTTCTGTTCATTTTTATGCTCTCCAATAAAAATAATCCGTCAGCTATCTATTTTGGTCTGCACATGGTACCGTGCGGTCACTGACAGTCCAGACCAAACGGGATTTTCACGTCCCCGTACAGATTTGCCGCATTTCCTGTAAAGCGCAGGCAGACTTCATTTTTTCCAGCTTTCAGGAGATGTCCGATGCGAAATATATGCGGTCCATAAAAGCTGACGCCGGCAGGTATGCCGTTGCACACGCATTCTGCCATTTCCTCACCGCGGACTGTAAAATATTCTTTCCCTGTAAGGCTTTTTTCATCAGGCACAGTATATACACATTGATATGTAACTGTATTCTTCCCTTCGTTTCCGTTTCCCGATGCAAATATACCGTCAATCTGGATTGGCTTGAACCGAATAGTCCAGTCACCGAGAAATACCCCATCCATTGTTTTCGAAATACCAGTCTCCTGCCAATATTTCGGCACAAGATATTCCATATTTTTGTCCAATAACAGCAACAGCTTCATCTCGCAGTGCGCCAGTGTCAGATGGATCCCTGTACTGTCTTCCGGCATAATGTCCTGCCCTGCGCTGTCACCGGCACGGCTGCTGCAACTCTCACCACAGACATTCCATAAATCCACCCAAAACAGCTTTTGCCCCTCGTGCAGTCCTTTAATAAATACCTCCGTTTCAATCGTCTCTTCCCCTTCATTGGAGAACAGATACCATGAAACGTCCTCTTTTTCCATATGGACAGCCCTGAGATTTGGCTGGCGGCCATCTGTCACAACGGTGCGGTAATCATATAGTTTTTCTGCATCCGCCTGATCCACCGTGTTTACTTTCGAAAGATATTCCGCGTATGCTTCCTGTGTCCGGAACCCATACAGATCAACAACCACATCAAACCGGCATGTGCCTATGCACAGCTTATTCTCCCTGACAGTGCAGTCCTTAAGCAGCGCGACAGGAAGATAGTGAAAATCAATCTGATGTTCATACAGTTCTGCAACATCCCCTGCCGGCACAAGGTTGTTGTCACAGAGTACGGCTACTTTTGCAAAGCTCACCGTATCCGTCATCAGACAGGAAATGCGTTTCATATAATCCGAGAACAGACGGTAATGCGGCCACCAGATATTATGCGGTCCCACATCGGGCGGACGTTCTTCCTTCCTTTGTCCTGCCATGCTGTAATAAAATGCATGCGGCACAAACAGGTTGACGCCCCTGATTCCCAGCCAGTTGATATACCATTTCATGTCGTACCCTTTGAAGTACCATGGTACATTCTCACGGCCGCACACGCCAAAACACTCATTCGCATTTCTTCTGCGCCCCAGATGCCTTGCGATATCCGCTGAAAGTTTCGCCTGTACGGAATCAGGCTCCCTGAGTCCGCCTGTCTCAGGCGCAACCCTGCGCATGATCAAATCCTGTCCCGGAATATGGAAATAATATTCCTCCTCCACATCATCACTTGCTTCGGGATGCCCCATCAGCAAAATACCATGCGCCTCACACCACCCTGACAGGCGGGCATAATAAACTTCTCGCAGATGTTTTTTTATCAGTCTGTGATAGATCCGCGTTGTCCGGTTTTCCTTACCATGAAAAAGCTCCTCCAGCTCTTCCAATTTCCCGTTCCCTGCAAGGATTTCCGTTTCCATTCCAGCCGCCCACTCCCTGAAACCGGCTACATTTCTGCCAAGCGGACACGGTTCGTCTGTAAAGAATGCGGTCACTGTCCTGCCAAAATATTCCTTCAATTCCTGGTAGTAGCGCTCATGTGTCAGCCGGATAAACGCATCCACTGCATCCGGATTCAGGATGTCTGCAGACCGCGGCGCACCTTTTTCCCCGTCATCCTCACCATAGTGGATACCGCGGATCGTGCCATGTGTAAAACCATAAACCAGATATTTTCCGTCAGGGAACTGTGTGATCAGCCGGCCGCCTTTCGGACTGTCCGAGAGCATGATTCCTTTTGAGGCAAAGTCTGCATTTTCGGCTGCGACAAGTCCATGTGCGGAGCCTGACGGATACATCCCTTCATCGTACAGGACAACTTTCATGCCAAGCTGTCCGGCTGTCCGAACTACATGTTTTACGATTCTAAAATAAGCCTCGGAAAGATACGGAATCTCCTCCGGTATCCCGATCCGCGGATGAAGGATGATCCCGTCCACTCCCTTGGAGGCATAATCCGTAAGCTGCTGCGCGACCTCCTCCCCGTCCGGTCTGTCATTAAAAAACCAGAATGGCATTGGCGTAAATTCTTTGGGCGGCTTTATGATATTTTTTAAAAATTGTTCCGACATGATTCTTTTCCCTTTTATTACTATTTATTACTAAAATTGTTCTACCTGAGAAGTTTCTTGTAAACGTTTCTCCAGCTCTTTTATAAGTACTTCTGACGCCGCCTTATGTGCCTTGCTCCCCGGATGGTTATTGGATCCCAGCCATGCGGCACATCCGGCAGGCAGACACAGAAATTCTGCCTTTTCATCCCCGCTTTCTTTCAGATATTGCCGCATACTTTCCTCCAGATAGGGCTGCATCATATGATCGATCATGCCATATGCCCATATCAGCCATGCATCCGGGTTATCCCGCCTTAGCTGTTTTAGAAAAGAAACGGCAGCATGTTCAAATCTCTCCACCGAATCTTTGTCCATCCTGCCGTCCGCTGCAAGACACTGTTTCCACACTTTTTTGTCCACCGGGTCAACCCATGCCGGTTCATTTAATGCAAAACCGTCATTGCTGCCAAGATTCACCACGACCGCGTCCGGTTTCCACGCGCCAAAATCATTATGTTCCAGCACTCCAAGCTCCCGGTTCCGCATTCCTTTTGCGATACCGCAGACCTGTTCATAATACCTGGGCATTGTATATTCCGGATTATTGTTCCACCCGCAGCATACCCCCCAGCCGCTCTGGGCCAAAATGCGGAAGTCTGCCTGCAGGGCATCCGCTGTTCTGACCGCGTAATGTCCATCCAGACCAAATACCCCGGAACAGGGGGAAACCAATCCTGTCGGTCCCGAAAGTCCTTCCCCCGAGCTTAAACTGTCTCCTACAAATTCCAGCCTGTATTTCTTCCGGACAGCCTCACAAACTGTCCCGTCGCACAGCACGGAATGCATCAGAAAAAAGCGGTTTTCATCTTCCTGCCAGGGCTGCGATTCCTTTAAAATGCGGATCGAATGAAACTGCCCCATTGAAAATCCCCGGAATACACAGACCGTGCTCCGCCCCTTCGGCACAATACACCGCTGCATACACACGCCATCGACTTCCATGCGGATCCACTCTTCCCGTATTGCATAGTCTGATTCCAGGTCAAGCCAGACCTCGCTGGAATCTGTCAAAAACTCCACGCCGCTGCCCGTCCACAGCAGCGGAAGGGCAGCCTGCTCCTGATCAGGTATTCTTCCATATATATGGAAATTTTTCCGGTTCAGCGGTGAATATGCTGTCAACATTTTTTATCATCTCCTTCTTCATTCCAACCCGGTACAAAAAACGCATTCAGATGTTATATTGCTACCCTTCCCGGTACTGTCCCGGCGTCATGCCGGTATACTTCTTGAATCTGCGCATGAATGCATGGGCATCCTCGTAGCCCACTGACGGGCTGACATCCTTGACAAGCATATTCGTACTGCGCAGCAGCTCCTTTGCCTTCTCCATTCTTATGTTTGCAAGGTAATCTGACGGGCTGACATCCATCTCGTTCTTGAATTCAATAGAGAGTGTCACGGAACTGATGCCCAGATGCTTTGCCAGCGCATTCATGGTCAGCTCCGAATCAGAAAAGTGAGCCTGCATATATGCCACGGCCTGCTCGACCATATCTGAATTTTTTACTACAATTCCGGAACGCTTGTCGATGATCACATCGCATGCCTCACATAATAATTCATAAAAATCCTGCATATTCAGGCATTTTGACAACGTAAATACATTGTAAAAGTCATTCAGCTCATTCTTATCCCCCCGCCACTCAGACAACAGCACATGGATAATGTCATTATACAAAACGCGGAATGCATACAGGGACGCTTTCTCCCCGCTCATTTGATTGCAGATGTCCTCCACAACAGCTGCCACGCCCTTTTTGTCACTACTCTGTATGGCATATCTGAGCCTGTACAGGTAATTGTCTGGAAGCATGTTCGTATACTCTTTCTGTACCGCCTCGCTAAAACGGATGATATTGCTGTTATCCAGCAAAAGGTGGCTGTCAAACGCAGTATCCGCCTCCAGGTACGCCTTTGAGCTCTCCTCGAAAACGGCATGGTAGTCACTGACGGCAACCACGTAATCCTGACAGTGCTTCCTTTCTATTGCCAGAATCCCCTCAAGCACTGCCTCAATCTCAGCCTGTCCATCCGCAAAAAGTACAAAAAGGTTCTGGTTATTGCTGATCAGATGGATACCATATCCCTCCACCCTGCTTTCCTGCCCGATCAGATCCAGCATGGCAGAATACGCCTCATTCTCGTTGTTCATCTCCCTGTTCTTGATCAGCAGTACCAGAAACTGTCCATAATCAACATTCAGACCGCTTTTTTTTGCTGCCCTGACTGCATCCTCCCGGTTCAGGAAACTGCCCCTGATAAAGTCCCTGATAAAGCGTGTCTTTTTTAGAATAAGGCTTTCCTTCTGGCTTGTGACCAATGCCTGAATGCCGTTTTCAATGCTTCCGAGGTCATAATTCGCCTCATCGTTCAAAAGCAGGTTCAGATTACGCACCCTCTCCATAATTTTACCGGTCCAGACTACAATGACAAAAGTTGCCGGAATTGCACAGAGCAACATGATAAAGATAATTCCCCACTGACTGCTCATGAACTTATTATAAAATATACTCATTGACTGCAGGCTGCCATAAAGAATGCCGCTGTCACCTTTGGAAACACTCATCAGATATTGTTTACCGTTAATCCTAACCCTGCTACCTCCTTCCTGCTGTACAGAGATCAGCCCGCAAAGCTCCTCCTCCGGAATACGCTCATTTCCCCTTGTAACCACAAGCTGTCCGTCATAATACAAAAAATCCATACACTGTTCTTCCCCTGCACTGTCAAGCAGCCTGTCATAGTAAGAACCCGGCACCATAAAAACCAGTGTCTCCTCATACCATGGAGGAATCGCCTTGAAAAAAAATACTTTATTCCTATTGGCAAGGTAGTAATTGATCCATACCCCGTCTACGGTCTGCTCCGGCAGGATACGAAGTCTTAAAGTCTCTTCCATCAGAATCCTGCCAACTTCTTCTGATGACACATGTTCCATCACACAGCCACTCTCCAGAAAGTAATCTGTCTTTACAGAAGTGCTGTCGCTAAACATATACTCATCTCCATGATATTGGTATAAAAGAAGATTAAAGAACTGACTGACAGCAGTATACCGTTTCAACTGCTCTTTCAGCTTCACTGCCTTCTGTGGCTGTTCTTCCAGCTTAAAGTGTCTGGCATCACTGGACATGCTCATCTGCATCACGATATCATCTACGATCCGCAGATCATTTTCATGCCGGCTTACAATCGCAGAAAGACGCTGGATATTGTTGTCCTCAAAATCCGCATAAATGGTTTTGTAGTAAAATCGGTAAAGATATCCGCCCATAACAGCTATGATCATAATCATAATCAGAAAAAATGTAACAACATAGTAAAATATATTATGTGAATTCAACTCTTTTTTCATCTTTTCCATTATGATTCCTCACCTTAAACAATTTTCTCTATTATACAGATACATGATACGAAAAGCAAGCATGACCATGCGCTGTCACAACATGGCCATGCATATGGATTAATCCTGTTAACCGATATCCATTCTGTCTATTGCTTCCTGGTACATCTGGACATACTCAGTTACGCCCATACCGTCAAACATGGACACAAAACTGTTCCAGCTGTCATCTGTCACACCGTTTACCACGAAGTTTGCAATATTTTCAGCCACTGCGTTTTTGATGTCGGTCTCTGTCAGGGCGCTGCTCTGCAGCTGTTCGGAAGTCAGCGGTGCCATATCCAGGTAGTCATTGGAATATTTCTGGATAATGCCTGCCTCGTCAGACTTCAGGCAGTATTCCGTCTTTTCTACACGCTGTTCCGGCATGTTAAATACTTCTGAGATGTACTTGCCCGGAGCGAAAAACATCGTGTTGCAGTCCAGATAATTGCGGATTTCAACCATGCCGTCATTGATGGAGTCGATCTTGCCATTCTCATTATATGCCCATCCTGTTCCATCTGTTGCGTCCTTCTCCCCATAGTACAGTGAGAACTGTGTCTCTGTGTCCAGTGTTGCGTCCAGCCATCTCATTGTAGCCTCCACATTCTGATTTGTGGAAGTGATGAACGCCGCAGGTCTTGCTACTTCCAGATACCTGTAACAGCTGGCAGTGCTGTCCGGCATCCAGAATACACAGTCCTTTGCAACGCCTTCATCAAAGCCCATGGATTTCATTCTCCACGCTGTGAAGAACCCGGCATTTCCCTCTTTCAGCTTTGTCTCAATCGTATTCACATCCTGCGACATCACTTCTGCATCAACAAGTCCTTCCTTGTAGCACATATTTAACCATTCCATACACTCGCGGAAACCATCCTGTGTCGCCGCAAACTGTACCTTTTTATTGTCATCAATATAGATCCATTTGCCGGGATCGCATGGAATCCCAAACAGGGGAAGCATATAACGGATGCCATAATAACCGATATCCAGCCCCATTTCCAGAGGAACTTCATCTGCCTCTCCGTTTCCGTTCGGATCGCCTGTCTTAAATGCACGAAGCACTTCCGTCAGGGATTCCATATCTGTGGGTGTCTCCAGATTCAACGCATCCAGCCATGTCTGATTGATAAAAAAGTGATTTTCCGTATTAATGTTCTGCCCTACCAGATAACCAACAGAATAAGTCTGTCCATCGGACGCAACAAGACTGACTGTGGGATCATCATCCTCCGCATTCACACGTTCATTGTAAACCGGCATATACTGATCAATCAAGGCATCAAGGGGAATCAAAAGCTGCTGGCTGACACCGTACTCCTCATCATCCACTATCCCGTTTGGTGCAATGATGACATCCGGATACTTTCCGGAAGCAAACATCAGATTGAGTTTTGTGGTCCAGTCTGCGCCTTTCACAACCTCCCACTCCGTTTTGATACCTGTCAGCTCATCCAGTCTCTGTACGGCCGGCATTTCCTCCGGTGCGATCATTGTATCCTTATCCCTGATTGCAAGCATAACTTTCAAGGTTATCTCTTCATTTACAATAGGGTAACCTTCCTCGTTAAAATTGCTGTCCGCCTCTCCGGCTGTTTCCGTTTTGGCGCCTGACTGACTGTCATTCCTGTTACCCGTCTGCTGCGCAGGTGTATCCGTATTGTCTGAAACTGATCCATTTCCCCCGCATCCGATCATAGATACCGACATCATAGATGCTGCCAGCAGTAACGCAATTACTCTCTTTTTCATTTCTATCATTCCTCCTGTTAACCTTTTAGTGAGCCGATCATGACTCCTTTTTCAAAATACTTCTGCATCAGTGCATACAGAATCACTACAGGACCGGTCGCCACCACGATAATACAGTACTTCGACACGTTGGCGATCCGCACAGCTTCCTGCATGGACGCGGCGCTGTCAGCCATTGTCATCATATAATCGCCGGTCATATCTACCTGCAAGGTTGCGAGAATTTCCCGCAAAACCGTCTGTAACGGCAAAAGTGCCCTGTCCCTCAGGTATACAAGTCCTGTAAAATAGTCATTCCACTTCGCAACACCATAATATACAGCCAGAACGGCTATGATTGTCTTGCTCAGCGGAAGCACTACCTTCCCAAAATACTGGAAATGTGTTGCCCCATCCAGCATGGCAGCCTCATACAGCTCTTCCGGTATGGAGTTCTGAATATAAGTTCTGGCAACCATCAGATTCCATACATTTACACATCCCATCAAAATCATTACCCATCGTGTATTATACAATCCGATATCCCGCATCACCAGAAATGTAGGGATCAATCCGCCGCCAAAAAACATCGTGATGATAAAATACAGATTGATGAGCTTCTTCCCCGGAAAGTGTTTGCGTGAAAGCGCGTACGCGGCAGCCAGTGTGACTGCAATACTGATACAGATTCCAACTCCCGTGTAGAGAATGGAATTCCCATAGGAAGACCAGAACTCACTATATTTGAGCACCGCACTGTAACCGATCAGTGAGAAATCTACCGGATGCCAGATTACTTCTCCCCTCACGATCGCATCCGGGTCTGAAACAGATGCAATGCACACCAGATAAAGGGGGTACAGGATCAGGAACATGAACACGATCCAGAATATCGTATTAAATATGTAAAATATACGGTTGCTCGTGCTCATATTTTTCAGAGATTTTTGATTCATTGTATCACCCCCCTAGAATAATCCCACATCTGCTGTCTTCCTGGAAATCTTATTCACCACGACGATCAGGATAAAATTAATAATGTTCACAAACAGACCAATCGCCGCGGTATAGGAAAACTGTCCGCTTCCAAGACCGACATTATAGACATACACGCCGATAATATCGGAAGTCGGTATATTTCCCGCTGTCTGCATGACCAGCGCCTTGTCCGTATTGCTGCTTAAGATTTTGCCGCAATCGAGTATGAACACCATTACCGCTGTCGGAATCAGGCTTGGAACATCAATATACCGGATCTTCTGCCAGATACTCGCCCCGTCAATTTCGGCTGCCTCATACAGGGACAGATCCACACCGGACAGTGTTGCTATATACAGGATTGTTCCATATCCTGCAGACTGCCATACCCCGGATATGATGTAGATGCTCCGGAATGCAGATGCGCTTGACATAAAGTCGATCGATTCGAGTCCCATGCCGCTGCGCAGCAGATTCAGGATACCGCTTGTGGGTGACAGGAAAATATACAGCATTCCTGCCAGTACGACAGTTGATATAAAGTATGGCACATAGATACTGGTCTGTATAAACCGCTTCTTTTTCTCACCCCTGATCTGATTCAGCAGGATTGCCAGGATCAGCGGAACCGGGAAGCTCCATAGCAGATTGTACAGATTTAACAACAGTGTGTTGGTCAGCAGCCGCTTGAAATAGTAAGCATTGAAGAATGCCTTGAAATGTTTCAGGCCTACCCACTCACTTCCGGCAATCCCGCTCACTGCCTTGTAGTCCTTAAAAGCAATCTGGATACCATACAAAGGCAGATAATGGAATACAAAAAAGTAGATGACTGCCGGAAGTACCAGCACATAGAGCTGCCAGTTATCCTTCATGACCGAACCTATACTTCGTTTCTTCCGGACAGGTTTCACTTTTTGTTTTTCTTTCAATAGACTCCATCTCCTCTCTTTTGATATTTTTAAATGATCAGAACAACGCCTGGATTTTAATTGCTTTGATTATTTTGCTGCTGTTCATTTAATTTAATTTTACTTTACAACAAATTGTGCGATTTGTAATCAGTTTAAATTTTTACCACCTATTTTTTGTACAAAACGCACTAAAATGGCAGGTTGCTAAATTTTATACCATAAAACTACAAGAAAAGACTTCACCCTAACGCTATCCACTCCATCTATATAATACAAACACATCACGGATATCTTCCTGTTATAATCCCAAGACAGCAACTATTCCTAACAAAACAGCAATTTTCCTAAATGCATAATTAAAAAACACTAATTATACTGAAATCAAGAACTGCTTACACGCGATTTTTAGAACAGCAATGACATGTGAAACCTATAATTTGAGGACAAAGTAAACATGGACTCCATGCCATAAAAATACGGGCAGTTCAACAAAATATAGTAAATATCAGGAGGAATACACACATGGATAACAATACTCAGGGAACGATTTGGAACACCCCCGCACAATTGACCTTGCCGGATTCAGATTATGCCCAGCCGCCGCTTCACCTGTCTTTTGCAGGGCGCATCAAGGCATCCCGGAAAGTGCCTGATGATGCCCGCCCTCTAGATCCCGCAAATCGGACAAAATCGAAAGGCGCAGACTGGCCCAGACCCGTCTGGACGCCAGTGCCGCAGACGGATGACAACCTCCATACGTTCTGCCGCACACTGTCAGACGGCTGGAAATTCTGCATTGCACCCGAAAAGGATTACTGGCTGAACGAGGCACTGCCTGACACATGGGACGATGTACCCGTGCCTGCGGAACTGATGGCGCTGGGCTATGATATCCGGCGCGACCGGGAATATGTCTATAAAAAGAAAGTCACTATCCCGGCTGACTGGAAGGGCCGGACGATCCTTTTAAAATTCGGAATGGTGTATGAATATGCTAAAATATGGGTGAACGGGCAGTTCATGAGAGACCATGACGGTGCCTTTACATCTTTTGAATGCGACATCACCTCTGCCGTAACCCCGGGACAGGATGCCTGGGTTACCGTCATGTGCATGCACCGTCATGATGCGCTGTCCGACTGGCCAGCCATACCAGGTGACGATTCTGTTCCCGTATATGCCGGTCTGATCGATGATGTAATCCTTTTATCCCTTCCCCGGACACACCTTGGCAGATTCATTTGTGATACCAGTCTTGATGATGCCTATACAAACGCAGTGGTTAAAATTACAGCAATGCGGACTGGAAGCGCTGGCATGGAAAATCTTTCGCTGCATCTGTATGATCCGGATGGAAACGATATATTTCCCAAGGACACGAATCTGACACTGGAAATTCCGGACACGGAAAGAACGCTGGAGATTCCAGTGGCTGCACCTTTGAAATGGGATGCTGAACATCCAAACCTGTACCATCTCCAAGCAGTCCTTGCAGACCACGACGGACAGGAACTGTCCTACAGCATCCATGTCGGTTTTCGGACAGTGGAGCGCAAAGGGAATCATCTCTATGTCAATGGAATGAAGACAAAACTGCGCGGAGCCGCCCTGTACGGGCATGATCCAATCCTTGGAAAAGTATTCAGCCACGACAGCCTGGAAAAGATCGTCCGTGCGGCAAAATGGGCAAATATCAATTATTTCCGCACGGCTGCCTATCCCGAGCGGGCATATCTGTATAATCTGTGTGACAGATATGGCATCTATGTACAGGAATGCGCTGCCGTAAATTTCCAGCGCGGCACATGGGACAGTCAGAATGACGCCAAGATCCGCCCTACCAGCAATATGCCGGCTTATACGGCAAAATACATGAATCCTTTTGCAGAAATGATAGAGCGGGACAGGAACCATCCTTCCGTGATCATCTGGGAATACGGAAATGAATCCGACTGGGGGATCAACTTTCAGGCAGAACTGGACTATCTGAAAAAAGAAGATCCTTCCCGCCTGACTGCAGGCACATGGGATAATTCCCATACAGACCTGGCTTCCTATCACTATCCCGAGTATGATGAGATCATACCGACGGCTGCAGTCTATGATGAATATGTGCATCTGGCCACACATGATATGAACAC
>ERZ808054.1235-NODE-1235-length-15729-cov-7.435791_pt1 | contig 15729 bp, 10 predicted proteins | sample MGYA00380201_ERZ808054 | MGnify/ENA primary metagenome ERZ808054 (study PRJEB31490, sample SAMN06133419) | mouse gut metagenome | isolation source: Z5_2 | host: mice | place: China: Chengdu | collected 2015-05 ... | reverse complement strand
GCGAAGTGTACGAGCGTAAGATTTTTACCATAAAGGACAGCCGTTTCAAGCAGGAATCCTTTCTGGACGAGGCGAAAGTATTTTATACGGATCTGATCAATCAGATGGTGATTAACGATAAGGACAGGCTCAGTATATTTGATAAGAACGGTCCGTACCTTGCGACAAAGAAAGTCGGCAAAAATAATCCGAAAGCGAAGGAAATAAAGGCAGACAATGAGATACGCATGGAATGGAACAGGGCGGTAGACCGTGCGATTGTAAGTGGTGTAACCGAGACGGAAATTTTGGAATTAAAGAAAACGGAGATTACGGACAGGGTAAAAGAATCCATAGAACAGAATGGCAGCAAGCCGGAACTGTTCGGAGAGATTGTCAGGGCGGCGATTGTGCTGTTGGAGCGTCTGATTGCGAAAGCGATACAGAAAGTGATGGATATAGCGGAAAAAGTTATCAGCAAAGCTGATGATATTATAAAAGAAGCGCCGGAGGAGACAGAAAATCCTGTCCGTGTAAAAGATGAGCCTGTAGTCCAGTCAGAAAGGAAGAAGATACCACTTCCTGTTAATCAGCAGCGTAAAGTTAAAGTAGATGCGCGGAATGAAACAGAACAGCTACAGCCCCAAAATACTAAGGCAGTTAAAAAATCCGTGATTGAGCAGATAAAACCAGAACAAAAACCTGTTCCTGCTGAAGCAAAGCGTCTGCAAACAGAAAGATCACCGCAGCCACAGCCTTCCATGCTTGCAAGCAAATATCCCTGTCTGAAAGAGATAGACAGTAAACTCAAAGACCAGAACAAGGCAATTTTTGAGCGTGAGAAAAAACGGGATAAGCTGAAAAAGGAACTATCCGAATGCACGGGTATTTTCAAGGGCGGCAGGCGGAAGGAATTACAACAAGAGATTGACAGTATTGACATTCAGATCGTCAATATGAAAAAGAGGCTTTCGTCCATCGTGAAGGAATATAAGTTTGACTCTGTGCAGGCTTTCTATAAAGAATTTGATGCGGCAAAGAAAGAGAATTTTGAGTATCAGGACGCTCGTGCGGAGTATGAGAAAATTTACGGAGAAAAAGCGGTGGATACCATGAGCGTCAGAGACAGGCTTAGGCAGAAACAGCAGATGGTAAAAGAAAGAGAAATGTTCCGGGATGATAGGACAAGGAAAAAAGTTAAAGGAGCAAGGTAGTAAAGAATGGATAGATAGCACCCTGTATCTGTTTGGTAAATTTTGTGGAGGTGGGTTTAGAAGTTTACGACGGATACGGTGATATGGAGATGGTGGATCGGAGTTTCATCATTGACTGGAAAAGCAAGGTCTTTATGATAATGGTTTTTTAGACAGGAAAGGGCAATTTGCTCTCCTTTTGGAAAACTGTGATACGATTCAAAGCATTATGAGGGATGTTATAGAATATTAGTTTGAATTAGCGATTTATTAGATTTTTATTAAACAGAGTGTCCAAATAAAAGTAAAAAATTAAGGATTGTTAAGTTTTTATTAAAGACAGTTAAGGATTAAAATGTTATTATCAAACTATCAAAAAAATACTTCAATATTGAAAGGAGAACGATCATGAAGAAATTATTAGGAGTTTTGTTGACAATGGCTATAATGGTTACAGCAACATTATTTACAACAGTTCCGGCAAAGGCAGCAAATGAAGATTTAACCGAAATAAAGGATGCAGTACATTCTGTTGATATTGTTTTCGGTGGCGGAGACCTTTTTGTGGAAACATGGGATAAGGCAGAAATTGGCTTTAAGGTGGAAAAAGGTCAAAACAGCAATGGATTTGATTATCAGTGCTATGTAAAGGACGGTGTGCTTTACATAGACGGCTCACAGAAGAGCGGAAATACAGCAAAGAAAGGGGATAATAAAGTATTTCTTTATATTCCTTCAGATAAAAAGTTTGATGACTTCATTCTGGTAAATGGAAATGCGGATGCACATGTTGACAATGTGAATTGCGAAACTCTCCAAATCGATGCAGCTATTGGCACAGTCGCTATGGTAGATTTTGCTGCCGTTGATGCTGATATTATGGTCGGGGCAGGAACGATAAATGCGGAAGGAAAAATTACAGGCAATACAGATGCCTTGTGTAGCGCAGGAACTTTAAATATGAAGCTTTCCGGTGCGAAAAGTGACCATGACTATTTGATTAATACAACTTTTGGCACGATTAAGATTGGGAAAACCATTTATGGAGTAATGAGTGAGAAGAAGATTAACAATAACACAGGCAGTAAGTTTGATTTAGAATGTGTTGCAGGTCAAATAAATTGTGAATTCGAGAACGAATAAATCGAATATTAACAACTGTTATTGCTTTAATTAACTGTAGGTTATTTTGGTCTATAGTTATTAAAAATACATAGGAGAAGGAGGAAACTGATATGATCAGAGTGTTAGAAAAAGGTGCATTGACTTTTGGCGAGCCTAACTTCTGCGTTTACAACAGCTGTGTATTTAAGATCAGATAAGCGGATGCAGGTTTAGCTGTACCAAAAGAATAGCTGTTGGTGCTTGTATAAAAACAAGTGTCAACAGCTAAATTCAAATAGTGGAATTTCTATGTTTTGAGTTATTATTATACGAGAGAGGTAAAAAATATGGTAATATCAAGATATAACAAACTCTTTGAAGTAGAGGGTAAATATTTTGTTTATAATTCGTCATCTAAGGCACTGTTAGAGATAGATGATACTACAAAGTCTTTTTTGAAGGGAGATACAAAAGAAATTGGGGAAGATCTGGAGGAAGTGCTGTATAACAACGGCATTGTAACAGAGTCACATAACTTTGAGACAGGCAGAATGATAAATAATATGAATAATGTAAAATATGACACAAAAAGACCAAGTGTGTTTTTATCGTTGACGCCTTCCTGCAATTTGAATTGTGTGTATTGTTATCAGGATGCGAGGAAAGACTTGCATGAATGTAATCAGTTTTTGACACCTGAGAATTGGGCAGAAATATTTAGCTATCTGCAAAAGACGGTAAAGGAAACGCAGGCTGAAGCCTTAACGGTTTTTTTGTTTGGTGGTGAGCCTATGTTAAAGAGTTCCTTGCTGGAGGAGTATATAAAAGAAATAAGAACCTTGGATACAAGGGTGATTTTGGTATTGATTACAAATGGAACACTATTTAACGAAGATAATGTTGATTTTTACTGTAAGAACATTGATTCTATTCAGATTACAATGGATGGAATGAAAGAAACACATGATAAATTGAAGCCGTATATGGATGGTAGAGGAAGTTTTGATGTTATTTTAAACAACATCAAGCTTTTGGAGCATCATGATGTTCAGGAATTGACTCTAAGAATTAATCTGGACCAGAATACATTGCCATCAGTGTATCAGTTTGTTGATTATTTGTGTGATAATGGCATAAACAAGGGTATTACAGCAGTGAAATTTGCTCCAATTTTTTCGACTCAGAACGAAATTTTAGGGTGCAGTCATTCAAACGAAAATAGTTTATCGCCGGAATTATTAGGCGAGCTGTATATATATGCCGCAAAAAAAGGATTGAGGACATTTAAGGACTTCGATAACGGATTGTGCGTAGGAAAAGTTCAAAACGGTTTTTCAATTGATGAAAAATTAAATGTATATGCGTGTCCGGGTGTTTTGTATCAGGAGCCTTCTGCGGTATTAAAAAATAATGAAATTGTCATTAAAGATGAAAAGTGGTATCAATTCTTGAATGATGATTCAGACTGCATCAAATCATGTGAGTATGCCCCGATTTGTTTTGGCGGATGTAAATGGTCTAAGGAATGTAACAAAAGACTTTATGATGCTGCTTTTGAAAAAATTTTGCAGGCTTATGTAATTTCTTTCTATCTTTAATATAGCAAAAAGGAGTCTATATAATGGAAAAATGTTCAGATATTGTTATTGATACAAAAAAGTTATGCAAAAGCTATATAAATGGTGAAATGCAGCAGTATGTTATCAAAAACATGGATATTCAGATCTTCAATATGGATTTCACTGTTTTTATGGGACCATCGGGTTCTGGTAAATCTACATTATTACATATTCTGTCAGGCATGGATCGGGCCAGTATGGGAGAAATATATTTTAAAGGTACAAATTTCACAAAATATTCAGAAAAGCAGTTGGCTCAGTTCCGCAAGGTAAATTGCGGTTATGTCTTCCAGCAGATACATTTGATTAATAGTATGAATCTCATGGATAATGTACTGATAAGCGGTCTGCTTGCAGAAAAGAATAAGAAAAAGGTTTTAAATAGAGGCAGAGAATTATTTCTGGAGGTAGGACTTACTGAAAAAGAATGGAAAAAGTATCCGTCCCAGATTTCAGGCGGTCAGATGGGAAGAGCTGGTATTGTAAGAGCACTGATTAACAATCCTGAGGTAGTATTTGCAGATGAGCCGACAGGCGCACTTGATTCATCGTCGGGAAAAGCAGTCTTGGATCTTTTATCAAAATTTAATCATGAAGGTCAGACAATCATTATGGTGACACATGATTTGAAATCTGCGCTGAGAGGAAATCGTATTCTTTACCTCAAGGATGGAAGAATAAGCGGAGAATGCATTTTGGGAACTTATAAAGGCGAAGAAGATGAAAGAAAAGACAGATTGATTCATTTTCTGGAAGAAATGGGATGGTAAGTTTATGGCAGAACATATACTGTTGTTAATAAAATCAAATATTAAAAAGAGTATTAAAACATCTTTGGCGTTTTTTATGCTCAGTGTCGTTACAATACTGTTATCTCACACAGCAAGCCAGATGACAGAAGGTTTTAAAAACTTATATCAGGAAAAAATAACAGAAACAAACAGCGCTGACTTTGCGGCAGTTTTGCCATACGATTTTTGCGAAAAATATCGAGTTGAAATAGCCGATTTCCAGAAAGAAAATGAGGATATTTCAGATATAGAGGTAACAGAGGCATTATTAATCAGAAACGTGGACATATGCGATGGGAATCATGAGGCAATTAACGGAAGCTGGACTTTTCGTAATGCCGACAGAGAGGAATCCCTTTCCTCGCTAAGAATTGTTGGCGAATTGGACCAAGTGCCTGAAAATGGTATATATGTACCCTATGTTTGTAAAACATTTTTCGGGTTCCGGTTAGGAGATTCCCTTCATATATTTTCTGGTGAATGGCAGGAAACATTTATTATTGCAGGATTTACAGAAGATGTGTTGTTCGGCAGCAGGTCAAACATTATCTTTGATCTTCCAGAAGACCAATTCAATTCTTTAAAGTCAAAGGCTGGTACAGATTCCGGCGCTGCAATTGTTTTAATGAAGACATCGGGAAAAGCAGGCGAGGTAACAAAAAGGTTTTCTGAGTTTGTAGCATCCAAGTCTGATGAAATAGCATTTTACGGAAGTTCGGATATTGAATATGCTGAAACCAGTCGGAATAGCAACATCAATATTTATGTCATTATTTTAAGCATTGCTTCATTAATGGGCATTCTAACCTGTTTTATTGTGATTGGGTTCCATATGCGCAATACTCTGGATAAAGACTTAAAGGAGCTTGGAACATTAAAAGCAATAGGTTATAGTGGAAACGAAATTGCAATGTCCTATGTATTACAGTTTCTGATGCTGGGATTACTAGGAGCTATCATTGGTGTTGTCATTTCGCAATTGATCATGCCTGTGATCATAAGTAATATAGCAACGGATATAGGCTTTGAATGGAAAAATGTATCTATAGGAATTGCTTCAATAAAAAACATTCTGACTATTTTACTGCTGCTTGGATTAATTACATATTTTTTGTCAAGAGGAGTCAAAAAGCTTAGACCAGTAGAGGCTTTTCAAGAAAGAGGGCAAATATCCAATTGTAAAAGAAGCCAGATAACAATTCAAAGGATGCCGCTTTCTGTCAATTTATCTATTGTATTAAAGATGATAGATTACGGAAGGGTAAAGAGTATTCTGATAAGCATTATAGTAGCTGCAATTATGAGCGTAGCTGGTTTTGCTGTTATTTTATACGCAAGATTAGTCACAGACAAGGAAGGATTATTGCAGATTACAGGCGCAGAAGTCTATACTGTAAATGTGCAGGCAGCCCATCCAGAGGAAACGGACGAAATAGCAGAAGAAATAAAAGAAACCGGAGTTCTAAAGGTTATGACAGCTATAGAACCCGGGAGTACAAAACTTTTATGTGAAGAAGATATATATGCATCATTAGGAGTATATAGTGATTATGCAGCCTTGGAAAATCCTTCTTTATACGTAGGACGTTATCCCAAGCATGAGAATGAAGCGGTTATTTCTGCAAATCTAGCACAATTATTGGAAAAAGAAATTGGAGACACGATAAAGGTGTCCCATATTTTCCAAGAAGATGCAAAGGAGGCAGATTTTCTGATTGTCGGTTTGACGCAGGGAACCTATACAGGCGGTTTGGATATCTATCTTACAATGGACGGCTTAAAACAAATCGATCCTATGGCAGAATGGCAGGAAATACACGTATATTTAGATGAAAATACGAATGTTGAAAAGTATTGCCTTGACTTGAAGAACGGTTATTCGGATCGCTTGTCATATGTGGGAGGATTTGAACAGGTTTTTTATTCACAGCTTTCTCCCATCGTAAACAGTGTGGCTGGCATTGTTCTTTTTATTATTGTCATTGTATTTATTCTTATAATCATTATGGGTTTTTTTGTGACGGATTCTATTTTATTGACACAAAAGACGGATTTTGGGATAATGAAAGCACTGGGATATTCTACAGGGCAGATTATTTCACAGGCTGTAATGACATTTATGCTTTATATTGCAGGCGGAAGTATACTGGGTAGTTTCTTTTTGTATTTTTGTGCAAATGTGGTGATAAGTGGTCTGTTTCATGGAATGGGAGTTTATAAGGTTGCTTTTCCTTTTCCAGCAGCTTGGATTGTTGTGCTTTTTCTGTGTATGGAGGCAGTTGGCGGCATGACCGCATTCATTTCATCATGGAAAGTAAGAAAAATAGTTCCTTGCAGTCTGATAAATGCAGAGTAGGATGCATATCTGCAGAAAGAAGGAGTTGGATATATTTGGTTTATGATTGTTTGATTATTGAGGATGAGGTGCCATTGGCAGAAAATACATGTAAATATTTAACTCTTTCGGGCGTCAATGCAGCTTCAGTATTCAGTATAAAAGAATATCATGAATTTGTGAAAGAAAATACGACGCGTCTGATTTTGCTGGATATTAATTTGGGAGATGGATGTGGATATAATCTGTGTAAGCAGATTAGGGAAGGAGCGCAGGTTCCCATTATTTTTATCAGCTGTCAGACAGAAGAAGAGAGTATTCTATTGGGGTTAAATGTTGGCGGTGATGACTTTATATGCAAACCATATTCCTTGCAGATATTACTGGCTAAGGTGAAAGCAGTATTAAGGAGATATTCTGCTGCGGATGAGTCGAAAATAGTTTCCTTCGGTGAATGTCAGGTAAATATTGCCGAAGAAACAGTATTAAAAAAGGGGCAGCCTGTTTCGTTAAAAAGAATGGAAAAAAAGCTGCTGCTCTACCTTGTTAAGAACAGAAATCGTCTGGTAGAAAAAGAGGAACTCTTTAAAGAGGTATGGCAGGAAGCTTATGTGGGAGAAGGAACACTGAATGTTCATATAAGGAAGATTCGGGAAAAAATCGAAGAAAATCCTTCTAAACCTATTTATATCATCACTGAATATGGGAAAGGTTATATGTTTTTGCTAAAGGAGAAATAAGTGAGACGTTTTATTATCATTACTGTCAGCTTATATCTGGCAGCCTGTGTATCATTGATGTATATTTGTTCCGTCAGATCACTGGATAAAATAAAAAATACAGAGGCCAATGATGTAATATTTACAATCAAGAACTACTGGCCGGATGTAGATTATGCAATAAGTGTGATGCAGGAGTATGATATTGATTATATTGTACTGGGAGAGGACGGAAAAGAAATTGGAGCTTCCAAAGAAGGCTTGAAAACAGATTATAGACATGATTACATTCATAAAGATTATAGTGTTGATATTTTAAAGGACGGAAAAATCCAGGGAAAAATAATATTTATAAACAATGAGGATGTTGAATTAAAAAATAAAATAAAAATGTGGGCGTTATCGTTTTTAGCTATATTTTTTCTGAAAGATACACTGACAGCTTCCTATTTGAAACGACGCGTATTTCAGCCGGTAAAGAAAATGAATGATTTTGCAAGACAGATTGCAATAGGTAATTGGGATGTTCCTATTGGAAGAACTGGCAGTGGAACCTTTACAGAGAGTTTTGATATTATGCGGGAAGAACTTCTTTATGCTAAAAAAAGAGAACAGGAAGCGGATAAATTAAGAAGGGAAGTTATAGCCTCCATCAGTCATGACATTAAAAATCCGGTTGCCTCGATTCAAGCGGTTGCTGAGTATCAGTCACTTACAATTGACTCTGAGGAATTGCGGCAGGAGTTTCGGACAATTGTTGAGAAAACAAACCAAATTAATGAGATGATTTTTAATCTGCATACAAGTATGCTGAATGATTTAGACAGATTAATTATAAATCCAGAAACAGCAGAAAGCTTTATAATAGAGAGAGCTATAAAGCAGTCTGATTACAAAAAGAGAGTGGGAAGTTTTGAAATTCCAGAGTGTCTTGTGATAATCGACAAGGTACGTATTTTTCAAATCATGGATAATATCATTTCTAACAGCTATAAGTACGCTGATACAGAAATTGAGGTCAGATCGTATTTTGAGGACAATTATCTATGTGTTTGTATAAAAGATTTTGGAAACGGAGTAAAAAAGGAAGAGGAAATTTTTTTGACACAGAAGTATTTTAGGGGACAGAATGCAAAAGAAAAAGAAGGATCAGGTATGGGAATGTATATAGTGGAATATCTGATAAAGGGTATGGATGGAAAGATACTCTGTTGTTCTAAAGAAAGCGAATGGTTTGAAGTAAAACTTTGGCTTAGTCTGGCATCTTGATCTTTTGAATTACGCCCCTGATAGGAGGGAAATATGCTGACATACTTCAAAAAAAAGTGGTTGTTTTGTAATTACATAATTTTACTTGGAATTATTGTTGCATTATTATCAATTTTTCAAGGAGTAATGCTTCAAATCATTATTGATACTGCAGTAGGAAACATAGCAATTGGATTTGTAAAAATTGTTGTGATGGTGTGCATATATGTAGTAATGAATTATGTATTTAATCTTTTGTACAAAAGAAATCTATATAAAATATCTACAGATGCTATTGCTTATATCAAAAATCGTTTAATAGAGTCTTTTTTGAGTGAAAAAAATATCGGAAGACAAAATTTAACTGAAAAATTAGCTATTATGGAAAAAGATACTTCTCAGGTGTTTGAAAATTATTATATTAATTTTTTTGTGTTAATTAATGAGGTTATTCTTTTTATTGTAGCAACTGGTTATCTATGCTTCACAAATATATTATTGACTGCTGTTGTTTTAATTAGCGGTGTAGTAAGTATTTTATTGCCACAGATATTTATAACGCGTGCACAGGCAGTAAATGCAAAGTATCTGAACGCAAATAAAGAATATGTACATAATATTAAAGAATTAATTAATGGATTGACAGTAATTAAAGTATTTGAACTGGATAATGGTATAAAAGAAAAAGTGCAAGGTTCAAATTTTAAACTTGAAAAAAATCATAGAAATCAGTTGAATTATCAGTCGTTTATTGAATGCTTAAGCAGTTCAATGAGTTTTTTAGTGCTTGCATGCAATGTAGTGTTTGCTGGATATTTGTCTTACAGAGGGTATTTTTCGATTGGTACAGTTCTAGCAGTTATGCAGGTTATGAATTTTGTGATGTATCCTTTAATGCAAATTCCAGGTATTATTATTGAAATGAAATCTGTAAAACCAGCAATTGATAATATAGAGAAATATTTAGATGGGATACAGGAAGAGAGAAAAAAACATATAACGCAGGATTTGTTTGAATGTCTGAGATTTGACCATGTTTCTTTTAAGATGGGTGATGCGAAGGAATATATCCTTGAGGATATAAGTATAACTTTTGAAAAAAATAAAAAATACGCAATTGTGGGGAGCAGCGGCAGTGGAAAAACGACTTTACTAAGGTTGATTTTAGGATTATATAAAGATATTCATGGGAATATTCTAGTGAACACAGAGAATCTAAGAAATATATCATTAGCAGAATGGCGTAAAGGCGTAACATTAGTGGAACAGGACATATTTTTATTTAACGATTCTATAAAATATAATATTTGTTTTACAAAAGAAAATTCGTATGCTGATTTAAGTGAGTTAATAAATTCAGTGGGATTAGAGGATTTTGTTTCATCCAAGGAAGGAAATATTGAATATATGCTTGATGAAAACGGAGCAAATATATCAGGAGGAGAAAAGAAACGATTAGCAATGGCGCGCGCATTATATAAGCAGTCAAAAATAATATTGGCAGATGAACCAACTTCGGGATTGGATGCAACAAATGTAAAGCTGATAGAAGATGTTCTTATTAACAGCGAACAAATGGTAATTAATATCACACATAATTTAGATAAAGAAATTTTGCAAAGATATGATGAGATTATCTGTATGCAAAACGGAAAGATTTCTGGCATCGGTGATTATGAAACATTATACTCGCAAAATATGTATTTTCGAGGATTATGTGAAGATTTTAAGAGTGAGAAATAGGTAAACGACAATTCTATTTTGCTTGTGCAATAGTGACTGGTCGATTGTTATGCCAAAAGTTTACAAACATACTTGACAATCGTTCTTTGAGCTGACTGGAGGGAAGGGTATCACATTTGCAACGGGTACGCCAATTTCAAATAGCATGACGGAACTTTATACAAATATGCGCTATCTCCAGTACAATACCTTACAGCGTTTGGGATTGGGGCATTTTGACAGTTGGGCGGCATCATTCGGGGAAACACAGACAGCCATAGAACTTGCCCCGGAAGGGACTGGATACCGGGCAAAAACAAGGTTTGCCAAGTTTTTCAATCTGCCAGAACTGATTGCATTATTTAAAGAGAGTGCGGATATTCAGACGCCGGATATGTTAAAGTTGCCTGTGCCGGAAGCGGATTATGAAAATATCGTGTTAAAGCCGAGCGAATACCAGCAGGACATGGTTCAGTCCCTTGCGGACAGGGCGGAGGCGGTCAGGGACAGGAAAGTGCAGCCGAACATCGACAATATGCTAAAGATAACCAACGATGGAAGAAAGTTAGCGTTAGACCAGCGGCTCATCAATGATATGCTCCCCGATGAAGAAAACTCCAAAGCCACAACCTGTGTGGAGAAAGCGTTTGAGATTTGGGAGCATACAAAAGAGCAGAAGTCGGCGCAGCTTATCTTCTGCGATCTATCAACACCGAAAGGAGATGGGACATTTAATGTATATGAGGACATCAGGGATAAGCTCATGGCGAAGGGAGTGCCGGAGAATGAGATAGCTTTTATCCATGATGCCAATACGGAAACAAGGAAAGCGGAGCTGTTCGCAAAAGTAAGAAGCGGGCAGGTTCGCTTTTTGTTAGGCTCAACCGCAAAAATGGGAGCCGGAACCAACGTGCAGGACAGGCTCATCGCTTTACACCACCTCGATGTGCCCTGGCGTCCGTCCGACATTGAACAGCAGGAAGGGCGGATTTTAAGGCAGGGAAACATGAATGACAAAGTAAAGATTTTCCGGTATGTGACGGAAGGGACATTTGACAGCTACTCATGGCAGCTCATCGAAAACAAGCAGAAATTCATCGGTCAGATCATGACGAGCAAATCTCCGGTGCGTAGCTGTGAGGACATAGACGAAGCGGCTCTCACTTATGCGGAAGTAAAAGCTCTGGCAACAGGCAATCCCTACATAAAGGAAAAGATGGATTTAGACATTCAGGTATCCAAGTTAAAGCTGTTAAAGGCAAACCACACCAGCCAGAAGTACCGCTTAGAGGACAATATCGTGAAGCATTATCCGGTACAGATAGCCGCCATGAAAGAAAGGATTGCGGGGTATCGTGCCGACATACAGACCTATGCACAGAATAAATTCCCGGACAAAGACACTTTTTCCATAAAAATCGGGAACCGGGTATATACGGACAAAAAGGAAGCCGGGGCAGCGCTGATTGATATGTGCCGGAGTGCAAAACAGCCGAATATGGCGGTCACAATCGGGGAATATCAGGGATTTAAGATGAGCGTTTCCTTTGATTCGTTTTTTTCCAAGTTTACGGTCAACTTAAAGGGCAGCATCAGCCATGAGGTGGAAATCGGCACTGATCCATTAGGGAATTTACAGAGGTTAAGCAACGCCTTAGAGGGCATGACCGGGAAAATGGAAACAGTGGCGCAGAAACTGGAAAACGTGGAGCATCAGCTTGAAACCGCAAAAGTGGAGGTCACGAAGCCATTCGCACAGGAAGCGGAGCTTGCGGAGAAGCTGGAACGCCTGACAGAACTAAATGCCCTGTTAAACATGGACGAAAAGGGCGGCGATGGAATTGATATGGACGATGAGCCGGAGAATGACGGGGAACAGGAGGAACTGGATACAGAGGAAACGGGGCGTGATGCGGAAGCTGTGGCGGATGCGCCTTTTAAGCCGCAGATAAACCGGACGGTATCGGAAAAGATAGCGGAGCATGGGAAGGAGAGGATGCTGGCAGACAGTCCGAAAGGACGTATTTCCGTAAAAGAGAAACTTGCCGAGATGCGGGAGAAGGCATATGGGCAGAAAGCGCCGGAAAAGCCGGATATTTCAAAGGGTAAAGGGAAGGAGGAAAGTTTGTAGGCAATAATGAAGGGCAGTCAGAAATCGACTGCCCTTGAACAAATACTATATCGGTAATATGTGGAAAATATGATTTATTTATATTTGTAGATTTGGTATAATTAAGCATATGTTATGGATGAAAGTCAAGAAAGAAGGGATAACATGTGCATAAATTTTGCATTAGAAAAAGAAAACTGGGATGCAACTAATAGTTGGAGTGGTTATAATTATCAAGGCAAAATAGCCTTGTTTGTGGTATTGCAAAATATTAATGATTTGATTAGCAAAAGCAAAATTGATGAAATACAAAAATATTGTGTTGAGTTGGAGTGGTTGGAGGATTTTTCGATATTATATAAGAGCGATGAAGGTGTACAATATAAAACTATTCATCAAGTAAAAGCAAAGGACAAACAGAACATAAACGATTATGAGGATGCTTTATCAAAACTTTATTATAAAGTTGCTGGATGGAGTACTATTGAAAGGGCATATTTACATGTATGTAAGCCAACAGACTATAAAAATACAGAATGGATTGATAGAGTTAAAGAATTAATAATAAATTGTAATCAAATAAAGGGAATACAAAACAGTCTTGTAAGTTATAAAGGCAGCTTGTATAAAAAAGAAGAGATTGAAAAGATATATAAGCCAGGAAGAAAGTCAGATATAAATAAGTTGATAAAAGAATATAATGAGAAATATTTTCATAATAGGAAAATCACTGTAGATAACGTGGATGAAATTTTGGACAAGATTCTTATTGATTTACAGGATGAAATAGAGTTGTGTGAAAAAGAAATAAAGGATGAAGATGTTAAAAAAATTGAAATGTTTACATATCCGAATCATAATTTATATTGTGGGTTGAAAGAAATTGATGATTTAATAAAAGAACAAATTGTTGAATATTGGAGAAGCATAGGAATAGAAACTTGGAAATGTGTAGATCAGAATTTCTGTAATATGATTTTTTTGTGTTTACAAGGTCTGATAGACAAACATATTACTCAAAGACATGTTCATTATAATAAAACTGATAAACGAAGTATAGAATTTAGTTGCATTAAAGAAGTGCTGGATAGTGATGATTCTATATCAAGATGTGAGGAATATTATTTGTATAAGATTAAAGAAAAACTATTAATTTTATGTGAAGAATACCATAATTTTTGTGTTGATGAATGGGATACCGAGGAGGAAAGAGAAGTATATTGTAGAAAATGCGAAGTACATACTTTCTATGAAAAAGTATCCCAAATGTCGGAAGATAAAATCCGAGATTTTATACATGCTATCAATCCAAATATTCTAAAGAAAATAGATGATATGAATTGGGGAGATTATTGCAATGAAGATCGATATAGAAATCCGTTTTTTAAAGGATTAAGGGAGATAAATACTCTTTATGAAAAAGATAAGGATTATATTTCATATATTGATAAAGATAAAAAAATGAACCTATTAACTACTGTTGGAAATAATGAGGGAAGTAAAAAGGCGTTGATGCGAGCATGCGGAGCTATTGTGACAAATCCAGACTTGTATGAGATATTGATGGATTATGATTGTTTAATAAGCAAAGATTTAGAAACAAATTCAATATACGAAGGGGCAGGGGATTATCTAAAGGACTTTAAAATTGAAAATAATCATATATACCATTGTAAAAATCTTAAAATGACATCTTTAGAGAACGCAATAGCAAATTTGATGGAGGAATAGTGGGATGATAAATATTATTAAAAGTGTACTGTTTGATTGTGGATATGAGGATGTTGTTCAAACAGAAATAGAATTTGAAAAATTAAAATATAAAATAGATATATTCAAAAATGAATATATTGGAAGTCAGGTTTTTATCGTTTTACAGACTTTAGAATCCCAATTAGTTTCTTTGTCTAGTATTAAAGATTTCATAATTGAAATTGCTAATTTTTTTAGAGAAAGTGAAATATATTTACCTGATATGGATAAAAACACATCATTGGTTTATTGTGTTAAAAATGACATCAATTCAGAAAAATTAGATGTATTAAAAGTAAAGATAGAAGATGATCCATTTTATTTTAAAAAATATGTATTTTCCTATAGTGAGGCAGAAGCGGATGAATTAAAAAAGTTATGCAAACAGCGCAAACAAACTCCTAATGAACTTATTCAAACGTATATTCTGGATACAAATAATTTTAGCCGATTTAAAAAGAATGCAAGTAATGAAAAGTTATATAGATTGGTTTCGGAATTACTCATTAAAATTCCGGTTATTCCAATAAAGTTTAAAACACAAGGACAAATAAAAAGTGTACCTGATTTTTTGCAAGAAATACAGAAATGCAATAATGATGAAGTCGGAAAGCTAGATCGCATTATTCAAACATTGTGTGATTCAGAAAGGAATTTGGAACAGCCTGAGCTTATTGATAGAATATTGGAAGATTGGGGTTTTGCTAGTGTGGAGGATGAAAATGAATAATACAATAGCTATTAGTAGGATTTTTTTAGATAATTATAAATTGTTTGAAAACTTTACCTTAGAATTTAACAAGGGATTAAATATATTTGATGGACCTAATGGATATGGAAAAACAAGTCTGTTTGATGCAATTGAATTTTTAATTACAGGTGATATTAAGCGAGTGACAACATGTGAGGTTTTAGATGGAAAATGTAAGTATCAAAAGGTGTTTTTTGCTAAAGATTATAAAAAAGATGTAATTATAAAAGCCGAGTTTATAAAAAATAGTGAAACATTTGTATTGGTAAAAAAAATAGAAGGGCATGAGGAAGCGAATAGTTCTACTGAAAATAATCCTAAAAAAATAAAAGAGATTACGAAAACGTATTTAATCACAGATTTTGAAGATGTGGAATATACAGATGATAATTTGATTGATTTAAAA
>ERZ808054.1233-NODE-1233-length-15759-cov-4.462632_pt1 | contig 15759 bp, 15 predicted proteins | sample MGYA00380201_ERZ808054 | MGnify/ENA primary metagenome ERZ808054 (study PRJEB31490, sample SAMN06133419) | mouse gut metagenome | isolation source: Z5_2 | host: mice | place: China: Chengdu | collected 2015-05 ... | reverse complement strand
TACCTTGTTCGTCAAACATCGCCGCCTGATACGGTCATAAACCACCGTTTGGGAACAATAAGAAACAGCACCATTTTCTGAAACAGGTTTTGAACAGATGCCGGCAGGGGAAGCACAGGGAGGCAGGGACAAACCGGGCAGGGGGAGGTACTCCCGGCTTTTGCTGGTTATCAAAAAATGTAATGCCATATACCACGGTTCCTTTTTACCCGGCACGGGCGGGAATTTTTTGCGGGGCGGCGGCAGCGGGGTATTGACCTTTGCGTCAGTCACCAAATATCCGCACAGGTGCGGCTGCCTGGTTCGTTGCCCGCGGAAAAAATAACACGCAAAGAATTATTTAAAAAATCTTTCATTCACTGATCCAATCAGGCTCCTCATATTTATGGGGACCTACTGCATAACCGCCCTTATATTTTACCGTCACATACAGAGTCTCTTTCCCCTTTACAAGTTTCACATAACAAACCCCGTCTTCAAACTTATCCGTAATGTCAATTTTTTGGTCAAACCAATAAATCCAAACTGAACCGTCGTCTTTATACTCCACATCCGGCATCATCAGATGCTCCATAAGTTCTTCCTCCGATATGGGTATTTCGCTTCCGTCCGGCGCAAGCGCAACGCCTCCGCCAGCCATGCTTTTTACATTTCCGTCGGCATCCGTATACTCCATACTGTAAGTTCCGTCCCCGTCAAATTGAACCGTGGCATCCGTACAGTCCCCGCGTATCCATAGCTGAACGGTACGCTGGATTCCTCCTACGTCCATCGCGTATGCAACGGTAGCGCTCGCCATAAATATCATACAGCCGGCAATAGATGCCGCCACTGTTCCCATAATATGCCGTCTTTTCATTTTTTTCATTTTTTCCACCTCCAAAGAAAATCCGTCAGATATACAAACTGCAGAAAATGCCATTTTGTATTTTTCCTTATTCGTCATCTTCCCAGCCCTCCTTTAATGTATTCCGAAGCAGCATTCTTCCCCGTGACAACCTGACTTTTACATTCCCTTGTGTCAGCTTTAAGATATCCGCAATTTCATTCACGGAATAATCCTCATAATAAAACAGGTGAATCACGATACGATACTTTTCAGGCAGACCCATTACCGCCTCGAACAGCCCGGAAGACTCCTTTGACTCAAACGTCAGAGTCTGCATGTAATCCTCCAATGGCAATGTGTTTTTCCTGAAAAAAGTATTGACTTTGTTTTTTGCTTTGTTGATTGCCACCCGGATCAGCCATGCCCGTATATGCTGCTCCGATACAAACTCCTTTTTTTGTGCCCAGTACTGGATAAAGGTGTCCTGCACAACATCTTCGGCGTCCTGCGTGTTTTTACATACGCTAAAAGCCATAACATAGAGGTTGTTCCGGTATTTTTCGATTAGCATCTCTACTGACGGTTTCATAAATAAATATGCTCCTTTTTCTTTTGAAAAGCCTTTCACTGATAATACAAATGAAACTGCCGAAAGGTAACAGCATAAAAAAATTTTTTCTTTATCAGCTAACCGCTATCCCGCAAGACTTTTCCGCCGCCATCCGTTCATATTCCCCCGCTTCCGCTTCCAGCCCGCTGCGGCGGTAGCATTCCGCCAGCCCAAGCAGCGCTTTTTCTCCGCCGCTGCGGATATCCAGTATGCTTTCGGTCTCAAACGCCGCATTATAAAACCATATTGCCGCCTCATTGTCATCCGCCGCATCCGCATAATGATACGCCAGCTCCAAACAAATTTCCGCACAGCTCCCGCAGGCAACCGCCTTCATGGCATACTTAAAAAATCCGGGAATATCCCCCCGGAATCTCGCCGCTTTCGCCGCCACGCAAAATGCTTTTTTTAATTCCGTTTCCGAATGCCCTTCTTCTGCGCATACTTTTTCAAAATATTCCCCCGCCCGAAGGAAATCCTCCCGTTCACCGGCAATAAACAATTCCCGCGCATACAAATCCATCAGGCGCCCCGACAAGCATCCTTCCCTGCTGCAGATTCTCCCAAATGCCGCCAAATCCCTTTTGGCATGGCTTTCCTCCTGCTCATGGCGGATTTCGATATCACTGTCAAATACCACAGGCTGCGTCCGTACCGTCTCATGAATCGGGTCAATCCACGTAAACGTCCGTATCCGCTTAAACAGCTTCGGACGGTATTCCCTGTCATAATTATATACCGAGCCGAATTTTAATTGATTGCAGTAATACATCTGTACGATTTCGATTTCCGGCATCAGGCTGTCTTTCAGCAGGCGGAAACGCTCCCTGTTGGCTTCATCCAATACCTCATCCGCATCCGCAGAATAAATATATTCCTTTGTCGCCTTGGAAAAAGCGAAATTACGTGCGGCCGCAAAATCATCCACCCACTGAAAACCGTATATTTTATCCGTATAACGGGCAGCGATGTCCCTTGTTTTATCCACGGAACCGGTATCCACGATAATGATTTCATCCACCAGGTCCCGCAGGCAGGACAGACAGCGGTCCAAAATTTTTTCCTCATTTTTCACTATCATGCACAACGTTATGGTAATCATATTTTCCCCACTCCTTATCCATCCATATGGCAAAACCGTAATACCGCATTTATTATAACATAAAATGCGGGCGGACACACCTGCATTGTGTCACGCCCAATATTTCTCCGCCAAATCCTCCGTGCGCCGTCCGATTTGCCGCAGCAATTCCCCTGCCTCCCTGTCTCCGCAAGCATATTCCTTCATTAACCGGCCCTCCTCAAAGCACAATTCATCATGCAGCGGCATATATTCCGCAAGCAAAAACAGTACGAACTCCAGCGCACGGTTTTCTCCGTACACCCTGGGACCTTCTTCGTTATAATACTGCTCCAGCACTACCACCCTTCGTTCTTTGACCGCAGCAATAATGGCGTCTTTCTCGCACTTTTCCGCCAATACAATCATTTTAGACAAGCCAAACCACTGCGAGTTCACCGTCCCATGGGAATCGCTGCTGCCTACAACCGGCACCGCACACCCTTCTTCCCTCATCTGCTGCCACAGACTGACCTGAAGCTGGTTTTCCGCCAAAGACTGTCCGCAGGTAAGTTCCAGCGCGTCGAAGGGATGTGTCTTTAGCAGGTACCGGTACATCGTTCTGGATATATGATACGCTTCCTCCTGAATCCAACAGGGATGCGCCATAACCGACATGCCGCCGGCCTCCCGTATCTTCCGGTATACCCATACCAAAGACGCATATTCCCTGGTATTGACCTGCGGCGGAATATGCAGTTCCTGTTCAATGAAATCCACTTCCCGTTCGTATTGCTCCGGATTTTTCCTGAAAAGATCATTGATGCTGTAATCCCCTCCGAAATGGATGGTATGGCTGTTGTTTCCGGGCGGATGCACTTCTTCTCCGCGGAATAACCGGAAACTCATGGGGATTGCTTCATATGCCCGTATTGCTTCCAGCGACGGTTCATATTGCCCGTGATCCGTAACGGACAGGAAGTCAAATCCCGCTTTTCTGTAATTTGCCGCCACAATGGCAGGTCCCTCCGCCCCGTCAGACCGGCAGGTATGGCAGTGCATATCGCCCCGGAACGGGCGCAGCCTGAAAAAATCCGGATGCAGCGCATAAATCCGCAGTTCACAGCACAGTACCCAAATTTCTCCTTCCTGTTTCTGTAAAAGCACGGCATACTGCTGCTCACCGGACAGGTGGCAGGAAAAATGCAATGCACCGTCCTTATAAACCACATCTGCCATCTGACAATCATGCTCCTGCAAATGGAGCAGCCTGTCATTCATAGGCACCAGCTTTATCCGGTATTTCCCGGCGCCCTCAAACGCCACGTGCTCCCCCAGCGCCCGGATTGTCACCACAGACTTAGATTCCGTGCTCAGCACCTTGGGGAAAATATCATAATATTCCAATACAGTTTTCATGCCTCCCAATTTTCTCCTTTCTCTGCATACCGATTTTTAATCCGTTCCCTCTCCGTAAATATCTTTTCTGTTCCGTTTCCAGTTCTTAATTGCCCCAATACAGCACAACCCTCCGGCTGCCGCACAGACACACCATACAATCTGAGTATCCGTCCATCCGGCGTATTCCATCGTATAACCGAACAGGACACTGGCTGCCGCACTGCCCAGATAAGTTACGGCATTCATTATACCCGATACCGTGGCGACCCTCCCCTCTTTTCCGAAATGCAGCGGCAGAAGACTGACCAATACGGTATTGACCGCCACCATCATGCTGGTCACCATGGCAAAAAGAATCACCGTACCATACAGAGAGTTCCCACCCCCTCCCAGCATACACAAAAAGCCGCCCAGTGACAGCAAATAGCATATGGCTCCCACCACAGCCTCATTTTGGAAAAGATGCCTGTTCGCCGTCTGCGCAACAGGAATACCGCACAGATTGACCACGGGCAGCGCCATAGCAAGCAAAGCCGAAAAAGACGACGCAAGGGCAAACTTCTCCGTCAGGTACGTGGGAATCCAAGTCGTCAGACCGTCCTTCAGAATCCCGTGGAGAAAGGCCGCCATCGTCAGACAAAGCAGCCCGGAGGAAACCGCCGCCGTCTTTTTCCGCTTATTTTGCTTATATGGCGCGTCCCGCTGCCGCGGCTCTTTCTCCCGCGGCGACGCGGTCCGTTCCACTGCGGCTGTCAAAACAAACCACAAGGCAGCCACTCCTGTCAACCATATACCCGCCGAAAGGAAACACCATTCCCAGCTTCCCGTTTGCAAAATGACCGCATTGACCAGATATGTACACAGCATCCCTGCCGGACTGCTAAATGAGAGCAGCAGAATAATCTTAACCGAACAGCCGGCATTGACCTGGCTCGTCACAAGGCGCACCATAGGCGGCCAAATCATTGCCTGCAGCAGCCCGTTTACAAACCACATCCCCCGCATCCCGGATACTGTCCCTGCCGCCGGGAAAAGGATATTGACAAGCGCGCTTCCAAGCAGCCCGGTTCCGACCATCCATCTGGCGGGGATTCTGTCGCCAAGAAGACCGCTGGGATACTGTCCGATTCCATAGGCCAGGTAAAAGGCTGCCGCCACACTACCCAACTGCCCTTTTTCCCACAATCCCGTCTGCAGCATCTCACTCATGCCGGCGGAAAAATTCAACCGGCCCAAATAAATTGAGAAATAGGCAATCCAACATACGGCTCCTAACAGTATCTCCCTGCCGCCCAAACGCTCCCTGCCCCTTACCATGGCGCCGGAATTCCCTTCCCTTTCTTTCATCTTTTTTACTCTTTCTGCTCCGCCCAATATTCATCCAAAGCCTGCTGTGCAATCGCTGCCGCTTCGTCCAGCGCTTCCCTGGCCGGTACATTCTCAATCTCAATCAAGTCACAGGCATCCGCTAAAGCATCGGAAATCTTTCCGCCCGTCGGGTCCTGCCACTGCTTCCTGCTGATTTCCGCCTGTTCCAACGGAATCAGCGCCTGCGGGTTCTTTTCCAAAAAGGCTTTGTATTCCTCGTTTTCCCTCACCGAACGTCTTACCGGTACATAGCCTGTCGCCATGGCATATTTCATGCCGCCAGTCTTATTCAGATAGGTAAGCCATTTGAATGCCGCCTGCTTCTGTTCTTCCGGCGCTTTTTCCACAATGCCCGCCGCATGTGCGTCTGCATAAGGAGCCGGTGCATGATCCCCGAACCCCGGCTGCACATGTGCCGCAATGATGGTAAAGTCCAAATCGCCCTGATCTCCGCTGGAACCCAGATAGCCTCCGGCTCTGCCCTGCATTACATCATCGATGGTCTTGTACCAGTATTCCCATCCGTCTCCGCCGAAATGGATTCCCATAATCTTTTCTTCATTAATCCATACTCTTGCGGCCTCTAATGCTTCCACATAGGCCTCACTGTTAAACGTAACCTTCCGCCTGTCATCACTCAGAACGGCAGCTCCGTTGCTATAAGCCATTTCATTCAGGCAATCGGCTCCGTACATAGGTTCAAACCCATAAAAACCCGGTACGTCGTTATAGTACTCCTGCAGCTTACGGGCAGCCTCCGCCACATTCTGCCAGGTGGCAAACACTTCATCCGGGTCCAGCCCCACTTCTTCAAACATATCCGTCCTGTAATAGATTACCTGCGTGCTCCCCCATACGGGAAGACTGTAAACGCGCCCTTCTTCATCCCGGCAATAATCCAAAAAAACGTCAATGATATCTTCTTTATCGAACGTCGCATCCGCGGCAATATAATCATCCATGTATTGGAGCAGCCCTCTTTCCGCAAATCTTGCGGACGCAACCGGGTCTGACAGATAACATGCCGGTACGTCCCCGGATGCGATTGCCGCCTGCAGCATCTGGTTCGTTTCGCCGTAACTGGAATGGGAAACTCCCGTAACCGCTACCTCGTCCTGGCTGGCATTGAAATCGGCGATAATTTCCTCCAAAATCTCCGCCTGTTTCCCTCCGAATCCATACCAGAATTCAATCTCCACAGTCTTTGCGCCTGAAGATTGTTCCTGCACTGCCTCATCCTGCGCCTGTTTCGGTGCATCCGAACCGGAAGATACATTATTCTGTCCGCTTTTTCCGCAGGCAGCCAGTGATGCTGCCGCCATCAACGCCGCTAACAATATTGCCGCTTTTCTCTTTTTCATAATTACCTCCGTTTCTGCCGCCATTGGGCGGCTGATAAAATATGTATTATTTACTTTTTTACCATTTTAATTTTATTTTTTTATTCTTTTACCGCCGAATCGCTGGTAATCCCGTTCAGAATCCAACGCTGCCCGAAAAGGAACAAAAGCAACAGGGGAAATACGATAACACAGCATGCTGCCATGATTGTGCCCCATTTCAATCCATACGCTCCCTCCGCGGTAAAAAAAGCCTGCAGTCCCATACTCACCAGATACTTTTCCTTTCTGCGCAGCAGCAAAGAGGGCCATAAATAGCTGTTATAACATCCGAGAAATGAAAGCAATCCCAGTGTCACAAAGGCCGCTTTGGACATAGGCGCCAACACCCACCACAGAATCTTCCAATGCCCCGCCCCATCAATCCGTGCCGCTTCCACGATTCCCGGCGCAATCTGGGAAAAAGTAGTGCGCAGGAAAAAAATATTAAATATACTGGCACAACTGGATATCATATATCCCAAATGCGTATTCATCAATCCCATCTTGGACAAAATCACATAGGACGGAACATAGGTCGTCGTAGCCGGCATGATATAAGTCACCATAATCAGAGACAGCAGGATTGTTTTTCCCCTGAAACGAATATTCGTTAACGCGTAAGCAAACATCGCCGAATTAAACAGCATGATTACAGTGATGATAACTGCCGTATAGGCGCTGTTCCACATATACATCAAAAAAGTACCGTCCGCCAAAGCATCCGCATAATTATTCCACTGCGCCACAGCCGGCAGGAGCCGGGGCGGCACTGCCCAGATTTCCGCCTTTGTCTTGACGGAATTGGTGAACATCCATAAAAAGGGAAATGCCAGCAGAAAACTTGTCAGCGCAAGTCCAAGATGCACAAACAGGCTCCTTATTCCTTTTTTTCGTCTCATATACATCCCCCTAATGATAAAATACTGTTTTCTTTGAAATCCGCGTTTCCGCCAAAGACAGTATCACCGTGATGATTACCAGGATGACCGCCACCGCAGACGCTTTCCCCGTATTGAAATTCTGGAAAGCCTCCTGATAATAGTAATACAGTAAGGTACGTGTGGCGCCGGCCGGTCCGCCCTGCGTCAGCACCTGAATCTGATCGTAAGCCTGCAGCGAACTGATGGTGGACATGATGACCAGGAAAAAGGTGGTCGGAGAAATCATGGGAAGCGTAATCTTTACAAACTGCAGGAATCCGCCTGCTCCGTCTATCGCCGCCGATTCCAAAAGATTCTGCGGCACTTTTCTGATTGCCTCCATATAGAAGATCATTGTCCATCCCAGGGATTTCCAAACCGTCACGATTAACACGCTCACCATCGCCGACCGGCTGCTCTGCAGCCATTGGGATTCCGGCAAACCTGCAAGCCGCATGATAAAATTGAGGATTCCCACCCGCGGCTCGAAAATCCATGACCACACCACGCTGATTGCCACCATAGGCGTAATATAGGGTGCAAAAATAATTGTGCGGTAAATCCCCGTTCCCTTACGGGCTCCGTTCATCACCAGGGCAGTCATCATTCCAAGAAATATGGTCGGAACCGTACTCCCCACCGCGAAGACCAGGGTATTCTTCAAAACCCTTCCGAAATTGGGATCCCGCAGCAGGCTGGTATAATTCTTCAGTCCCATAAACCTAATCTTCTCGGACATCATATCCCAGTCCGTAAAGCTGAGGGTGCCTGAAAAAACGACCGGTAAAATCCAAAATACCATCAGCGGGATTATGGCCGGCAAAATAAACAAAAACCCTGCCAAATTCTCCTTTTTGTTCTGCACATCGTTTCACTTCCTTTCTTTTTTTTGATAATACAATTATAGCATTCCGATTTGTCAGTCTACATATCCCGGTTTGCCATTTCCTATCATACTTTGTCCGTTTTGTTCGTTTTATGGGTAAAAAAATGACTTGTATCTTGATAGACAGGAAATACTATAGTATGATATCCGCATTACCGGCTGTCAGAATCAGCAAACGCGCAGCCGGTCTGACAAACCGGCGGAAGAAAGGAGTCTGTGATGAAACTATTATCCGGCAAAAGTATCGTAGGGAAGATCTGCATCATCTCACTTGCCTGTTTTACAGTACCCAGTCTGTTCTTCTCTTTCTATCTGTACCGCAGGCAGGCGGACGAGTACTATGACAGAATCGTTCAGGAGCAGCTTCGTGTCACCGAGCAGGCCGCCAGGAGTGCAGACGCCACGCTTGCTTCCATCCGGCAGTTACAGATGGATTTGGCATACAGCGACCCGCTGTACATCTATCTTTCCCGCCTGCACCGTGTCGGACTCACCTACAACAGATATCCTATTTGGACGGAACAGTTGCTTGGCAAGGCGATTACTTCCATCAAATACTCCCTGCGCTCCCATGACCTGGGCATTCACGCCGCCAACATTTATGTCCCTGCCAAACTTGACGCGGAGGGAAATTATTTTCTGGAAGCCGATCGACTCGCCGATCTTGCGTTCTTTCAGGATTTCAGGGATTCCAATGTCTTTCAGGCACTGTATTTTCTGGATGCAGAAGAAACTGCCGCTTTCCGCTCCGTCTGCGGATATGCCTCCGGTTCCGCCGGGACGGAAATCATCATAACCCTCTGCCGGATTGACAGTACAACGCCGGGAAGCTGCATCGGCTATCTTCTTTTTGAATGTTCTCCCCAAAAAGTCTTCTCCGTTCTTTCCGGCCGGTCTGCCGCCCGGGAAAAAGATTATTATGTATGGTTCCATTCCTCACAGAAAGGATATGGCTCCTTCCCCGCCGCCGATTGGGATGCGCTGCCCGGCCGGCCGGAAACCGCATCCAGTCTGGCAGCAGACAACCGGCAGTACACCGCCTGCACGATGGAAAACTTCGATATCACGATTGTCAATACACATCCGCTGCCGCAGTCCGCCTATATCCTTCCGGCTCTCCGCCTTTCCCTGGCGCTGGCCGCATTTGCCCTGCTGCAATTTGGCGTTCTCGCCGTCTTCACCCGCCATACCTTCCGACGGCTGCACCAGGACCTGAACCTGATGGACGCCGTGATTGCGCATGGGTTCCGGGAACGGATTCCCGAAACCCGTAACGATGAAATTGGTATGATTGCCCACCATTACAATCTTCTGCTGGATAAGATTGCTTCGCTCATCTCGGAAAATGTACGCCGTGAAACGGCACAGATGCAGACACAGCTTATGGCGCTGCAGTATCAGATGAATCCCCACTTCATCTATAACACGCTGCATGTCTTCTCCGGCTGTGCGGCCCAAAACGGACAAAACACCCTCGCGGATTCCATCGCCTCCTTCGGCCAACTGCTCCGTTATACCCTCAGGACTGACAGCCTTTATGCCAGCATCGAAACGGAACTGCACAATGCCGCCTCGCTGATTAACGTATATAATATCCGCTATTTCGACCGCCTGCATTTGTCCGTCGAGGTTCCCGATGAACTGAAACAGTTCCGTATCATTAAGTTTCTGTTTCAACCGGTGCTGGAAAATGCCATCCTGCACGGGCTGCTGCCCGACGCCGGTCTCCATATCCATATCGCCATCCGGCAAACAGGACGCTGCATCACAATCGATATCGCAGACGATGGGGAAGGAATGAGTCCCAAACGCCTGCAGGAAGTCAAAACATGCATCAATGACCCTGCCAAAGCCGCACAGCCGTCTTCCGCAAAAGGCACCTTCATCGGATTAAAAAATATCAGCCACCGCCTGAAACTGTTCTACCGCGAACAGGCACAATTAACCATTCACAGCAAAGAACACCAGGGAACCACGGTCACAATCCGGATTCCCGTTGACACCCCTTCTCCCGTAACGGATTCCGCCCATTGTCCGGCCCGGAACGGACAGGACACATAATATGCAAACAGGAAAAACATTGTTTGGAGGATTTGAATGTATAATATCTTAATTGTTGATGACGAATACTATATCTGTGAAGGACTCAAAACCCAGCTTCTCCTGCTTGCCATACCGGACATCCGCGAAATCCGCACCTGCCTTTCCGGAGAGGAAGCGCTCTTACTCTGTCAGACCTATAAACCGCAAATCGTATTCACGGACATAAAAATGGAGGGCATGGACGGAATCTCCCTCATCCATGCCCTAAGCCGCATACTGCATCCCGTACAGTTCATTGTCCTCAGCGGTTACGATGATTTTCACTATGTCCGGGGCGCTTTCCAGCGCGGAGCGGCAGACTATCTTCTCAAACCGATTCTATCGGAAGATTTGACAAAGGCCCTTACCTCTGTCATGGAAACCCTGAACGGTCATGCCAGGAATCCTGACCGTCTCCGCAAACCGCTTTTCCAGCTCTCTGCCGATGTCTTCAGAGAGCTTTCCGTGCTTCCTGCAGACGCCATTTTACCCGGGTCCCTGCTCGATGCTTTGGACATGGCCGGAATCAGGGATTCCTGCTGCCTTGCGGTTCTTGCCTTTCCGTCCCCAAAGACTTATGAATTTTTAATCCGCCAAATTAATATCTTCTATGATTCTTTGGAACAGATTCTTGCCGGCATACTCTCCGACAACAGGATTGGAATCCTTTGCGCCGCCACTGTAAAAGATACCCTGGCGGATTTTCTTGCTTCCCGAATCACTTCCTGCCATTGTCCGGCAGCCGCTAGCCTTACCGAATCCGTGCCCGTTTCCCATATCGCACAACAGTTTAGGCGGGCGCAGGAGCTTCTCTGCCTCCGCCTTTTCCATGGATACGGTATCCTATTCACGGAAACGGATGCCGCGGGAAAGCGGGATTTTTCTCCCCGCCTGAAGCATTTCATGGCAAGCGTTTTGAAAACGCCTTCCCTGATATCCAATCAGGCGCAGCGCTCCGCTTTCCTGCGGGAAATCAGAAAACTTTCCCTGCCGGCCCTGCTCCGGTTCTACCAATATTTTCATAACGTTTTGGAAATTGCCGGCTCGGAACATGAATGGCCGGAACAGGGATACACCGTTCCTCCCCTTTCCCATTTTCCGCAAATGACTGCGCTGGAAGACTATTTATGCAAACGTCTGCTGGAGTTTGCACAAAAAGGGGCATCACATCCCGGCAATCCCGGTTCCATGGAAATGGTGCGGAACTATGTGGATACCCATTATATGGAAAACCTTACGCTTTCCGGCCTTGCCGACCGCTTTTTTATGAGTTATTCCTATCTGAGCAAGTCCTTTCACAAAGCCTTCCATATGCCTTTTCAGAAATACCTGCTGATGCTGCGTATGGAACATGCGCTGGAACTTTTGAAAGATGAAACACTGACGGTACAGCAAATTGCTGCCCGTGTCGGATATGAAAACGCCTTTAATTTTTCCCGCTCCTTCAAGGCGCAATACGGCGTGTCCCCCAGTCATTTCCGGAATCAAAGAAATGGGCCGGATTGATTGCCTGGTGTTGGGAGGCGGACGCACGGGAGGAATTTTGGGATACCCACATTCTTTCTACCCGACTGTTACATCCTTTTCACAATCAAAAAAAATATCATTGACCTTTCCATCCATTTATGATATAAATTTTTTATAAAACCTTCACAGGAGTGGATTTTTCAAGAGCAATCTTTTTTCGCCACGTAATTACTTATCGTAATTACGTGTTTTTTATGCACACGGTTCCCAAAAGAAAAGTGTCAGCAAAGCTGACGGGACCCGGCACGGCGAGTAGGGAAAATACTTTTCCCCTACTCGATTTCACACGGCTCCCAAAGGAAAAATAATCAAAACCCATTACGAGGAGGAATACGATGAACCAAACATTCATGAAAGAAAAAAACATACTGCCATTGGTACTGTCCATGTCGCTTCCCATGGTCTTATCCATGGCAGTCAATTCCCTGTATAACATCATCGACAGCTATTTCGTTGCCAAGTTAAGTGAGAATGCCATGACGGCATTGGCGCTGGTTTACCCTGTACAAAACCTGATCAGTGCCATTGCCATCGGCTTCGGCATCGGAATCAACGCATGCATTGCCCTGTACCTGGGCGCCGGTGATAGCGCCAGGGCAAACAGCGCCGCCACCCTTGGAACCCTGCTCAGTTTCCTGCACGGAGTGCTGCTTAGCGTTCTGTGCATTATGGGAATGCCTTTATTCCTCAAAGGTTTTTCCTCCGATACGGAAACCACTGCCATGGTATTGTGCTATGCTAACCGGGCATTCCTGTTTTCCCCCGTTATCCATTTGGGATTATCTTTTGAAAAATTTTTTCAGGCCATGGGAAAAATGAAGATCAGTATGTTCAGCATGATGTGCGGCTGTGTGGCAAATATCCTTTTGGATCCCCTGATGATTTTCGGCACCGGTTTCATTCCCGCCATGGGCATCGCAGGGGCCGCATATGCCACGGGTATCGGTCAATGCATTACTTTGTTCCTATACATACTGTTTTATGTGCGCTGTCCCACGCCGGTAACCATCGGGCGCAGATATGTGGCACCGGACCGGCCGGTACTGAAAAAGCTGTATTCCGTCGGCATCTCGGCAACCCTCAGTTTAGCGCTGCCTTCCCTGCTGATTTCCGCCCTCAACGGACTCTTGGCCGCCTTTTCGGAAAAGTATGTCCTTGTGCTTGGCGTATATTATAAACTGCAAACCTTTATTTACTTGACCGCAAACGGTATTATCCAAGGCATCCGTCCCTTAATGGGCTACAATTTTGGTGCAAAAGAGTACGGACGCGTGAAGAAAATCTTCCGCACGGCATTGGCAATGAATGCCGGTATCATGCTGTTTGGCACAGTCCTCTCCTGGACGATTCCGGCACAGCTAATCGGGCTGTTCACGGACAATGCGCAAACCGTGGAAACCGGCGTTACCGCCCTGCATATCATCAGCCTGGGCTTCGTCGTATCCGCAGTTACCATCACTTGTTCCGGTGCACTGGAGGGCTTGGGAAAAGCATCCCCCCATTGTTTATTTCCCTGCTGCGGTATGTAGCGGTTATCCTTCCCGCAGCCTATTTATTCAGTCGGTTTGCAGGGGCGGACGGCGTATGGTATGCCTTCTGCTTCACAGAGTTTGCCGCCGCAGGCTTCGCGGCATTTATTTACAGACGGGAAGCGGGATAGTATTGGTACACAGCATTGGGGCTGCAAAATACATTGCGGAAAACGGACAGACCTGTTATCACGAAATAAGTATATTACAGCTTGAGGAAACAGCCATATGTTTTTGCATACTGACTTTTTAAAAAAGTTTTCCAGTATTCTATTTTTCCATAAATCCCAAATACTCGTCCAACACGTTAAACAGCATGTTTCCCGCACACACCGGAAGTTCCGCCGTTGTCCCAGGCAACGGCACATAGCGGTAGAGGTCGTCCGCCTTTGTCAGCACCAAAACCGGAATCACGTCATAGTCCGGACCGAACAGGACTTCCTGGTATGCGCTGTATTTGGCAGCCTGCAGGACTTCCTCCTCCCAAATCCGGTCATTCATTTTAAATTCCAGGGAAAATACATATTTTTCCGTTACCACCAGTACATCCGCATAAATACGGACAGCCCGGGATTTCTTAATCCGCAGCTCGAAGACAATCTCCCAGTCCCCGTAATCCACGCCATCCATATCATCCAAATCAGTAAACAGCGTCCGCATGACTGCCGCCGTATCCCGGAACGAATGGAACAGCCCCCGGGTATCGTTCAGGTTGCGCCCAATCCTTTTGCATCCTGCCAAAAGCTCCCCAAACCACTCCTCCTCCCCCAAAGCCAAAAACTCTTTCACGGTGGCATAATATCCGCTGAAATCTTCCAGCCCTTTATGGGGTCTTGCCTGTCGGATATACCCGTGCCAGTCATAATCTCCGTCACGGTAGCACAACTCCTTCATATACGGGGATGCATATAAGTAATGGTTGATGATTCCCCTGTCCTTATGCAGCCTTTTGGCAATCTCTTTCGCCTTGATGCCGTCGTTCTTGCAGATGATGGCATATATATCCCTTTCTATGATATCCATGATATTTTCCTTTTCCACTGCCGCAATTTTCTCCGTTGCAGACCCTTTATGCACCCGTTCCCTCCCGCAGCAATCTATCATATTCCTCCCAGGAAAGATACCTGCCCCCCATGCGCTCCAAATGCTCCGTATGGAACTGGCAGTCCAGGAACAAAAACCCCCGTTCCGCCAGCAGCCCGGCAAGCCCGATCAGCGCTGTCTTGGAGCCGTTCTCCTTTTCCGAAAACATGCTCTCGCCAAAAAAACACCTTCCAATGGACACGCCGTACAGCCCGCCCGCCAGTTCCCCGTCCTCATAGGCTTCCACACTGACGGCATATCCCGCTTCATGGAGCCGCCCGTAGGCTTCCTCCATTTCGTCCGTAATCCATGTGCCTTCCGCAAATTCCCTTTTCATCCGGCACCGGTGCATGGTATCCGCAAAATCCCGGTTTAACATAATCCCCAGTTCATGCTTCTTCCGGTATTTTTTCATGGAGCGGGAAATATGTATTTCCTTTGGGAAAATGACGAAACGTTCCCTCGGACACCACCAAAGGATTTCCTCACCGGGATTGTACCATGGGAAAATCCCATGGGTATACGCCAGCAAAAGGCGCTCCACGCACAAATCCCCGCCAACCGCAAGCAATCCGTCAATGCGGGCACACGCAGGATGGGGAAAAGAAATTTCCCCCTTTTTTAACCGGTATACCGGCATACATCATACCCCCTTCACGCGCAGGCAAAAAACCTCTCCCTCTGCGGTCAGCCTGCAGGTCCCGCCTTTCTTTAGTGCGCCGAATAAAATCTCATCCACCAAAAGCGGCTTGATTTCCCCCTGTATCACCCGCTCGATTTCCCTTGCTCCGAATTCCGCACTGATACCCTTCTTTTTCACCAGTTTCCTTGCCGCCGCATCGGCGGATAATTCCACGTTTCTGCGTGCCAGCAGTTTTCCGAGTTCGCCCAGCTTTTTTTCCACCACGCGCTCCGCCATTTTCCCGTCCATGCCGTGGAATACCACAATCCGGTTTAAACGGTTGCGAAATTCCGGCTGGAAAATACGCTTGACTTCTTCCATGATGACATCCGTCTTCACATCCTGCCCGCCGAAACCGATTCCTCCTTTGCCTAACCGGCTCGCCCCCGCATTGGATGTC
>ERZ808054.1232-NODE-1232-length-15776-cov-3.970062_pt1 | contig 15776 bp, 10 predicted proteins | sample MGYA00380201_ERZ808054 | MGnify/ENA primary metagenome ERZ808054 (study PRJEB31490, sample SAMN06133419) | mouse gut metagenome | isolation source: Z5_2 | host: mice | place: China: Chengdu | collected 2015-05 ... | reverse complement strand
CCCCTCACCACACCGGACATGGTCCGTTCCGGACGCGTCCTCCCAACCTCAGTTAAATCCCTATTTACTTCCTCCGGCTCATATGCTAAACTTGGAACAGAATTATAAGGGGGACTAATAAATGGACATAAATTATGAACTATACAAAGTTTTCTACCACGTAGCCTCAACCCTCAGCTTTTCGGAGGCATCAAAGCAGCTTTTTATCTCACAGTCGGCAGTCAGCCAGTCTATTAAGGTTCTGGAAAAAAAGCTGAATCAGACGCTTTTTATCCGAAGTACAAAGCGCGTCCAGCTGACACCGGAAGGCGAGATTCTGCTAAAGCACATAGAACCGGCCATGAACCTGATTAAAAAGGGGGAGAACCAGCTTCTCGAGGCCAATACCTTAAACGGAGGCCAGCTTCGGATTGGCGCAAGCGATACGATATGCCGATATTTTCTCGTTCCCTTTTTAAACGAATTTCACAAGATGTATCCGAATATTCATATTAAAGTCACGAACCGCACTTCCATTGAGTGCGCCAGGCTGCTTGATAACGGACAGGTCGATTTTATCATCACCAATTATCCCAACTCAGGACTGTCCAATACGCAGAATATACAGGTCATCCATGATTTTTCCGATGTATTTGTGGCAAATGAAACGTATTTTCCCCTGAAAGACAGAATGATCACACTGAAGGAATTGCAGTCCTATCCCATCCTGATGCTTGATCGCAAAAGCACTACCAGCGAATTTCTGCACAGCATGTTTCAAAAGCATCAGCTGGATCTGGTACCTGAGATTGAACTGAGCAGCAATGATCTGCTCATCGATTTGGCGAAAATCGGGCTGGGGATCGCGTTTGTTCCGGATTTCTGCATTCCGCAGCAGGAGGAAAATTTCTTCATTCTCAATTTGGAAGAAACGCTTCCCAAGCGCCAGCTGGTCGTCGTCCACAACGAAACCCTCCCAATCTCCCAGGCCGCCAGGCAGTTCATTGAGCTTCTTGAGGGAAACACGGACAGGGATTAGAGGCGGTTCCAGAAGTTTTCCAGTTCCTGCCGCACCGTCTTCAGGGTCACGCGGCGGCAGTCGTCCCACTCTCTCGGAAACAGCTCGCGGTAATCATTTCGTAAGAACCGGTCGTCCAGCAGCAGGATGATGCCCTTGTCACCGGCGGTGCGGATCACGCGTCCCGCCGCCTGCATGACTTTATTCATTCCGGGATATTGGTAGGCAAAGGCAAATCCTTCCTGTTCCTCCTCGTCAAAATATCCTTTCAGTATCTCCTGCTCCGTACAGACCATGGGGAGGCCCGTTCCGACAATAATAGCTCCTATCAGCCTTTCTTCTTTCAAATCAATCCCTTCGGAAAACAGTCCGCCCATTACGCAGCATGCGACAAGGGAATTCTCCCGTTCCTGTTCAAACTCTTTTAAAAAATCTTCCCTCTGCGCGTCCGTCATCCTGTTTTCCTGCACCAGCCAGTCAATCCCGGAATCCTGCAAATATAGCTTCTGAGCATCCGAACCATCCGCAAAATCCGGCCGCCCTATCCGGCCGTCGTATAACAGCTCCAAAACATGGTTCATGTATTGATAGGAGGGAAAAAAAACAATATAATTTCCTTTTCTGGCCTCCGCGGCCTGACGGATATAATCCAGTATCTTCCGGTATTCCGTACGGTTTCTCCTGGTATAACGGCTTGTGACATCGGCAGCAGCCAATAGGAGGCGGTGCTCCTGTGAAAACGGTGAATTGACATATACCGTGTAATCTTCTTCATCATTGCTCAAAAGCTGCCTGTAATACCGTATCGGCAGCAGTGTGGCAGAAAAAAAGACCGAACTGTTCCCCTGGGCAAGGCATTCCCCAATATGCACAATCGGATTCACGCAGAGCAGCTTTATCTTAAAATCGCCGGACTCTGTCAATTCAGTGTAAATGCGGTAATGTTCGTCGACTCTTTCATAAATGTTCAGGAAATTGCGGACGGTAAAATAGAAATCCAGCAGCTCTTCCCGTCCCTCACTTCCCTTATATTCATCCATGTATTTTTCCAGCTCGGAAAACAGGGAGGTCAGAGCCGTCACCAGATGATCCGCATCGGCAAGGATCTGCCATCCCTCACACTGGCGTTTCATTTCCAGAAAAATCTTGTTGACGCGTTCCAGCTGCCTTGTCAGGCGCGGTGATTTATCTTTTACAAGACGTTTTGCTGCCAGCACATCCTCTTTTATCAGAACCGCGCTGTACATCTCCCTCGCCCTCGGCACCAGATTATGGGCCTCATCTATCAGAAAAATATACTCCCCCTTCGCCCCATCCGCAAAATAGCGTTTCAACCGGACATCCGGATCAAACACATAATTATAGTCACAGATTATTCCATCCACAAAGCTGCTGATATCCAGGCAGTATTCAAAGGGACAGACCTTAAATTTCTCCGCATATTTAAGAATGACTTCCCTCGTAATCCCAAACTCCTTATGGACAATCTCATACACCGCATCATTTACCCTGTCAAAGTGGCCTTTGGCATACGGACAGGCATCGGGATTGCACTCCGGTTTTTCCAAAAAGCAGAGTTTATCTTTAGCTGTGATGGTAACGGAGCGGAAATAAAGACCCTGCTCCCTCAGAATCGCAAATGCCTCCTCCGCCACGCCTCTCGTAATTGTCTTAGCCGTCAGATAAAAAAGTTTATCTCCATGCCCCTCTCCGATTGCCTTCAGGCTGGGAAATACGGTGGATAGTGTCTTTCCGATTCCGGTCGGCGCCTGGATAAACAGCTTTCGCCGCCTCGCTTCAGTCCGGTATACACTGACCGCCAGCTCCCTCTGCCCTTCCCGGTAAGGGAACGGAAACTCCAAATCTTTCAGAGACTCATCCCGTCTCTGGGCATTGTGGTAAAGATATCTGGCCCACTTCACATATTCATGGATCAGTCCCATAAACCATTCTTTCAATTCCTCCATGGTTTTGATGACCTGAAAACGTCTTACCTCCTCCGTATCCAGATTACAGTATGTCACCTGGATTGTGAGTTCTTCAAGCCCCTCGTTTAATCCGTAGAAATAACCATAGCACATGGCCTGGGCCAGATGCACCTCCACCGCCTCTTCCAGAACGCTGATATCCATGTAAACGCCCTTTATCTCATCGATTGTCGCCCGGTTTCCATCCCTGATAATTCCGTCGGCCCGGCCTTCCACCAGGATTTCGAAGCCGTCCTCCTCCACACTGCATTTCAGCGGCACCTCCGCCAGGTAGCCGGAACCCATCTTTTTCTGGATTTTGCGGTGCATACGGCCTCCCGCCAGCATTGCCTCCTTCTGATCCACAGCCGTCCTTCTATTATCTAAATCGCCGGAGCGCAGGACAAATTCCACCAGGTTGCGCACAGAAACCCGTATCTGTTTTCCTTTCATCTCCATCTGTCCTTCTCCTTCCGACTCTTATGATTCCCTTTTATATTTTATAATATAGCGAAAAGGGATCGCAGTCTCCTGCAATCCCTTTTCTCAATTGTATGCAAATTTTTTAAGCAGCTGTGACAGCCTTTGCCGCTGTCCTATCTAGAAATGCTTCAAATTCTTTATTTTCCCCGCTATATTCTACTGTCAATACTCTGGTCAAATCGAGGCTCATAACGCCTAATAGAGATTTGGCGTCAATCACGACGCGGTTGTAAAAAACATCTATATCGAATTCGCATTTCGTTGCAGCTGCTACAAAATCTTTTGCATCTTCTACAGTACCTAACATTATTCTTTTCTGCTTCATAATCAAAACTCCTTTAACTGGTGCAACTTATTGCTGATTCAAGTATTACTTATAGCACCTTATGCAAAATTTGTCAAATTTTCTTTCTAAAATCTGGAAATCGGCTCTTGTAAATTATTGACAATTTTACATTCTCTATTCAGAAATTTATGATCGTTTTTACCAGCACATCTACTTTCGCAGCTTTCGTTTATTAGAACTGTTGTAAAGATTATTTTTGATAAGGTGTGCAGTTCGCCTAAATTTATAAGATTACATAAAATTTCCAGCTAAACATACGTTCTCATTATAGTATATAACCTTGTTCCGTGCAATCTTTTCTTCGATATTTCCTTTTCTTTCCTGTGAGGACGCCGCCGGGACGGCCAGCGGGGGGGATATGAGGCTTCCGTCCCAATGACCGTTTATCTCCTTATCTCTGATGATGAACAAGCACTCCGCCGCCTACATACTATATAAAGAGGAAGTAAATAGTATGATCCTCCCTGATAAAATAAAAGAGGTGATCTTATGGCATATGACCAGATAAATCCCAACGGCAGAGACAAGATTCCACGCTCCGCAAGAAGCACGGAACCTGCATGGGTAACGACCGTGGCTCTTCCTCCCGAAGCGGCGCCGTTTGACCTGCAGGCCGCAATTAACGCAGCCGGCGACGGAGAACCGACGGTCATCGAACTGAACAGTGATATCATACTCAATGGATACGATATTAAAATACCACAGGATAAAATTTTAAAGCTTACAAGCGCCGGAGCAGAAATCACCCATTCAATTGATGCCAACCGGCTTTTTCGGGTACTCAGCGTTTCGTCCCAAGCGGCGCTCTATTTGGAAAACATCATCATCACCGGAGGCGTTGGAACCGACAGCGGGGCCGGTGTATCGGTTTTTGGCGGCACGCTTGTCATGAACAACAATGCCGCCATAACCGGCAATCAGGCTTCCGGAGCCGGCGCCGGAGTACTCATCCGGAACGGCGGTACATTCTGCATGAACGGCGGTGAAATCACCAATAACACGGCAGGGACTGAAGGCGGCGGTGTCAATAATGGAACGGGCGGTATCTTTCTGATGGCCGGCGGCATCATATCCGGAAATTCATGTCCGCTTATCGGCGCATCCAGAGGCGGCGGTGTGTTTAATTCCGGTATTTTTACTATGGAAGGCGGTGAAATTTTCGGTAACTATGCCATCATTTCCGGCGGCGGTGTATTCAATGCCGCGTATTTCACCATGGAAGGGGGTAAGCTCTGCGGCAACTCTTCCGGAGGGAACGGCGGTGGCATTTATAATGCCGGCAGTGAAAGAAGCTTATTTATAGCGGGCGGAGAAATTTCCGGCAATTTTGCAGCGGGCAGCGGGGGCGGCATTTATATGCATCCCGTGGAGGGCACCGCTCCCCTGATAACCGTCGCAGGCAAAAGCCTGATAGCGGACAACATGGCCGGTCATGACGGCGGCGGCATCTGGATCTCCTTCGGGCAGCCCTGCAGGCTGGAGATTGGGCCGGACACGGTCTTTTCCGGAAACAAGGCTTCCCGGGCGTTTAACCGCAGCCCAGCCGACGACGGTGCCTGCAGTGATCATATTGCTGCCGTCCGCTGGACATCTCCGTTTCCGCAGGGATACAATAACTATGATATCAGTTATACCAACGGCACTCCCTTCCTCTTCCCGGCAAAGGTTACCATACAGGCCGATCAAAAATCGGTAAGCCAGGCTCTCCCCGCCGGACGGTTTGCATTCGGACTGTTTAACGGGAACGGAAGCCGGATTGCCTCTGCTGTCAGCGATGCTGCCGGAATGATTATATTTCCCTCCATCACAATCACACAGACCGGAATTTTCAATTATTCGATACGTGAGCTGACGCAAAACGGCACCTGGAGCAATGATACCGGATATCCCGTAACAATTACGGTCACTGAGAATGGAAAAGGACAGTTGACGGCAAATGTCTGCTATCCTGACAGAGCGGTTCTTACCGGTACATTCAGGCATTCCGTTCCAAAGCCTGTAACTGTCAGGTTCCATGCTAGAAAGAATGTCTGCGGAGCCTGCCAGTACGCCGGCCGGTTCACCTTTGGCCTTTTCGATATCAAAGGGAAGCGTGTTTCCGCTGCAGTCAATGACGCATGCGGAAATATTGCCTTTCCATCCATCACGTATACCAAAGCAGGTATTTATTACTACACCATCCGCGAGCTGACACAGAAAAACGGCCGGACGGCGGACAGCACCGTTCACCCGGTAACCGTTAAGGTATGCTCCGGCCAGGGCCGGCTGACTGCCGATGTTCAGTACCCGGGCGGCCTGCCCTGCTTCTGCAGCACATGCAAACCGTCTGTACCGGCCCCTGTGAACGTAAGCATTCATGCATGTAAAAACGTCTGCGGTGCGCCGCTTTGTGCGGATCAGTTCACCTTCGGCCTTTTCAGGCAAAACTGCACTAAAGCCGCGCAAGAGTATCCATGCGGTGAACCTGTATTCATAAGCTGTTGCCGCATGCCCTGCCGTTTTAACGGCTGGTAACGTACGGCAGGAATCTGAACCCGTTATATTCCTTTGAACATTAAAACAGGGAGCCCAAGCGGTAAAACTGATCGGCTCCCTGTCTTTCTTCTCCACGATATTCTCTAATTTTCTTTATTTTTACTCTGCTTGCTCCGGTTCTCTATTTCACTCTTACAATATGCTGGCAGTAAATATAAAGATTTTTTATTTTTACTGCCTCCTGACCGTCATCTCCAAGCACGATCGGCTGGGTTCCTGACGGAGTAAAATAAAGTTTAAATGCAATTGCATCCTGGCCGATATTAAGCCTCTCCTCCGGCTCATACGGAAACTCCCGGCATGAAAGTCCCAGATATGAATACATTACCCGCTCCAGCTCAGGGTTTCTGAAAACCTGAACCACATCCTCCTCGGCCTCGCCTTTCATCTCAATGATTGCTTTGGCCTCATCAAATTTCAAATTTGTGAAGCGGTATTCGCCGTTTCCCAGAATATAGGCTAAAGTACCATTATCAAGCAATAATAAAGGATCTGATTTCCCCATAATTTCTTCCTCCTCCACCATATGTACTGCATACTGTATTTATTTATAATATAAAGAATGCATGATAAAGTCAACTCACTGTCAAGAACGTAACAATATCTCCATCGTCTGTTCCAGCCTCTGGCGGCTCAGGAACACCCCGACCACGCCTGAGACCATACTCAAAACGTTAATCTCTTCCAACGTCCAGACACGTTTTTCCCCGCACTGGTCAAAGCCGATCAATCCTCTTCTTTTTTTCTTTTCCACTAACAGGCACTGGAGCATGGATACGATATCCTGTGACGCCAGAACGTCTTTTGTTCTTCCGCTCAGATTTCCGATATCACGGCAATAAAATATTCCGTTTTCATCAAACAGCTGATCATACCGGTTCCCGTCCGTGTATTCAACATCCTGAAGAAAATCCTTCTGAGGCTTTACGCCGTCATTACACCATTCAAATGTGTTGGAGCAGAGCCTGCCATCCTCTGAATCCTCAAAAATATAAACCCGGCTCACGCCAAACTGGCGGCCGATTATCTCCAGCACCTGGGTGATGGCATTCGGTATGTCTTCCTCCTTTTGCAGTACCCCGAACACATACTCCGACAGAGTCTGGTTCCTGTATCTTTCCTGCATTCTTATTTCAGGAGCCTTCTGTACATAGCTTCGTCCGGCATTGAATTCTGATTCCAGAATGGAATGATAAAAAGCGCACTGGTTTTTCCCCTTTTCTTTCGCCTTGTAAAGAGCCAGATCCGCATTTTTGTATAATTTTTTATAATCATTACCATCCAGAGGGGCAAACGCCACTCCGGCGCTGCAAGACAGCATATAACCGTCCCGTTCCAGGAACTCCTCCATTTTCTCTTTTATCTGTTCAAATTTATCGGCTATCACGTCCTGGGAGCGGGCCCCCGGCATTATGATAACAAATTCATCGCCGCCAATCCGGCCTACAATGTCACCGGCACGGAAGGTCCGCTTAAGCAGTACGGCAATATCCGAAAGCAGCACATCTCCGCTCAGATGACCGTAAACATCATTAATGTATTTGAAATTATCCAAATCAATAATCATGAATGCACAGGGCGAATCCTGCATTGCTTTTTCAATGAACTTGCCTCCCAGCTCCTCTGCCGCCGCCTTGTTGTACAGACCGGTCAGAGCATCATAGAGCGCCTTTTGAACCAGCATATCGACATTTCGTTTCTCCTTATCGATATCCGATATTACTCCGATCGCCCTCTTCCTGCCGGACTTTCTTGTATCCTGCAAAGCTATTCTGACTCTGCACCAAAGATAATGCCCGTCATTCCCGGCGATTCTTATCTCCATCTCTTTTACCGGAACATCCATCTTCATATCCCGGGCCGCATTCATCAGCAGATGTATATCATCAGGGTGTACATGGCTGAAGGGGGCCATGGTGCTGACATTCTCCGTCATGGGAGAATAACCGAAGGTTTTCACCCAGTTGTCCGAAAAGAATATCCGGTCATCAGACAGATCCCACTCAAAAATAATATCATTGGTCTGCTCCATTATAATCCGGTGCTTTTCCAGACTCAGGTGCAATTCCTCAAGAATCTTCCGGTTCTCTGTGATATCTGTCAAAATACAGTAGAATACTTTCTTTCCATCCCGCTCCACCAGCTGTCCGTGATCCAGCACCGTTACCAGCCTTCCGTCCCGGCATCTGACTCTGTACTCTATCTTCTTTGTCTTTCCCTGTGCCATCTGAATCTGTACAGAATTCCAGGTGCTTTCCAGATCTTCCGGGTAAATCAGGCGCCGGAACTGATTATGGAATTCCTGTTCCATCTCTTCCCTGCTATATCCGAACATATTTAAAAAGCCCTGGCTGTACTGGAGAAGATTCAGTTCTTCATTATATTCACAGCATATGACTCCGCCCGGTACATTCTCCATCAATGCATTTAAATTCTCATTCTTCTCTTTCAGCAGCTTTTCCTGCTCTTCCAGCCGGCGAAAAAGCGCCCTGGCATGCTGCTGATCCATTGTCCTGGGGAAAATTTCATCCTCGAGCTGATTCCGGCTTCCTTCCGACATATGAACCTGCAGAACCCTCAGCTCACCGTTTTGTTCCCTTACCACCGCAGTGACCCGAATCTTCAGCTTATCAAAAAACGCCTCTTTACCGGACTCCTGAATCACCAGTTTTTCTGATACCGCAGCAGTACGGGGATCCAATATTTTTATATCATACTCTTCTTCCAATATATCAAAAGGACTTGGATACAATTGATATTCCTGTTCAAAAAATCTTTTTGCACCGGAAATGCCACGGCCGCTTTCTTGCTGTCCCGTTCCTATCCATTCCACATTTTCATCCATGCCGGATAATACTTTCTGTACATCGCGCTCTACCAGATATGCTCTTTGAAGCCGGCAGACAAATTCTTTTACTCTGTTTTCAAACAATATGTCCATGCCCCCTTTTCCCCCATAACATTTCTTAAATTAAGCATACTGGAAAACATGGATCATGTCAAGAAAGCATCATTGCACCTCTGCTGCATTTTGAATGAAAATCCCGAGTTTCACGGTGCGTAACGGCACTTTTGAAAAAAACAATCAAAGCCGCCGTTTCTAAATTAATCGGCTATTTAGTATCTGAGTCTAATTCTCCTCTTTTCAAAAAGGAAATCGAAGTGGTAATTAAAATCTGCTTCACCGCTCCCGAAGCAGGCAGGAACATTTGTTCTGCACAAGTGCAAAAAAAAATAATTTATAAAACTTATTATATCTAATAGGCTTTATAAATTATTTTTATCACACTTAGAAACTTCTCTTTTGCTCTCCTTGAAAACCTTGATTTCACAAGATTATTCAGCAGGGGAAGAGGGATTCGAACCCCCATTAACGGTTTTGGAGACCGTTGCTCTGCCATTGAACTATTCCCCTAAAATTGCCTGCCCAAGTATAATACCACAGGACAGGCAGTATGTCAATCGGTTTTTTCCAAATTACAAATAAATTGTTTTAATTAATGAAATTATTGTAATTGTTTCGCTCAACGTAACAATATTGCTTCTTAACCGCCTGTCCTGGGGTTAAATCAGGTTGATTGCCTCTCTTACATTGCTTACCCCCGCCAGCTCAATATCGTTTCTTTTTTTCAGCTTTTCAAAGCTTACGAGCGGCATGATGCAGCGTGTGAAGCCCAGCTTCACCGCTTCGTTCACTCTCTGTTCGGCCATTGATACGGCCCTTACTTCCCCGGATAGACCGACTTCGCCGAATATGACGGTCTTTTCATCGACCGGTCTGTCTTTATAGCTGGAAATCAGTGCCATCACGATGGCCAGATCCAGCGCCGGTTCATTCATTTTCATACCGCCCGCAATGTTGACATAGGCATCGAATTGGGACAATTCATACCGGCACCTTTTTTCGAGTACCGCCATCAGGAGATTCACCCGGTTATAATCAGTTCCCGCTGCTGTTCTTCTGGGCATTCCGAAGTTCGTCTTTGTCACCAGCGCCTGTACCTCCAGCATAATCGGCCTGGTTCCTTCCAATGAACAGGCGGCAACGGCACCCGAGGCTCCTGCGGGCCTGCCGTCCAGCATGAATTCCGATGGATTCTTTACTTCTGCCAGCCCCTCCTCCCTCATCTCGAACACACCGATTTCATTCGTGGAGCCAAAACGGTTCTTAATCCCTCTTAATATCCGGTAGGAAGCATGGCGGTCACCTTCAAAATAGAGCACCGTGTCCACCATATGTTCCAGTACCCTGGGTCCGGCCACAACCCCCTCCTTTGTCACATGGCCAATAATAAATACCATAACGCCCAGACCCTTGGCAATCTGCATCAAAATATTGGTGCATTCCCTCACCTGGCTGACACTGCCGGGAGCCGAAGTAACTTCCTCCATATACATGGTCTGTATGGAATCAATCACAACCGCATCCGGCATTGTCCGTTTAATCACCTCTTCTATGGTCCCCAGGTTTGTTTCACACAGGAAAGAAAGGGGGCCTGTCACCGTCCCGATTCTGTTCGCCCGCAGCTTTATCTGTTTCAGGGATTCCTCTCCCGATATGTAAAGTATTTTCTGGTTCTGTCCCGCCAGATTACGGCAAACCTGCAGAAGAAGCGTGGACTTTCCGATGCCCGGATCTCCTCCAACCAATACAAGGGAGCCCCTTACGATCCCCGAGCCTAAAACGCGATCCAGCTCATCAAAGCCGGTCCGTATCCGATCCTCCTCGTCCAGCACAATCTCCGACAGCATGACAGGCCTGGCCGTATCGGCGGATACCTTCCGGGCAGAGCCAGTCCCGCCTTTACCAACGGTTTTTATCTGGGAGACCGGCTCCTCCACCATCGTATTCCACGACTTGCATGCCGGGCACTGTCCGGTCCATTTCGCCGACTCATAGCCGCAATCACTGCAAAAATAAGCTGTTGATTTCCCTTTTGCCATTCTCTCCTCCGTAAATAAATAGTCGCCGACATCAGAATGGAGGCAAATCTTTCGACCGCCTCCATCCTGTAATTCTGCTTATCTCTATCTTCCTGCAATTCTTATCTCTGTTCTTACGCCCTCGTTCAGTTCCACGCTTAAAACAAGTTTTCCGCTTACGTTGGTCGTCATGCCTCCTACGGCAATCCCATCAATGAAAACTTCATATTCACGATCATCTTCAAGCTGAACTGTGATCTGAGCATCCTGGTTTCCTTCTACAGCAAAGGTTACCTCGGAATCATCAACAGCAAAATGGTTAACTGCCGTTCCCGGTACGGACTCATAAACAAACATTCCGTTCCTCTCCAGTTTTGTTATCTCATGAAAGGTTTTTACTTTGTATAAATCTCCTTTGTATTCAAAATCCTGAAGTTTGGACTTTGTCGCTAATTCATAATTGCCAAAACTGATTGTACCGTCATCCTCGATGCGGATTAACTCGCTAACTACTGGCATAAATCTATCCTCCTGGTATTCTTCTGTGTGTTTCCCTGTGTAGGATTATTCTATCACAGTTTCTTTTACTTGACCAGTATTTTATTCTCTTTGGAAGAGTCCCTGACGGTAAATTTAAGGCCCTCCCCGTCTCTGGTTACAAGCACTTCATCGTCCTTTTTAATATGCCCCTCCAGCAGTTCTTCTGAGAGCTTATCCTCTATCTGGTTCTGGATTGTCCGCCGCAGCGGCCTTGCGCCGTATTTCTCATCGTATCCCTTCTCAGCCAGGTATGCAACCGCCCCGTCATCGACAGTCAGGCTCATGCCGACCTGGGCTTTGGTTCTTCTGATAATTGTTTTAAGCATAATTCCGGCAATCTCTTCGATATTCTTCTTATTGAGCGGATGGAATACCATGATTTCATCAATTCGGTTTAAAAATTCCGGTTTAAACATCCTTTTCACTTCATCCATGACACGGTTTTTCATAAACTCGTAATCCGTCTTCGCATCTGAATCGGAAGAGAATCCCAGACGCTTCGGTGAAATGATATTCTCGGCTCCGGCATTGGATGTCATGATGAGCACGGTATTTTTAAAATCGATCTTTCTTCCCTGGGCATCCGTGATATGACCGTCATCCAGTATCTGAAGCAGGATATTGAATACATCGGGATGGGCTTTCTCGATCTCATCAAACAGAATGACGGAATACGGGTTGCGGCGCACCTTCTCGCTGAGCTGGCCGCCCTCCTCATATCCCACATAACCAGGAGGTGAGCCAATCATCTTGGAGACACTGTGCTTCTCCATATACTCCGACATATCTACCCGGATCATCGCATTCTCCGTACCGAACATTGCCTCGGACAGCGCCTTTGACAGCTCGGTTTTGCCGACTCCGGTGGGCCCCAGGAACAGGAAAGAACCAATCGGGCGCTTAGGATCCTTTAAGCCCACGCGGCCCCTGCGGATCGCCTTAGAAACAGCGGTTACCGCTTCTTCCTGGCCCACCACTCTTTCATGCAGGATCGATTCCAGTTTTAAGAGTCTCTCCGACTCCTCCTCCGCCAGCTTTCGGACCGGAATTCTGGTCCAGTCGGATACAATATCCGCAATCTCATTGTCACCGACCACCAGCTTCCGTGAATTTTTTTCCTTCTGCCACTTATCGCGGATTTTTTCTATCTTTTCTCGTTTTTTATCCTGTTTCTTTTTTATGTCTCCCGCCTTTTCATAAGCTTCCGCCTTGATGGCGTCTTCCTTCTGGCGTTCGAGCTTCTTAATATCCTCTTCGAGGACTTTAATCTCTTCCGGCTCCGTGTAAACGGTCAGACGCAGCTTGGAGGATGCCTCGTCAATCAGGTCAATCGCCTTATCCGGCAGAAAACGGTCGTTGATATACCGGGCCGCCAGCTTGACTGCCGCCTCTAGCGCCTCATTTGTGATCGTCACCTTGTGATGCTCCTCATACCGGCTTCTCAGTCCCCTGAGAATCTCGATTGAATCCTCCTCCGAAGGTTCCTCTACCATAACCGGCTGGAAACGACGCTCAAGAGCCGCGTCTTTCTCTATATATTTGCGGTATTCTTCCACCGTAGTGGCTCCAATCAGCTGTATTTCCCCTCTGGCCAGCGACGGTTTCAGGATATTCGAAGCGTCAATGGCCCCTTCCGCCCCTCCGGCTCCGATGATGGTATGAATCTCATCGATGAAGAGCAGGATATCACCATCCTCCTTTACCTCGGACAAGACTTTCTTGATACGTTCCTCAAATTCACCTCTGTACTTGGAACCTGCCACCATACCCGACAAATCGAGGCTGACAACTCTCTTCTTTGCGATTGTCTCAGGAACATTGCCCGATATTATGAGCTGCGCCAGCCCCTCCACAACCGCCGTCTTTCCGACTCCCGGTTCGCCGATCAGACAGGGATTATTCTTTCCTCTTCTGCTGAGAATCTGGATTACTCTTTTCATCTCTGTCTCGCGTCCAATCACCGGATCCAGTTTTCCTTCTTTGGCAAGCTCCGTCAAATCCCGGCTGAAGCTGTCGAGATTAGGAGTATTACCTTTTTCTTTTCTGAGTCTGCCGGCCGCTTCCTCCCGGCCCGCGGGGACATCATCCCCCATGGCAGCCATCAGATCCACGTATAATTTTTGAATATTTACATTCATTGTATTGAGAAGGCGTGATGCCGTGCATTTCCCTTCTTTAATCATGGCAATGAGTATATGCTCCGTCCCTATAAGAGGAGCTTTAAAGAAAACGGCTTCCTCATAACTTGCCTGCAGCACTGCCCTGGCTCCCGGTGTATACTCCGCCTGATCTGCTGTTCTCGTTGGCACGGCCGGTGAAATCAGGCGTTCCATCAGCTCCAGAATCTTATCTTCCGTCACATCATACCGCTCCAGAATGGCAGCAGCCACACCGCTTCCTTCCTTTATCAGTCCAAGAAGCAGATGCTCTGTTCCCACATAGCCGTGCTCCAGCTCCTCTGCTGTCTCCACAGCCAGGCGGATTGCCTCTCTGGCTTTCTGCGTAAAACGGTCTATCATAAAATGTTCCTCCTGCATATTCATTACTGCTGTTCTCTATCAGTTACTGTTCAAACGGGAGTATTCCTCGTGTTATTGATCGCACCATACTGCTTTTGGGCGTAGTGCGAACAGCAACCTTCATCATTTAAGCTCCGGCAGGTGTTCCCTGAGATATCTGCCCCTAGCCACTTCAAGCTCATCTTTGCCGAGAGGCTGTCTGGAATACTTCTGAAGATTTGCCGGCTGAATTCCTATCATCAGGTTATAAATGCCTGCGAACTCCTTCGTCTCAACCAGGCCGTCCGCTATCCCGGCCCTGAGATGGGACAGGAAGGTCATAGCCTCCTTCATGGAAAGCTTTCTTGCGTATTTCAGGACTCCGTACGATTTATATACTTCATCTTCGCGCAAAAGACGGTGCTTTGACAGGGAAGCCTCCCTTATCTCCCGTTCCTGCTGAGAAAGCTGTACGGCTACACTGCTGACAAGCTCGATGATTTCCTGTTCATTCATCCCCAGCGTTTTCTGATTGTAAATTTCATAGAGATCTCCATAATTCTCCGTTCCGCGGCCGTAGACTCCCCTGACCGTCGTCCCGAATCGGCTCATATCTCCCAGAAGATCCTGAAACCGCTTGCTGGTAGAAAGAGAAGGCAGATGTACTACTACCGATGCCTTCATTCCGGTCCCCACATTGGTGGGATAGGCCGTCAGATACCCATATTTGCTGCTGAACGCATATGGAAATTTTGCATTAAGATAATCATCCAGTTTATCAGCTTCATCATAGCAGGACTTAAGCTCCAGTCCCGGAGCCAGGATCTGCAGACGGATATGATCGTCGCCGTTCAGTACGAGACTTACCGCTTCGTCATCCGAACAGATAATACTTCCGGGAGTTTTCTTCTCCACCAGCGTCTTATTCAGCAGGCGGCGCTCCCTCAGGGCGACGCGGTCCAGTTCTTCCATCTTATCCAAAGCCCTGAACTCATACCGGCGGCCGTCCTTTCCCTGGATATCTCTCAATTCCTGCATCATCCGCCCTACCATGTACCTGGCCTCATTGTCCTCAAGCCTGGAGGGGAATTTATACTCTTCCCAGTTTCTTGAAAGACGCACCCGGCTGGATACAATATTTGACGGATCATTCTTTACATCTTCAAACCATCTCGTCATTCTTTTCATTCTCCTCTTTTAAGGCCTTTATTCTGTCACGGCAGACTGCCGCTTCCTCATATTCCTCAGCTTTAATCGCAGACTTAAGCCTTCTCTCCAGCTGCTTAAGCTGCTCCTCTGTGGAAAATTCCATGACACCGCCGCTGGTAACGGCTGCCGTCCCTCCTGCTGGCCGAATCTTCGGCTGTTTACCCGTATGGCTTGCGCTCTCCTGTAATTTCTTAATCTTCTCTCCTATCAGCAGATCAAAGACATGATAGCAGTCGGCGCAGCCAAAACGGCTGTTCTCGACAAACTCCTCGTAAGTG
>ERZ808054.1231-NODE-1231-length-15783-cov-5.243983_pt1 | contig 15783 bp, 11 predicted proteins | sample MGYA00380201_ERZ808054 | MGnify/ENA primary metagenome ERZ808054 (study PRJEB31490, sample SAMN06133419) | mouse gut metagenome | isolation source: Z5_2 | host: mice | place: China: Chengdu | collected 2015-05 ... | reverse complement strand
GGGTGCGTAGGGAAATTAGCAGCGCTGCTGCACGCACCCCGCGCGCGAGTAGGGGAAGATGGCTCTTCCCTACTCGAGTTTCATTAAAAATATTGCGGACTGCAATAGGGTCAGGGAGGAACAGAGATATGTCAAAAGTACCGATATCGGTATGTATCATCGCGAAAAACGAGGAGAAATTTATAGAGGACTGCCTAAAGCATCTGCTGCCGTACGGCATGGAGGTGATCGTGGCGGATACAGGGTCCACTGACAGGACGAGGGAGATTGCGGAGAAATATGCCGACAAGGTGGTTGATTTCGAGTGGGTCAACGACTTTGCGGCAGCCAGAAACTACTGTGCCTCCTTCGCGTCCAACAACTGGATCCTGGCGATCGACTGCGACGAGATCGTGCAGTCGGTCGACATCAGGATCCTGCGGATGCTGATGCAGAAGCATGTCAGATACACGGGGGTGCTCCGGCTGAAAAACATCACGGATAACGGCAAGGGGAACAAGGGATATGTCAACACGGATGTGCCGCGCCTGTACAACAAGAATTTCTATAAGTTTGATTATTCCATTCATGAGCAGATCGTTCCGCTCGATCCGGCAAAGCGTGATGACGCGATGGACGGCTTTCTGCTCCCGATCGATGTCATTCATCACGGATATGCGCTCGACAGCGAGACCATGAAAAAGAAGCAGGTCAGAAATCTCGAGCTGCTCTACCAGGAACTCGATTCCGCGCCGGACAAGGGGTATGTCTATTTCCAGATCGGGCAGTCGCAGCTGACGCTCTCCGGCGCCCAGGAGGCGATAGAAGCCTACGAGAAGGCGATGGAGCACATACCGGGGCTGGAGAAGTACTATGTGCCGGAGCTGATCATGTCCCTGGCAAACACCTATGCCGACGCGGGCAGGGTGCCGGATGCACTGGCGCTGATGGAGAAGTATGCAAAGGATTTCAACACGGCAAAATATGTGCATACATACGCAAACATTCTGTGGAAGGACGAGCAGGTGTTGAAGGCGCTGGGAAATTATATCAAGGTGACGACGCTGCCGGATATGGGGACGCTCGGCGGGGAGCTGACGGATTGCTATGGCAGGATCATACAGATCTATGAGGCGTTCGGGGAGAAGGAGATGGCGGAGAACTTTCATCAGCGTTTCCTCGCCTACCATGCGGACAAGGAGCGCGTGACCGGCGCAGAATAATAACACAACAAGGGGAGAGAGGTATGTCCAAGCTACCGATTACAGTGTGCATCATTGCCAGGAACGAGGAGGAGCACATAGAGCAGTGTCTGAAACATTTGAAAAAATATGACTGGGAGATCGTCGTGACAGACACCGGATCCACGGACCGCACGAGGGAGATCGCCTGCGAATATGCGGACAAAGTGGTCGATTTTGAGTGGGTAGATGATTTTGCCGCCGCGCGGAATCACTGCGCTTCCTTTGCGCAGAACAACTGGATCCTGGTGGTTGACTGTGATGAGTATGTCACCAGCGTCGATGTCAGCGCATTGCGGATCCTGATGCAGCGTTATCCGCGCTATGCGGGTGTGATGCGCCTCACCAACCTGGTCGCCAAGGACAACGGGGAGACCGGGTATGTCTCCGACGATGTGCCGCGCATGTACAACAAACATTTTTACCAGTATTATTTTCCGGTTCATGAGCAGATCTGCACGACGGAGTCCGGCAAGAGCATGGATTCGCTGGAGGCATTCCTGCTCCCGATGGAGGTGATCCATCACGGATATGCCATGACCGGCGAGGCGATGGAGCGGAAACAGAGGAGAAACCTGGATCTGCTGCAGAAGTTGATCGACCAGGAGGGCGGCAGCGGATATCACTATTTCCAGATGGGACAGTCGTATTTTGTGCTGGGTGACATGGACAGCGCGATCAGTGCATATGAGAAGGGGCTTGGCATGGCGGACAGCGCGGAGCATGTGTATGTGCCGGAGCTGATCATGTCGCTGGCAAAAGCGTACTGCCGCAGCGACAGGTTTCCGGATGCGCTGGAACTGCTGGAGAAGTACAATGCAGTCTACGATTCGGCGAAGTTCACGTATGAGTACGCGAACCTGCTGCGGGAGAACGGCAGGGTCATCAAGGCGCTGATGCTGTATGTCAAAGTGACGACGATGAAGGATCTCGAGACGCTCGGCGAGAGCCGGCTGTCGTGCTATGCCTACATTGTCGATATCTACAGGGGCATGGGAAACATGGAGATGGCGGAGCTTTTTGACCAGAAGATCCAGCAGTGTGTGGCAGAGAGGGAACGGGTCATAAAGGAGGTGGGGCCTGGCAGGGACTGAATTGATCTGAAATGAAAAAAGCCGCTTCAGGGAAGAGAGCTATGCGGCGCCTGGGAACTGTAGAAAATGTTTCGGTTATTTTCTTACAGATCCTGACGATAAGGAAATCAGGGGGAAAAGTGTATGATAATAGCACACAATCTAAAGGCTATGAACAGCCAGAGACAATTATCTATAGTGAACGGCGCAGTGTCAAAAAAGGCGGAGAAGCTTTCAAGCGGTTACAAGATCAACAGGGCAGCGGACGATGCGGCAGGTCTGTCGATCTCTGAGAAGATGAGACGCCAGATCAGAGGGCTTACCAAAGCGACAGAGAACACAGAGGATGGCATTTCCATGGCGCAGATCGCGGATGGCGCACTCGGCGAAGTACAGGATATGCTGCAGCGCATGAACGAACTCTGTGTGCAGGCTGCAAACGGCACGAACGCTGTATCTGACAGGCAGAATTTACAGGATGAAGTATCACAGCTCATCACAGAGATCGACAGAGTTGCCGAGACGACCAAGTTCAACGAGACATACCTTCTGAATGGCAGTATCTCCAAGGGCGGCAGAGGCGCATACTTGAAAGCTGTCAACGACAGGAAACTCGAAGCCATCAAGGAAAAGTACGAGGATGACAAGAAACAGCTCTGCCTCAAAGCGCTGAACGGCGATGATGCCGGTAAGGTTATCTCTGCAGACGAGCTGGCAGGCGTGGAAGGCACAAAGCTGCTCTACACGGTGGAATACGGTGTCAAGACAACACAGAACGGGGACAATAATGCTCCGACAACAGGGCTTTCAGCAAAAGACCTGGCGACGGCGAACAACCTGATCCCAGTGCTCCAGACATCGATTGTGCCGCAGGCAGTCAATTCGCTGCTGAATACTTTTCAGGATGCGTTCGGTTATCTGCAGGGTTCCGAGATCGGGATCGGGCTTAAGATGTACAACGACCCGAACACGAGTGTTCTGGCATCGGTAGGGCTCCGGTTTGGCGGGAATATGCAGTCTTTGGGATTCAATCTCAGTGTCAATATGGCAACGCTCGGAAACGGCACATTGAACGCTGCGGCGAGGGACGAACTGGAAGTGACGATCGTCCATGAGATGATGCATGCGTTTATGGATGAGGTGCTCACGAACGGCATGACAGGAAATGTGAACGGAGAACTCCAGAAAGACAGGTTCCCTCTGTGGTTTATCGAGGGAATGGCGCAGAGCGCAGCAGGCGGATGCTTCCATGGAAACCCATGGGTGCAGGGACTCGGGATCAACAAAAATTCTTCCGAGGCGGATATCACAAGCGCGATCAACAGACAGCCGCTCACCAATTCGGGAAACGGCGGTGCGTCGGATTATGCGACAGGGTATCTTGCGAGCATGTATCTGGGATATATGGCAGCAGGCGGAAATTCTGTTTCAAAGGCTGCCATGAGTAGCGGGCTTGACAGGGTCCTGAACGAGATCAAGGGCGGTGTCAGTCTTGAGGCAGCCGTTCAGAAGTACACAGGTAAGAACCTGAAACAGTTTGAGAAGGATTTTGGGACAATGGGTGCCTCTTTTGTGAAGAAGCTTCTCAATGAGGTGGATCAGGGCACAGGCGGTGTCGCCACAGGAAGCTACGGCACGGCTGTGAGACCAAACGGCGGCGCTGACATCCTCGCGGATGGAACGATCAACAATCTGAAACTGTTTGAGGTGAGCGGAACGAGCCAGTGGGTGACAAACACATATCCCAACGGGTATGACATCTATGTCGGTGGCACAGCTACGAACGGAAAGGGCTACAGTGACGGACCGCTCGAGATCGCGGCAAACAGACGTCCCACAGGCTTTGGCGCTGCGATCCACGCAGGTACGGACGCGGACATGAACAACAAGATCCATCTCTACATCGATGCCATGGACGCGGAAAGTCTCGGCGTTGATCAGGTTGACGTCCGCACGGAAGACCTCGCGAGCATTTCGATCGAGCGCGTGGCGCTCGCATTGGCGCAGGTATCTGCACAGCGTTCCGAGATCGGGGCATGCCAGAACCGCCTCGAGCACACAGTCAGCAACCTTGGCAACGTTGTGGAGAACACGACGGCAGCCGAGAGCCAGATCCGCGATACGGATATGGCAAAAGAAATGGTGGCATACGCAAACGTGAACATCTTGCAGCAGGCAGGTCAGGCAATGCTCGCACAGATGAACCAGAGCAATCAGGGAGTGCTTTCGCTGATCGCGTAGGAATTGTGGATATGCAGTCGTTTACAGGATAGATAATATGTCAGAGACAAAAACAGGACAGCGCACATGGTGGGCTGTCCTGTTTTCGTCATGCGCAGCCCCGTGCAGAGGAACTATGCCGCCATGCGGCGCACGGGGCGCGGCGAGCAGGAAAAGTCTTTCTGGCTCGATTGATGCAGCCCCGAGCAGAGGAACTATACCGCCATGCGGCGCGCAGTGTTCTGTTCACTGCCGGACAGTCACGCCAGCAGGTAGCGAAATTGTGCGCTAAATTTGTCACAATTCATATTTAATACACACAAAAGCTTGTCAGATCACGAGTGAAGGGGTGAATTGCAATAAAACTATATAAATTTACATAAAATTTGAAATAATTAGTTGACATAGTCTGACAATTCGGTTACAATAGAATCATTAAGAGGGTGACATAATATTATATCACCGGAATTAATGTAAAGGATTAATTGTTTTTCACAAGGAGGTATTAGTATGGATATCAAGAGTAGTTTCACCTATGACAGCAAGATCGCAAACGAAGCGTACGCGGCGAAGGCAAGCGCAATGATGGCAAGAGAGAACAAGCTCGCGACAGGACAGAAGGTTTCAGAGCCGTCCTCCGATGCGGCATCGCTCCAGATCAAGTCCAGAACAAGCGAATCCGCAGAGGTGCTCGAGAACATCAACGCGGCATCCAGCGCGGTTGAGGACGTGGCGAGGGCGGAGGAGATGATCCGCGAGGCAAATCGCCGTATCTTAGAGCAGTCTGGTGATTCCGTGCTCGCACAGGCAAACCAGTCGACAGACGCAGTTACAAAACTGTTGGGATAATACTGATTCGTATAAAAAACCGATGCATTGAGCGTCGGTTTTTTTTGCGCCGGTGGCACACGCTCTAACATACAGACAACTTCACGATAGAAGGCGATCTGTAATAGGCGTCTGCGGAACAGAACGGCGTATGGTAAATAGAAATTGTATAAATTGTGCATTTTTTTGGAAAAACATATTAAATTCACATAATAACTAGCCGATAACTTAAATATGTAAACTTTTTAGCCCTACTTAGGTTCTGCTGACAAATAACTTATGTAAATGACACAGAATAAAGATCCGTGCGCAAAGCGGAGGAATGAAGTGTATGAATGTGCGCCGATTGACGACAAGGCTGCGTGTGGAGCTATGGACAAGTCAGATACATAAGTCATTTGCCCAACAGTTCCTTAGAATGGATTGCGATAACATGTAGGGACATATAGGAAGATCGCCAAGGAGGAGGAACATATGGTTATACAGCATAATATGGCGGCTGAAAATAGTGACCGTATGAGCAGGATCGTTTTAGGGAAACTGGCAAAATCGTCGGAGAAGCTGGCATCAGGTTATCGGATCAACAGGGGAGCGGATGATGCGGCAGGATTGGCCATCTCGGAGAAGCTGCGCTTTCAGATCAGAGGGCTGGGCAGAGGATCAAGCAATATTGATGAGGGTATCGGTTATTGTCAGGTTGCGGATGGTGCCCTGAGTGAGATGCATGACATGCTGCATCGCATGAATGAATTGTGCATACAGGCGGCGAACGGCACACTCTCGGATACGGACCGCGAATATGTCAATGAGGAAGTGCAGAATTTGAAAGCGGAGATCGACCGAACCTGCCGCATGACAAAGTTTAATGAAGAGTATATATTTCGCTGTGACGATGTCATGCCCTCGCTGTCCCATGAGGTCTACAAGATGACTTTTTCGGGGCGTCCGAAAGATCTGTTTATTTACAATAGCTCCTATGATGCAGTGGATGAGTATGCTGGTGTCGCATTTCGGGGAAGACGCTATTCATGGGATGAGATCGATCCGATGATGTACGATAAGACGAAGCATGAGTTCCGCGAGGGAACGTACTCACTCCGTGCGGATGACGGCACGGAGCTCACACTTGTGTGTGAGAAGGGTGCAAAGCTGCCGCAAATATCACGGCAGTTCATGACGACTGCGGACGCGAAAGGGATCTATGTCAACAGCGACCTTGTGAGCTGGAATCAGATCAGGCAGGCGGGTGATGTGTATACGTTTGACTACCACGGCATGACGGTCTCTTTCACCAAGGGGCCGAAGGATAGCTGGGATGATATGCTCACCAAGCTGTCAGGAACCTTGTGGGAGAGCACCTACGAGACGCCGGTGGAGGCGTACTCAGTGGATGCGGCGTTCAGTTATGGAACGACTTATCGGTTCGTGAGCAACAAGCGGGTCGAGACGTATCTCAAAAACGATTATATGCCAAAATACATACTGCACGCAGAGGATGGCAACAACGGGGGGAGGATTCCCGTTCATGATGCCAATGGCAATTTTCTGCGGTTCGATCCCTTTGACGGAGTGTGGCTCGAGGGCACGAATGAGGACGGAACGCCGAACGGAAAAGTGGCTTACGAACTCACGAACGGACAGAAGAAGCTGTGCGCGATGACGTGGGCAGAGTTCGGGTTTGACTGTGGAGACGACAATGGGGACTGGGGCAATCAGAGCACGGATATCTGGTCGGGTGCGGACAATATTACAGATGATCCGCGACCGCCGTACCCGGCAGATTCGGCGCCGGATGTCAATCTGGGAACGCAGATTTTTCCCAATTACGACCCATATAAGAAGTTTGACTTCTATGTATATAATAATGCGGTGGCACCGCCGGATGACCGGGAGCACGTCAGCTTTTACTTTAGCGTGATCAACGAGGTGAGCAAGGAGCAGGTGATCAAGACACTGGACAACATTGTGATCGGATATCCACTGATCACGCCGCATGACCATGCGGAAGCGAAGAGTAGCAACAATAAGGTAACGATCAACAGAAATGAGCTGGATCTGTCGCTGTCTGACGAGTATTCCCTGGGAAGGGACTATGGGAATAACCTTGCCCAATATATCTTAAAAGGCCCGCACCAGCTGAATTACGCGAACGGCACATTTTCCCTGTCGTATGGGTATGATCCCGGCAGAAAGAACGGAAATATGGTGCTGAGTGGAAGAAGCGATCTGGATCTGGACATTCTGAAACAACGGATCATAACGGGCGGGCTGATCAGCGTAAGCGGAAATGATATAAATCTGAGCGCGAGCAATACCAGACAGACGATCAACGTTTTTCTGAACGGTGGCGATGGAAGTTCCCTGGATCTTTCCTTCAATTATAATATTTCGGACTTTTTCTCCAACAATAAAGCCTCCGTTACAGAGACGCAGGACCAGGACGGAGAGTATGTCAAGATCAACAACAGGTATGTGAAGTATGATCCGTGGAATTCTTCGCATAGGAATCGTCCGAGATACAATGTGGACATCGCTGGTGCGGGCGGTCAGTCGCTGGAGGATTATTTCAATAACACTGTGTATAAGGATATCGCGAACGCGACCACGGTGAGCCTGCACACAGATGAGTATCCGACAGGCAGCATAACGGGTGAGGAAGTGCAGCAGACGGCGATGGTCACGCGCTGGAAGACGCCATTCCAGCACAACCAGGGGGAGCCGGATTCGCCGCCGGTCTACAAGCCGGAATACCTCAAGATCCAGTGCAGCTCCAACACGATCGACTACATCACGCTCCAGAAGCAGCGGCTGTCGCTGTACCGTCTGGGAATCTTAAATGTAGGGACGCTCTCGCAGATGCAGGCGACGGGATGCATTGATCAGGTGGGAAAGGCGCTTGACCAGATCAGTTCGGTGAGGAGTCAGTTCGGCGCATATCAGAACCGGCTCGAGCACGCCTATGCGATCAACCAGAATACGCATGAAAATACACAGAGTGCAGAGTCGAAGATACGGGATACAGATATGGCGGATGAGATGGTTCGGTTCTCCAATGATAATATCCTGCAGCAGTCGGCAAACGCGATGCTGGCACAGGCAAATCAGTTGAACCAGCATGTGCTGGCATTGCTGAGCTGATTTCTGTCTGGATAGAGCACTGGAATAATATTTTCAAATTGTCTGAATTGTATATATTTTTGCAAAAATATCTAATATTTACATAATGGTTTGCCGATAACTATACTATAGTAAACCATCACACAGAACATATTCGGCTGGTGGGCTGTGTGACGATCTCTGAAAAAAGGGAATAATGCCGCAATTGTGCGGCAAAAACGAGAAAATTTAGAAAATTTTACATAATAGTCTAAATTTTCAGAAAATAAGGCCGATATATATACTGTAAACGGAGTTACGGAATATATTAACGATAATGAAACTGATCGATTCAAGGGGAATGATCAAAGTATAAAAAGAAATAAATAATGGGAAAGTTGCTTGGTGAAAGGGATGTCCTGGGCTGCTAAAGGAGGAGAAATTATGGTAGTACAGCACAATCTTAAAGCTATGAACGCGAACAGAATGTTGAACATCAATACGAATGCGTCAGCGCGTTCTACAGAAAAACTTTCAAGCGGCTATCGCGTAAACAGGGCGGCAGATGACGCGGCAGGACTCGCGATCTCAGAGAAGATGAGAAAGCAGATCCGTGGTCTGACACAGGGTTCCCGCAACGCGGAGGACGGCATCTCGGCAGTGCAGACAGCAGAGGGTGCACTTGCAGAAGTGCAGGATATGCTCCAGAGAATGAACGAGCTCTGCGTACAGGCAGCAAACGGTACGAACTCCATTACAGACCGCAAGTACATCCAGGATGAGATCGACCAGCTTGTGACAGAGATGGACAGAATCTCAGAGACGACCAAGTTCAACGAGACCTATCTGTTGAAAGGTGACGACACACAGCCGGAAAATCTGGTACATACATTCAACTATATCAAGGGCGACGAGATCGACCAGACAGGGCAGTCCAAGGTTACGAACAGTTCTGGTTTGCATGTGAAAGTAAATTACAATGGCACGGATAATGTGTATGTTGTCAATGCGGCGAGTATCAGCGCTTCCACAGTAAATAATCCGATGTCAGCGGATGTTGTTACCAAGGGATCTGACTTCACGAAGTACTGCGACACAGACACAACAGTAGGTGCAAGTTCTTCTATTACAAATTTGAAACTCAGTGCAGATTATGCAATATTCAAAAATACAAAATTGGATCCGGATGCTCTTGAGATCCAGACAGGTACAAAGAATCTGATCAGTAAAGATAAAACCGATGCATACATTTATGATACAAAGACAAAGAATGTCATTCATGTAAAGGCGGGGGAAGACCTGTCAGCGTACGTGGAAGAGATCGCAGGTGAGAAGGGTAAATATACGATGAAAGAGCAGTACAGGCTGCTTTACAATGCTAATGATAAGGCGACGGCAGTTACAGCGACTACATTAGGTCATCCGGGAACAAGTGCAGACAAATTAGAACCCAAGGATCTCATCGGTGCGGTTTCTGAAAATAAACTCTATGATAAGGACGGTCAGGAAGTATCAGGCATGGGGCTGTACAAATACTTTAATGAGAACGGCGACTACAAGGGAGGTCTGTATGCGGATAAGGATGCGACGATGAAGATTACAGAGCAGAAGATGCTTGCGGACGGTACAACTCCGGCTTCCCTGTACTTCGGTGGTTTCATCAGCAACCTGAGCGAGAAAGTGGTAGCTCCGTTGACATTCAACGTGCACGCAGGTTCGGACTCTGACCTCACCAACAGGATCTCCGCGACGATCGACACAATGTCGGCAGCAGGGCTTGGCGTAAACAAGTTGAAGAGCACATCGATCGGTATCGTGGATGAGACCGGTGACAATGCGAGAGAGGCGATCGACGTAGTGGGCGAGGCGCTGAAGATCGTATCGACACAGCGTTCTATCCTCGGTGCAGTGCAGAACCGCTTAGAGCACACGATCTCAAACTTGGACAACGTAGTAGAGAACACCACAGCTGCAGAGTCAGCGATCCGCGATACAGACATGGCGGAGGAGATGGTGAAGTTCTCCAACAACCAGGTGCTCATGCAGGCAGGTCAGTCGATCCTTGCACAGGCAAACCAGGCAAACCAGGGTGTACTCTCACTCCTGCAGTAAAAAGGCGTGCGATCAGAGCAGCATTCACTCTAACCAACCTAATATACAAAGGAAAGGAACCGTCCGGATCTGGGCGGTTCCTTTCCTTTTACATTTGGTTTGAATTTTTGCTAAAACATATTGACTAAAACGGAAAATAATGTTAAACTATACAAGTACTTTCTGGTAGATGATACCATAAGTGTACACAGCTCACTCTAACTATTTAATAATGTAAGCGTGCAGGAAAGAATGATCTTTTCTGCACGCTTATATTATTTTCCTCATATCAATTGTGACTGCAGCGCTTTGCCGCCATCGTACTGATGACGGTAACGATCGTTCAGACATGCTGCAGCATAAATACCTGTTTCTGTGATTCAGGAACCTCGCTGATCGCCTTGTCCAGCTCGAGGGATTCCTTGTATTCGTTGAGACGGCTGATGATTTCCGGGTTGTTGATGTCCTCCTTGTTGATGACCTGGCGGATGTAGTAGTAAACCAGCAGCTGCAGATCCGTCAGATGGAGGTACATCGGATGGCTGTCGATCTCCTGGCAGAGCGCGCGGAGACCGTCAAGCTGATCGTGTATGGGATCGATGGCGATCGAGATCTGATCCGTGGTGACGATCAGGCGTTCCTTGTATTCGGTGACACGGCAGACCTCCTCGACGCTGGGACGGTTGATCCGGGACAGGCGCGAAAGCTCCTTGTCGCAGTGTTCCACGCCTTCCAGCAACTTGAATATTTTATTGTATGCATTGCACAGCGTCTGCAGCAAACGCTCATATTTCTGCTGATATTCCATATGAATCCTCCTCGAATTATTTACATAATAATACTACATAAGTTATATCGTCAGAATATTCTGAAAACTTAACCTTTTGCGGCACATATTTCACCACAATATCATGGATCATTCGATATTTTTTCAAGAAATAGTTGAGAAATTATGTAAAGTTCGTTACAATGATATCAGGCAAAAATATGATATCATGGAGGATGTGTATGAAATTCAGTTTATGCATGATTGTGAAAAATGAGTCTGCAATATTGCGGGACTGTCTTGATTCCCTGAAAGACATTATGGACGAGATCATCATAGTGGACACCGGCTCCACAGATGACACCAAAAAGATCGCGGCGGAGTACACGCCGTATCTGTATGATTATGCGTGGAACGATGATTTTGCGGCTGCCAGAAATTTTGCTTTCTCAAAGGCGACCGGAGATTACATCTACTCGGCGGACGCTGACGAGGTGTTGGACCGCGAAAATCAGGACAAGTTCAAAGCGTTAAAGCGCGCGATGCTGCCCGAGGTGGAGATCGTGCAGATGATCTATGTGACAGAACAGATCAACCATCCGACAGAAAATTTTGCGCGGGACCTGCGCCCCAAGCTTTTTAAACGGCTCAGGGAGTTTACGTGGATCGAGCCGATCCACGAGACCGTGAACATCAATCCGGTCATCTACGACAGTGATATCGAGATCCACCACCGCCCTCAGGGCAGCCACAGCACCAGGGATTTCGGGGTGTTTGAGAAGATCATAGCAGAGCGCGGTGAGCTCTCTGACCGCCTGATGGGAATGTATCTGAGAGAGCTTTACAAGGCGGGCACGGAGGAGGAGCTAAAGACGGCAGAAGGCTTCTTCGAGCGGTCGCTGGTCGGGAAGCGCGCGGAGGGAAAAGAGCTGCTGTGCCGTCAGATGATCGCTGTGCTGCTAAAGATCTACAGGATAGCGGACGACCCGGTCAGCATATTGAAGATCGCCCTGAGCGAGGAAGCGACGATACCGTCGGCGGAGATGTGCATGGAGCTCGGGTACTTCTTTATGAAGAAAGAGGATTTCGAGGAGGCGGCGAAGTGGTTCCACAGGGCGGGCTACGACTGCGAGAGTGAGATCGACGTGGCGAGCAGTGGTACGTCTGCTTTCATGGCGCTGGCGCTGTGCTGCAGGAAACTAGCCAAGTCGCCGAGGACGAAGGCGCTGCCGCAGCGGGAGTACGAACAGGAATGCGCGCGGCTGACAGAGCAGGCTGCCGAGTACGAACAGCTTGCGAGGGACTGGAAACCGGTGGAGCCAAAACTGTTTTATTAGTCAGTCAGTTAATTAATATAGAAGCAATTAGGATCAGTTAGGAGAACAGACAATGAACTATGACTATTTGGTAGTCGGCGCAGGGCTTTTTGGTGCCGTGTTTGCCCGTGAGATGAACAGAGCCGGGAAGCGATGTCTCGTGATCGACAAGAGGGGACATATCGCCGGAAATATCTACACTGAGGAGATCAACAAGATCCACGTCCACAGGTATGGTGCGCATATCTTTCACACATCGGACGCGGGGATCTGGCGCTATGTCAATGAACTGGCGCAGTTCAATCACTACATCAACTCGCCGGTGGCTGTGTATCGGGACGAGCTCTACAATCTTCCCTTTAACATGAACACGTTTGCAAAGATGTGGCATGTGAAAACGCCAAAGGAGGCGGCGGCGCGCATTCAGGAACAGATCGCCGGTCTGGGCATCAGTGAGCCGGCAAACCTTGAGGAGCAGGCGCTGTCGCTGGTCGGCACTGACATATACGAGAAGCTTGTGAAAGGTTACACGGAGAAGCAGTGGGGGCGCGACTGCAGGGAACTGCCTGCGTTTATCATCAAGCGCCTCCCTGTCCGCTTTACGTTTGACAACAATTATTTCAACGATCCCTATCAGGGGATTCCGGAGGGCGGCTATACAGCCATGGTGGAAAAACTGCTGGATGGCATCGAGGTCCGGCTTGACACCGCGTTTGAGGATTTTGTCAGAAAGGCTGACCAAAATGACACATATGTCACGATCGACGGGCAGCATTCGTTTCAAAAAGTGCTTTACACGGGCATGATCGATGCTTTTTTTGACTATTGCGAGGGTGCGCTGGAGTACCGATCCCTCGAATTCCAGACAGAGCTTTTGGAGGGTGAGGAAAACTATCAGGGAAATGCGGTGGTCAACTATACGGAGAGGGAAGTCCCGTATACGCGCATCATAGAGCACAAGCATTTTGAGTTTGGACATCAGCCGGATACCGTGATCACCAGGGAGTACCCCAGGGAGTGGAAGCGCGGTGATGAGCCGTATTATCCGGTCAATGACGAGCGCAATGCTGCGCTGTACCAGAAGTATCTGCGCCTCGCGTCGGAGCAGAAGAATGTCATTTTCGGGGGAAGGCTCGGACAGTACAAGTACTATGACATGGACAAAGTGATCGCGGCGGCACTGGCGATGGCAGAAGCGGAAAAGAATTGAGACAGGACAATAAAAAACAAGCGCGAGAGGGAAGGAAACTTCCTTTCTCGCGCTTGTTTCGTCGTGAGTGCGGGATCTCACATATAAGTATTGTACAGCATGCCTGTATAGATGCTCGTCATATATGGATTGGGATAGCTCGCATTGGGGTTCGAGTAAGCACAGATCCTCCTGTCGATGTACTCCATGGGATCGAGCGATATCGCGCTCAATTTCCGCAGGATCTGTGAGCCGAAACTCTTTATGGCAGACGCGTCCGTGATCACATCGCTCTTCTGGTAGTCGAGCGTGGCATCCTCGTTGACACTGATGCCGTATTTCTCGAGATTGTAGCTGTGCAGATCCAGAAACTTGTGCAGATCCTTGGACAAAAGCTTTGTGAGTGCAGCCTCCGTCTCGTCATTGATCACACCGTTCATAAAGCGGTTGTAGCCCTCGACAAAGGTCTCGATATTGTTGGAGAGCGATTCGGCGTCCGGGTACAGACCGATCCTGGCGCTGGCGTTATTGGCACTGGTCACCGCAGACGCGTGCGCTGTGATCCGGTCGGACATGGACGCTGTGCCTGCAGCGGAATTCTCGGGATGCAGGGTCACGTGATATGCGCCGTGCACGTTGAAGGTATTGGAATAGGAGGATTCCTCGTTTCCGTTGATGCTGTATATTGCATTGGTGGCTTCTTTGATCGTTTTGTTCAGCCCCAGATAATCAACGATGCCGCTGCGGTAGGTGGTGTTGTCGTCCTCGATCGAAAAATGGCGTTCTCCCTGAACCGGAAGACCGTAGGCATCGGAAGTCACCTCCAGCGCCGCAAGCCCGCGCGTCTCGACGACCTTCGCCGACACCCCGATATCGGAGTTGTTGATCAGGCGGGAGAGCTTGTTCTGGAGGTCTTTGTTCGTGTCGCCCTCATGTATGTTGAACTGCAGCTCGTAGTGGAGCTTGTTTGTCAGGATATCAAAGGAATAACTGCCCGGGTCGAGTGAAACAGGCTGGTTTGCCTTCAGGAATTTGCTTGTGTTGACCTGCGGCGAGGCAAAATTTTCGACCTCGAGCGTAAAGTCTGTCGGCACCTCCCCCTCGGCATCGTCCGGCTCGTACTCCACACTCGCCAGCGATTCATTGTCGCTGTAGGCGGATTTCATCGAGAACAGGTCATCATCCTCACTGAGCGAGCCGATCGTCCGCTTTAAGCTGTTGGCGCTTTCTTTCAGGTGGATCGCATATGCGATGGAGCGCGGCGTGGGATCCGTGAGATAGAGCGGGGCAAAGCGGTTTTTCCACTGGATGGTGCTGTATAAGTTCTGCAGCTCGCTGGAATCGTGCATGGCAAAGCGGGAGTTCCGCCTGTTGTATTTCCGGTTGGAATCGCTGTTGTCACTGCTCGCATAGGTAGTCATGTACTGATCCAGAGCCTGCAAAGTGTTCATGGTAACTGACATAGAATGTCCTCCTTCCCTGGGTAATGAATTCAGGTCTTATGTGAACTTGTTTTTGAACACATAATTGAATATAAAATTCAATAAACTTCCCTGTTTTAGAGCGATACAAGACTTGAATTGTGCGAATATTCGCAAAAATGTTATGTATATCTCTTTTTAAATTAAATTTACCACGAATTGTGTGAAAATGCAAGGGGGATGCCGCAGAAAAATTGAAAAATTTTTCCGCAATTGTGTTTAATTACTGAAAATAGAATAAAATGTTTCAAAAACAGGCACAAAAGGAAAAATACAAAACGCGGTAAAATTAATATTGACGCAGAGCGATCCGTATGGTATATTGGAAAAGCAAGATGAATCAAGAAGTCTTTTTTTTATGCAGTTTTGGGTCTTTCAAACAGAGCCTGAGAGCAGAAAAACGAGCGGCATCCTGCATGGTTGGAACAAACTGATGGTCATATTTTAGAACGCTAGCGGAGGTGGAATTATGCGTACAAAGATTACATTGGCATGTACAGAGT
>ERZ808054.1227-NODE-1227-length-15847-cov-4.070323_pt1 | contig 15847 bp, 14 predicted proteins | sample MGYA00380201_ERZ808054 | MGnify/ENA primary metagenome ERZ808054 (study PRJEB31490, sample SAMN06133419) | mouse gut metagenome | isolation source: Z5_2 | host: mice | place: China: Chengdu | collected 2015-05 ... | reverse complement strand
CGTACTCGGGGTGACCCATGATGTAGATCTGCCTGCCCCCTTCTGTCATACAAAGGAATACGCCCGCTTCCTCCGACTCCGCCAAAACCGTCAGTTCACTGCAGGCATGAATCTCCTCACTTCGGACCGCCGTATGTCTGCTGTGCGGAATGAAAAAGTAATCGTCAAACCCTCTGACCAGCGGAACCTTCCGGTTCATCACTTTATGCTCAAAAACGCCAAACAGCTTTTCAGGGAGCATCACCTTTTCCATGCCAAAATGATAATAAAGCCCCGCCTGCGCCCCCCAGCAGATATGGAACGTTGACGTAACATGTGTTTTGGTCCACTCCATGATCTCACAAAGCTCAGGCCAATAATCCACTTCTTCAAAAGGTATCTGTTCTACCGGCGCCCCGGTAATGATCAAACCGTCAAAACGCCTGTTACGTAATTCATCAAAGGTGTTATAAAACCGGTTTAAATGCTGGATCGGGGTATTTAAAGAAACATGGCTGTTCATTTTCATGAACGATACGTCAATATGAAGCGGGGTGTTGGAAAGGACCCGAAGGAGCTGCAGCTCCGTATCCTGTTTGACCGGCATCAGATTTAAAATACAGATCTGCAAGGGACGGATATCCTGATGCATGGCGCGGTATTCGTCCATTACAAATATATTTTCATTTTCCAGTATTCCCTTTGCAGGCAATTCGCTTTGTACTTTAATCGGCATTTCATTTCACTCCATTTATTGATATTGATCTATCATCCAAACCGTTCCACAAACTCGTCTTCCGTGATCACCGGGATTCCAAGCTGCGCTGCTTTCCTGTTTTTGGATGAGGTTGAGCCGGCATCGTTATTAACCAGATAATTGGTCTTAGAGGTAACGCTTCCTGTCACCTTCCCGCCCATGGATTCCACATAAGCCTTAAACTCATCCCGGTTCTTATAATGATGCACATCCCCGGTAATAACGAACGTCAGTCCGTTACATTTTCCATCCTCTTTGACGGAAAGGCTTACCTTTTCTATTGTAACCTCTTTCAGCAGCGCATTCAAGGATGATTTATTCTGTTCATTCTCATACCATTCTATGGCGGAACGCGACTTTTCAGGTCCGATCCCTGAAATCTCCTCAAATCCCTGCCCGGTTTCCATACGCTCTAAAAATCCGTCAAATCCATTTTCCGCAATCATCTTTTTCCCTGCATCAATTCCGATCATGGGAATGCAAAGCGCGTAAATGAAGTTCACCGGATGCACCTGCCTGCTCTTTTCAATTGCCTTTAAAAGATTATCGCAGGATTTATCGCCAAATCCCTCCATCTGCCTGATCGTATCTGCATGCTCGCTTAAATGATAGATATCCGCAAACTCTGAGAGGAATCCTTCATTCATAAACCTTACAATGGTCTGGACGGAAAGACCGTCAATATCCATCCCCGACTTACTCACAAACCGGGTAAATTTCTTTACATGCTTTGCACTGCAGTCTGGATTAGTGCAGTGCAGCGTCTTGGTATTGCTTCTCGGGCTGGTCCTGATCTCTGTTTTTGCCCCACAGACAGGGCAGCAGTCCGGAACCTGAAAACTGCCCGATGATTCCGTCACAGCAATACATTTCGGTATGATCTTATTTGCCTTGATCACCTCCACCGTACACTGATCCCCGATCCCCAGACGTTCCATCTCGCTTATATTGCAAAGAGACGCCCGGGAAACCGTAGTTCCTTCAAGTTGTACCGGCTCAAATACCGCCACCGGTGAAATGGTTGAGGCAGCGCAAGACCATTCAATATGATCCAGCTTCGATACGGCAGAAACATCCTGCCATTTAAAAGCATAGCCTGCCCGGTTAGCATGATGCCCGGTAACGCTTCCAGATGCAGCATATTCGGTATCGTCAAAACAGATCACCAGACCGTCCACAGGAATATCCATTTCGCCCTTTTCTACCTTCTCCGTCCACCTTTCAATAGCACCCGGAATCGTTTCTGCCGTAACAGCTTCACGCTCCACCACTGTAAAGCCTTCTTTTTCCAGAAAATCCATCCGTTCTCCCCATGATACCAGCTCATCCTCCAGATACACCAGTGTAAAAGCATTGAAATGCACATGCCTTTCCTTTACCTTTTCCGGGTCATCCAGACTCAAGGTTCCCGATGCCAGGTTTCTTGGATTTGCATATTTCTCATCATCCTCTATGGTATCATTGATCAATTCAAAATCTGTATACGAGATTGTAGCTTCCCCCCGGACCACCATATGCTTGTGATAAGAAATGGCAAGGGGAAATCCCTTGATCGAATTCTTTAAATAAGTAATATTGGTCCCGATAGTTCCGTTTCCTCTGGTCAGGATCTTCGCAAGCTTTCCATTATCATAAGTAAGGACCAGCGTCAGGCCATCCAATTTCCACGAAAGCCAGACAGGTCTGTCCTCAGCCCATTTTAGCAGCTCCGCAGTCTGTTTGGTCTTTGCCAGTGAAAGAGCCGGGAACTCATGCGGTTCCTTTTCCCCATTATTCTCTTCATACCCGGTATTTTGGGTCGGACTGTCAGGAAGGATATATCCGGTTTCTGTTTCCAATGCCAGAAGCTCGTCAAACAGTGCATCCCATTCGTAGTTTGACATCAGCTCTTCTCTTCCATTGTAGTAGGCATCTGATGCTTCATTCAGCCTTCTTACCATCTCTGCCGCCTTTATTTGATAATCTTCCATGATCTAACCTCCATTTTTGCAAGTTTTCCGTCACATAACACATGATTTCCGTCATATATCTTTTCAATAAAGCCTGTTCTTTATGTTGTTTTATCATTATATCGATATATTATTCTTCCATTTTCATCGGAAGCAAAGTGATTTACATAATATCGCCCAAATACCATCTTATTCTTATATACACAATATCTATATCGGCACAACACAAGATTTTGTGATAAATCAATTTTCTGCCTGGCTGCCCAGACCGCAAATATTATATAACGTATGCAATTCATTCCCGGAAATCCGACGATACTGACCTGGCTTTAAGTCTGCAAGCTGTATGTTCACGACCCGGACCCTTTTAATTGCATAAACATGATATCCCAGCTCCCTGGTCATTCTCCGTATCTGTCTGTTGACTCCTTGGGTCAGTATAATCCGGAAGGTAAGCTTTCCAATCTTTTCCGCCTCACAGGGCTTTGTTCTGATATCCAAATCAGGAAGATACATCCCATTTTTCAGTGTTTTTAAAAAGTCCTCTGTTACTTCTTTATTCACTTTTACGATATATTCCTTTTCATGCCCGGCACTCCCATTCATCATCGCCCGGATCAGATCCCCGTCATTGGTCAGGATCAGCAGACCTTCCGAATCCTTATCCAGCCGCCCTGCATATGTGACACGTACCGGAAATTTAACCATATCCGTAATCTTTTTGTCTGCAAAGCGGTCTTTTTCCGTACAGATAACCCCTACAGGTTTATAATAAGCAAATACCACTTTTTCATTCTTCCCCCGGACAGGTTTTCCATTTACAAGAATCTGATCCTGATCTGACACCTGCATTCCCATGCTTGCCCTTTGCCCATTGACACTCACCCTGCCCTCTTCGATCAGGCGGTCTGCATCCCTTCTGGAACAGATTCCACAGGAAGCAAGATACTTATTCAGTCTTTCATTTTTCATAACAGCTGTATTTCTCCTTATCTCCCGGATGGCACATCACATTCAGCTTGGTGCCCTCCTTTTCGTATTCTATTGACAGCACATGGGCATTCTCCATAAAATATGAAACAACATTTCCCATCTCATAGGGGATCAAAAGCTCCATCTCCTTATAATTGTCATAAACCTTATCAAGAATCATTTTTGCCAGCATCTCAAGGGAAGAATCCTCTTTCGCAGACATATAAATCTTATCCCTGACAATTTTGGGATATGGGATGCCCTCTTCCATTCCATCCGTCACGCAGTCAGCTTTATTAAAAACCGTGATCATGGGGATATGCCCCGCCTCTAACTGCACAATGGTCTCCTTAGTTGTCTCCATCTGCTTCTGATAATAAGGATCCGAGTAATCCACCACCTGAAGCAGCAGGTCGGCAGTCTTTAGCTCAAGAAGCGTTGCCCGGAACGCCTTTACAAGACCGTGCGGCAGCTTGTGGATGAAACCTACCGTATCGGATAAAAGGAAATCCCGGTTGTTGCCTGTGCAAATACGCCGCACGGAAGTATCCAGCGTTGCAAAAAGCATATCTTTCTCAAGTACCTTCTTTTCCTCATCCATGCCATACTTGTCGATCATCCGGTTTAAAATCGTAGACTTGCCCGCATTGGTATACCCTACCAGAGCCACCAGCGGGATCCCGGAATTCTGCCTTTTTTTCCTCTGGGTCTCCCGCTCCCTGCTTATTTCCTCCAATTCCCTGTTCAGCTCTGCGATCCGGTGTTCGATCCTTCTCCTGTCAAGCTCCAGCTTTTTCTCACCGGCGCCACGGTTACTCATACTGCCGCTGGTTCCTCCCTGTCTGGTCAAAGCTTCATGCATTCCCACCAGCCTTGGAAGTAAATACTGCAGCTTCGCCGATTCCACCTGAAGCCTTGCCTCCCTTGTTCTTGCCCTTTTTTCAAAAATGTCCAAAATCAGGGTTGTCCTGTCGATCACCGGCATTTTCAATTCATCCTGTAAATTCCGAAGCTGGGAAGGGGTAAGCGTATCATTAAAGATCACCAGCTCCGCATCCAGCGCCTTTGCTGCCTCCGAAAGCTCTTCCACCTTTCCGCTCCCTAAATACAGGCTCTTATTAGGTCCGTCCAGCTTTTGCGTCACCATTCCCACCGGCTCCATATCACAAGCCTTGGCTAAATCTGCCAGTTCTTTCATGGAACGTTCAAATTCTTCCTGCCCCTCGCCAAGCTCTACGCCTGAGAGCATGACCCGCTCCGCCCGCTCCTGCAATTCTGTTTCATACATAATCATGACAACTCCTTCTGTTTTGGGAAATTATTTCATCTATGAGCTGAAAATAATTCTCAAAAGTTTTTTTACAGCAATCCGGGTTTTCAATAGTTATAACACCTGTTTTTAATCCAATAAGGGTAAATGCCATTGCCATCCGGTGGTCCTCATAGGTTTCCACTCTGGTCTCCGCCACATTTCCGGGGCAGATCATAAGACCGTCTTTCTCCGGAACCTCCTTGCACTCGATTCCCATCCTGCTTAATTCTGTTAAAATGGCATGCAGACGGTCAGATTCCTGCAGCCGGATATGTCCTACATCTTCAATCAGTGTAGGCGAGGACGCAAAAGGCGCCAGCGCTGCCATAGTCATGGTCTGGTCTGAAAAATCCTTCATGGACAAGGCAAGCCCCGGATAACTTTCCAGCCCTCTCCCATCGATCATTACTCCTTCCGGCTTCTCTTCCAGGCCACACCCCATATCCTTTAATACATTCAGAAATTTAATATCTCCCTGCATACAGTCCATATGTACATTTTTGACAATAACATTTGTTTTTAAAAGTGGCGCCATAGCGTAAAAGTAGCATGCCCCGGATACATCCGGTTCAATCCGGTATTCGGCAAGCCCAAATTCTTTCTGGTGCAGAATCAGATAGCAGTTTCCTTCCCTGCTTATCGAAATTCCAAACTGACGCATCATTTGGATTGTCATCTTGATATAAGCGCCCTCTGCCCGGTCTCCCGACAGTGTTACTTTCAGCCCCTTATCCAAAATAGTTCCAGACATCAAAAGGGCGCTGGCAAACTGGCTGCTTATCCCCGTGTCAATACTGACCTCATCCAGAATAAGATGATGGGATGACAGGCGAAAAGGAAAATGCCCTTCTTCTCCCCGGTAAATAATTTTTGCTCCCGCCTTTTCCAGGATACCAAGAAGCGGCTGCATAGGACGGCGGCACATCTGGGGCGAAGCCGTAAGCTCATAATCCCCGCCTGCAAACGCCAGCATTACCGTCAAAAACCTGGCTGCTGTTCCGGCACTGCGCACATTGATCGTTCCTTTTCCGGCAGGGATTTTTCCACCCGCCCCCTGTATGAGCACTTCCTGCTTATCCTCTCGTATCTCTACCTCAAACCCCAAATTGATAAGACACTCCAAAAAACCCCGGGAATCATCACTGAACAACACGCCCCGAAGAAGACATTTCCGGTCCGACAACGCCGCCAATAAAAGCGCCCTGTTGGTGATACTCTTTGATCCAGGAACCTGAACCCTTATTTCCTCTGCATGCTCTATTTTACTGACCTTATATTCTGTTTCCATGATTCCTTTCCCCCTCTGCTGCTTCTCCATACTACTATACCAACTTTTGGGCTTTCTGCCCAGCCCTAATTAAGAATCTACCACTCCTTCCCCCTCACCACTCTGACTGACACCTGGTAAGAAGCTGCAACCACAACCGCGTCCACAGCCAGCAATATCCCTGCCAGCAGCAACAAGAAAGGCACCGACGGCGTTACTTCATATAGCATAACAGGTGTATCCTTTGCAAAATGTACTATTCCCACGACCACAACTGCCATTCCTCCCATAACAGCTATATAGATATATCTGGCTTTTTCCACACCGTATTTAAAAATAATTGGCAGGGAAATGGTATATGCAAGCAGGAAAAATGTCGACATGATTGCAAGCGATATCCATTCCGTCGCTCCCTCATGCCAGGGCGTCAGCATGGCAATGCATTCGATCAGAACTGCAAGCAGGGTGCCTGTGGCGACACAAATGCAAGTCATTGCATATTTTTCTTTGATCAATGTTTTCACGCTGATCGGCATTGTCAGGGCATAACGATCAAAGTGCACTGCTTCATCCATAGCCATAATGGAAAAGGTCATCATACCGCCCAACAAAATAGCGTACATTGCAAAAAAGGAAAATGACCGGGTAAAGACACACCATCCTCCCATAAACAAAAATATCAGTCCATATTGCTTTTTAAAGTTAGTCACCATATACAAATCCTTCATCAATAAACCCTTCATCTGTTATTCTCCAATCTATAAAATTAATTTTAAATTTAATTTATATATTATTTTTGATATTTCACAATATACAAAAGAATGTCTTCGATCCCCGCCCTGTCCATAGCCGCGCTCTGTCCATCCCTCACGCAATCCTCAAAAAATCCGCTTCCTATAAGCCCTTCTTTGTCTTTTACCAGCACGGAGGTTCCAAAGCGGGTATCCTCTCTCCCTAAGATCATTCCTTTTGGTATCCGGTCTGCCTGCTCCTTCGTACACTTCACCATTCCATACTCATAAAGCAGGGCATCCTTGCTCTCCATAAGAAGTATTTTTCCCTGATGGATCAGCAGGATATAGTCGGAAATCTTTTCAATATCAGACGTTATGTGTGAAGACAGGAAAATTGTCCTTCTCTCATCAGTCACATATTCTCTGAAAATATCCAGAATCTCATTGCGGACCACCGGGTCTAAACCGCTGGTTGCCTCGTCCAAAATAAGCAGTCTGCTGTCATGGGAAAGTGCTGCGGCGATAGACAGCTTCATCTTCATCCCTTTGGAAAGCTCTTTGACCTTCTTGTTTGCAGGAAGCCCGAATCTTTCCAGATACTGGACAAACAACTTTTCATCCCATGTATGATAAATATTTTTCATAAAGATATTGATATTTTTCACCTTCATTTCATTTGGGAAATTGCATTCGTCAAATACAACACTGATCTGTTCCCTCCATTCTCCCCCAGAGGCTTCCTGACCGATCGGATTTCCCAACACCTTGATATCGCCTGCTTCAACCGGCATCAATCCTAATATTGCTTTCATGGTGGTGCTTTTTCCTGCACCGTTTTCCCCGATAAATCCCACAATGGATCCTTCCGGAATATCAAAACATATGTTATTCAATTCAAACCCATTATATTTCTTTTTCAGATTCTTCACTTCTATTGCATTTCTGCTCATATCTGAATGTCACTCCTTTCACTGTCTGCCAATTTTTTATTCGCCATCCCCATACACAAGCTGCAGCATTTCTGCCACTTCCGAACGCTCTATGCCGCTGGCATTTGCCACATTCACTGCCTCTGTAAGCAGGCTTTCTATCTGCTTTAGCTTTTCTTCACGGACAAGTCTGGTGTCGGCTGCCTTGACAAAGCTTCCCTTCCCCACCATAGTTGCAATAAAACCGTCCCGCTCCAGCTCTTCATAAGCCCGCTTCGTAGTGATCACACTGATCCGAAGCTCTTTCGCCAGCATCCGCATGGACGGAAGCGGCATTCCTTCTTTCAACTGCCCGCTCATGACCATATTCTTGATCTGATCAGTGATTTGCTCATAAATAGGCTTATCACTGGAATTGCTGATAATAATATTCACTGGTTTTCCATTCCTCCTTCTCCAAAGTGCACTCCTTATATAATGTATATATCATCTATATACATTATTGTCAATATATATTTTGATAAAATTTCACCTGTGCAGTTGCAATTCCAACCACACAGGTGTTAAAAATGTCACTATCGCCGGAAACGATTAAATTCATTTCCTATATTCTTCCTCGTACAAAAGCTCCATGATCTCCATCGGCTTATCCACAAATACCTTGGCGCCTGCCGCTTCCTGCTCGGCTCTGGTCCGAAATCCCCATCCCACTGTGATACAGTCCATCCCGGTGTTAGCTGCCGTTGCAATGTCTACCTCCGAATCTCCTACATACACAGCCTTCTTACTGGGAATGCCAAGTTCCTTTAATGCGGCAAGCACAGTGTCCGGTGCCGGTTTCTTGCGGATCCCTTCCTTTTCCCCGATTGCCACATCCAGATAATCCTTAAAGTACTGCTCCTTTAACTCTTGTACCCCCTCATAATATTTGTTGGATACGATAGCCATTCGGAAGCCTTCCCTTTTCAGGGTCTCTAAAAGCTCACTGATTCCCGGATAAAGGTCAGTCAGGTCATTGCAATGCTCCAGGTAATGCTCCTTAAAAAGAGTAAAAGCATGTTCAAATTCCGGATTTGCAAATCCATTGGGCACCGCAAGCTCCATCAGGCGCTTCACACCATTCCCCACGAAATGCCGGACCTCCTCATAGCTCCGCTCCGGCATCTGACATGCATCAAGTGCGTAATTCACACTGTTTTTCAGATCCTCTAATGTATTTAACAAAGTGCCATCCAGATCAAAGATCACACCATCATATTTTTTCTTCATTGCCTTTACACCTTCTCCAACTTTTTCCGCAATTTTTTCCATACTACCAAAAAGCAGGCCAGATGCGCCAGGGCAGTAAGACTCCAGGATACCGGATAGGATATGTATAAAGTCCGTAACGTCCTGTCCCACTGGAAAACGGTATAGATCCAGACCACACGGAACGCACAGGCGCCTAAAAGTGACACGATCATGGGCATCACTGCATAGCCCAGTCCCCTGATACTGCCCACCAGCACATCCATCATACCGCACAGACAATAGAATGTGCAGATAATGCTCATTCTCTGCAAGCCATAAGCGATCACTTCCTGGTCCGACGAATAAACGGAAAGGATCTGGTTTCCTAAAAGATATGCCCCATTCCCAAGAACCAGACCGATCGCCGCAACGAACAATAAACACTCCAACAGGATCTTATTGATCCTGTCATACTTTTTCCCGCCCAGATTCTGTCCGGTGAAGCTTACCGCCGTCTGATGGACAGAGTTCATCGCCGTATACACAAATCCTTCCACATTGGAACCAGCCGTATTTCCTGCCATGGCAACAGAGCCGAAGGAATTGACCGACGACTGGATCAGTACATTAGAAATCGAAAATAAAGAGCCCTGTATTCCTGCCGGCAGACCGATCGCCGTAATCTTTCCCAGCTTGTCCATATTAATGCCAAGCTTATCCCTGCGAAGCTGAAAGCATCCTTCCGATTTGATCAGACAGCGAAGGATCAGCCCTGTCGAAACACACTGGGAAATTACCGTAGCAAGCGCCACCCCCGCTACCCCCATATGGAATACTATGACAAAACACAGGTTCAGACAGACATTGATCACACCTGCTATGATTAAATAAAAAAGCGGTCTTCTGGTATCGCCAATTGCCCTTAAGATAGCGCTGCCAAAGTTAAACAGAAGCATTACCGGCATCCCCAGAAAATAGATCCTCATGTAAATGACGGAATGCCCGATCACATTATCCGGCGTATCCATCAGATGCAAAAGCGGTCTTGCCAGTACGATCCCGAGAAACGCAAGGACGATCCCGCCAATCACGCTGACTACGATAGAGGTATGGACCGTCTGGCTCACTTCTTCCCATGCTTTTGCACCGTAATACCTTGCCACCAGCACATTTGCCCCAACCGACAGACCGATAAAAAGATTTACCAGCAGGTTGGTAAGGGCGCCGGTAGAACCTACCGCCGCCAATGCCTCATTTCCTGCAAACCTTCCCACTACCACTACGTCCGCCGCGTTAAACAGAAGCTGTAAAATGCCGGAAAGCATTAGCGGCAGCGTAAAAAGCAAAATCTTGCCAAACAGCGGGCCGCTGCACATGTCTATCTCATAACTTTTATTATTAGATGTTTTCACGATAACCTTCCATTCCTATGTGATTCCAGCATCCGTTACAGCTTGCTTTCCAGATCATCCAGAGAAGTATAGCCATATAAATGTGCTGTATTCCCCATGGTCATTTCCGCCAGATTTTTATTTTCCTTCCACAAGTCTGCAACAAACCTTCCATACAGATCCAGCGTCTGGTCAGAATAAGTGGACAGCTCCCCTCGCAAATAAGTCTCGTAGGAGGTATTAAAAGGAGTGTCCTCACTGGAATGGATGCTCCTTGCATTTCCTGCTGCCTTCGGGTATTTCTCTGCAAATTCCTCCATCCATGCAACCTGGATCTTAACAATCTCTTCAATGATCTCTTTCTTAACTTCCGGAATTTGCGGGAACTGGTCCTTGATCTCCTGATACCGGGACGGCGCTGTACTTTCCATCATCCTGCCATACTTTTCAGTGATCAGATTCCATCCTCTGTCATTTGCCCTGTGGAAATCACTGATATAGCTCCTTAACATTTCTTCATTCCAGGTCAGATACTGACTCTTTCTCATGATGGAAAAGGTATTCCAGTCATCCTGGCATTCTGCCCTTCCGCCCTCATTCTGGACTTTGTCAAAGGCCTGCCACTCTAAGGATACCAGCTCATCCACCAGAGCTGCCTTGAAGGATTCATCCTTCTTCTCCTTTTGGGGAATACTCTTTAAAATCCTGTCCGTATGATGGTCAAGATAATTATCCTCTCCGCTGGTCAGCCCCTGCTTTCTCATTTCTGCAATGATCAGCGCAACGATAATCTCAATAGTCTGCGGAATCCGTTCATCCCCGCTTGGAAAATCCACCAGCGCATTCAAAATATCCCCAATTTCCGGCAAAATACGCAGTTCCTGCATTCCTCTATGCATCCACTTGTAAAAAGGAGAATATTTACGGTTCAGCAAATACACCATCGACATGGTATGCTTCATAAACTCAGACAAAGCAATGGCTGCTGTCACCGTCTCCCCTCTTCCGAACATACGCGAATAATTGTACTGCCCGGACTGGGCCATCAGTGCCGCCTGTCTCGCAATCTTCTGAATACGAACTTCCTCCGGATAATGATTCAATATTCCCCGGCGGATGCGGGTAAACTCGCCTAAATCATCCCGGAAAACCTTTCCATTGGTAGCTGCCGCCAGCCGGTAATCCTCCAGAAACAGCCACTGGTTCTGCGTGGTGGGCACATCACGCAGACCGATCAGTCCTTCATAAAAGTCACCGATCCTGAAAACCCCCACACGTTTTTGCGCTTTCGCGGTGGTAAAACGAGTGATTCCCATATAAGTGGAGGGCAGCCCCTCATAAGCTTCCTGCAGCTGCTGCCCGATCTCATCATAAACCTGATCCGTCAGCCACATGCAAAAGCCCGGTCCAAAGTCATGGTCCCTGGACACCTCGTCATCAAACCCAAAGCATTCGGAGCCTTCCCCCACAAGCCCTGTGGCGATCATGTTCTCGTATTGGGGAAACTTCTCTCTGATCATGGGAATCCCATATTCCTCATAAAAAGCCTGGCACAGCTCCATGCCGTTTGCAAATCTTCTGCTTTCTGCCGGAAGCTGCCCTAATTTTAAATTCACCGCATTTAAATTCTGCAATGTGATCTCATATGCCTTATTCCTGCCCATGTTCCTTTCGATTTCTGCAAGGGCAAGCTTATAATATCTGGCAGATTCCTCCAGATTTCCTGCCAGATACTGGGCCTCGCCCATAGCGGAAAGAGCGCCGCTATAATGGTAATCCTTTTCCTCGTCCATCTCGAAAATAGAAAAGGCTTTGTGCAGATTATCAATTGCCTCCTGCACGCGCCCAAGCTTTAACTGGGAAGCTGCCAGATTCGTGTAAGTGACCGCCACCTCGATCCTTGCCCCTTCATAAAGAGACGCGATGGAAAGGGCACGCTCCAGACAATCACAGGCACTCTCAAAATCCCCCATTTCCTGAAACAGAAGGCTCATATTGTTATACAAGCTGGCATACCGGAAATCTATTGCTTCCAGCTCCCGCCCATAAATTTCTTTCACTTCCTGATAATAGATCATGGACTCCCTCAAAAGACCTGCTGCCCTGCATGCATTTGCCACGTTCAAAAGCGTAGTCGCATAGGCAACACTCCCCTTCAGCTCCAACTGGTCCATAAGTTCCAGTACCTGTTTACAACAGACAATGGATTTTTCACTTTCTCCCGTCTCCCTGTAATGGCCGATCAGCTCGTTTAAAAGCGTGATCAGTGCACTGTTGTCCCCAAGCAGCTTAGCCTCTTCAATCTTTCCCAAAAGGAAAGGCTCCACCTGCCCGATCTGGTGCCGTGCAAACAGCTCGTCTAATTGTTGCAAAACCTGATTGATATCCATATCCATGCCTCCATTCCAAACATTCATGTCCCGCGCTGCGGAACCTGTCAAGTAGCTAAAAAGCTGAATATCTCTTCTTCTCTCCCCATTGCTTCCTCATATCCGTGCTGATAATAATCCATCAGCACTTCCACATTGGATTCATTGTTTCCCACAGCCAGCTTGGAAGGACGCAGCACCAATGCGGTTCCGTCCTTTTCCATCCGTGCGATCTCATCCAGACAGTCATTGTACTTTTTGGCCCGTGCGGCCACCGTCTTGATCAGCTGCGGATATTTATGGTAAAGAATCCTTAAAAAGAACATATAAATATGTCTGTACTTCTTCCGGTAATCCTCCTTGCGGGTCAGGATCACAAGCAGCTTATCCCAGCCCTCTTCCTGTACCTTCTCTATCGGCAGGGCATCTGCCAGCCCCCCGTCCAGCATGGGAACATTGTCGATCTGACTGACCCTGGAAATAAACGGAAGGGAATTTGCCGCCCGGCAGATCTTCCAGAACTGATCCTCCGAATCAAACGTTTCAAAGTACACACTTTTACCGGTCAGGCAGTCCGTGGTATTGACTATAAACCGTTTTGCCGAATTTTTAAAGGCATCAAAATCAAAAGGAGACTGCTTTTTCGGTACTTCCTCAAACAGATAATCCATATCAAAAAAAGTTCCCTTTTTTAAAAAAGTTTTAGGTCCCAGGTATTTTTCCTTTTCAAGGGGTTTAATGATAGCATCCACCGCCCTTCCGACCTGCCCGGAAATATAATTCATTCCGGCATAAGCGCCTGCGGAAACTGCCAGCACATTAGGAATTTCTATTCCTTTTTCCATAAAAAAATCCAGCACCCCGGCTGCAAAAACACTGCGCATGGCACCGCCTTCGATCATGATCCCTGTATGACTCATCTGCATATCCTGTTCCTTTATCTGTTCCCTGCTATTAGTATCTGATACCTATTATACTGCAATTAGTTTTTTTTTCAAGCATCACTCCGCTCCGCCGGAAACACTAAAGTCGTTTCCTATACATACAATATACTAAGAATTTCGACAAGGATTTACAATATGTATCTTTCAATCGGTATCATACTTTTAGCGCTGGTCCTGTGTACCTTTCTTGGTTTTTACAGAAGACGCGCTGCCATCAAAAAGGTCTGTGCTTTGTCCTCTTGTGAAAAGTGCAGGCTGTTGTCCGGTTTGATCGCACCATTTGGCTATTGCTACAACGAACAATGGGATATCATTTCTTCACGAATTGACGCATGGCAGCGTACTATGGGATATACAGCGCTTTTTGACCGGGCGGCTGCTTCCCTGAATATGGTATTTAATGATCTTCCGGTATATTTTACCTATCAGGGCCGCACCTGGCTGATCGAGTTTTGGAAAGGCCAGTACGGAATCAATACCGGCGGCGAAATCGGGATCTATTATGCGGACGAAGTCCTTCCGGATGATGCACTCCGCACCGCCCATTTTCAGGCAGTGGATGACCAGGATATGCTTCCTGTATCTTTCAGTCTCTTCCGGGGGCAAAACCTGCTGGCAGAAGTATCCGGGCGCACCTGGTGGCTGACCGCATTTTGTATGGGGATTTTTTCCAGACCGGAACAGCTTTGTATGCAGGCATCCATCAGGTTTCCCGACCGGGATATGATGCACAGCTTTTTAAATGCCTTATATGAAGCAGGCGTTGCAAAAGAGCATGTGTCCGTCTGCGGCTGTGAGCTTCAGCTCTGTTTTTGCGGCTCCGACGGACAGCATTATGGATGGTTCAGACGCCTGCAGCGCAAATGGGCACAGTTCTGGAACCGGTTTTTCTGTAAGGTCTACCTAAAAGTCACAACACCTTTCTGTACGACCATTGACCGGATCTTGTACCTGTACTATCTCCTGCCTGTTATTTTGCGCAGAGTGCTGTCCCCCAGAAAATACCGGAAATGCCGGAAATATAAGAAATGTAAAAAATGTAACAATCATTAAGCAAAGGAGTTTCCCATGAGCTGTCAGTCTCGTATCCATCGTGCATTCGAAAATGCACCTGTCTTTCCCTTAAATTCCAGAACGCGTTATGTTCTTTTCAGCGACTGCCACAGGGGAGACGGAAGCAACAATGACAATTTCCTAAAAAACCAAAATCTGTATTTTACCGCTTTGCGGCACTATTATGACTGCGGCTTTGTCTATGTGGAATTAGGAGACGGAGACGAACTATGGGAAAACAGGAGAATGAGCCAGATCATTGAGCTTCACAGCAATGTGTTCTGGCTCCTGTCCCTGTTTTATAAACAGAACCGTCTAATCATGCTCTATGGCAATCATGATATGGAAAAGAAAAAGACCGGCTATTCGGACAATGTTTGCTCGGCTTATTTCTGCACACAATCCCAGTGCATGCAGCCCTTATTTCCCGGTCTGAAATTTTATGAAGGCGTAATTCTGGAAAATCCCTGTAACGGACTCCGCCTTCATCTCACCCACGGACACCAGGCTGATGCCTTAAACTCCACCTTCTGGAAGCTGGCACGTTTTCTGGTGCGCTACCTCTGGCGTCCTTTAGAGCATTTCGGCGTGTCAGACCCTACCAGCGCCGCCAAAAACTATGTCTGCAAAGACCGTGTGGAAAAGCGCCTGTCCGACTATGCCCGGGAAAACCAGATCTCCCTCATCACCGGACATACCCACAGACCAAGGCTCCATGCTGCTTCCCCTCACTATATGAACACCGGAAGCTGCGTCCATCCGCGCTGCATCACCTGCATTGAAATTGAAAACCAGCAGCTTTCACTGGTCAAATGGGCACTGTCTGTAAGATATGACCAGACGCTTTTCGTGGAAAGGACGGTGCTTGCTGCACTGTGTACTGCCAAATAATTATTCACTTAATAATTTTACCGCCCATTCCTCTGCCTCTTTATCCGGTTTTAGAACCAGTTCCTGCCAC
>ERZ808054.1226-NODE-1226-length-15853-cov-4.822896_pt1 | contig 15853 bp, 12 predicted proteins | sample MGYA00380201_ERZ808054 | MGnify/ENA primary metagenome ERZ808054 (study PRJEB31490, sample SAMN06133419) | mouse gut metagenome | isolation source: Z5_2 | host: mice | place: China: Chengdu | collected 2015-05 ... | reverse complement strand
ATTGCTGGTTGGCGAGAAAAAGGCACAGTCCAAAGGACTTGGGGCATGGTATGAGCCGGTTGTGGAGCAACTGACGGGAAAACGGGAGGAAGAAAGAAATGGGCGTGATTCCAGATAGTACATACGGCGCCGGTTACGGAGCCGGATACCGGGACTGCCGGACGGGAAAGACGGATGAAAAAACTGAGAACCGGGTAAGCGAATGGATGGATGCGATTGCACGGCGGAAAGAGGAAATCGTGGAAAAAGTGCGGCGGGGTGAGACGGAGCCTTCCATTCCCACGGGCGCCGCTTCTTTTACATACAAGCAGTGGGACCGGATGATGCGCAGAGTAGATCGTGCCATCGATGCCATGAAAGAGCGCGTGGAGGCGGATGAAAAAGAACAGGAAGACAGGGAAGATGCGGCAGACGGGGTAAAAAGGAAAGAGCCGGATTCCATTACCACGGAAATGCTGGAAGAACTGCTGGGTATCAGCATAAAAGACGGTAGCGCCGTTACCGGCGGGGAACTGGCAGGGCAGGTAACAGGGGTGGAAGCTCCGCCCTGTTAAAATAGTTTGACCATCAAAGAAATACCGTGGTATACTATTCCGTATAAGAGACAATATAACAGGTGAAAGGAAAAGCGAATTACGGAGTGTGGTACCGTGGAAATCAAGCAGAGACTGAATGAGGTATTGGTGAAGCTGTTCCGGAATGTTAACAATATCGAGGAACAGGCGATGAAAACGGAAGAATATAAGGATGTTACAACAAATGACATGCATGTCATCGAAGCCATTGGCATGGACTGTCCGAGGAATATGACGGCAGTTGCCAAAACGCTGGGAGTAACTACGGGAACCCTGACCATATCGGTGAACAGTTTGGTGAAGAAGGGGCTTGTGGAACGGTCGCGGAGCGAAGAAGACAGGCGTGTTGTTTTGGTGTCCTTATCGGAAAAGGGGGAAAAGGCTTATATTCACCACCAAAAATTCCATGAGGAGATGATTGAAGCGGTTGTGGCGCGTTTAAGCGACGGCGAGAAACATGCCTTGGAGAAAGCGCTTGGAAACCTGAATGATTTCTTTACGGAAAAAAGAAGAGGCTCTTAGGGTTGGAATCAATTGAGGAAAGGAATGGGAATTTGAAATGGCTGAAATGAAGAAATTCAAGGATTTACCTTACCAAAGGGTAGTGTATGAGGAGGTGGAGAAGGAATACCGGGCGTTAATGGACGAGTTTAAGGCGGCAAAAAGCGGGGAGGAGCAGTTTGAAGTGCATAAAAAATATTATGCGCTGAGTAACCGGACCACCACAATGATGACGATTGCCCAAATCCGGTTTGACATTAATACGGAGGATGAATTTTACGGGAAGGAAAAAGAATATTACGACGAGATGGAACCGAAGCTGGCGAATTTGATCGTGGAATACAAACGTGCCGTTTACGATTCCCCGTACCGGGAATACCTGGAAGGAAAAATCGGTAAAGTGGCGTTTAAAAGCATGGAGCTGGAATTAAAATCCTTTGACGAAAAGCTGATTCCGCTGATGCAGGAAGAAAATGCACTGATTACCAGGTATGACAAGATTATTGCGGGGGCGAAGATTGAGTGGGAAGGGGAAACCTTAAACCTGTCCCTGTTGCGGCCGTACCTGACAAGCAATGACAGAAGTGTCAGAAAGAAAGCCTACGGAAAATACAGTGCGTTTTTCCTGTCACATGCGGAAGAACTGGATGAAATATATGACGGACTGGTGAAAAACCGTACGGAACAGGCAAGGCAGATGGGATATGAAAATTATATTGAACTCGGTTATTACCGGATGAACCGCAACTGCTATGACAAGGATATGGTGGAGAACTACCGGAACCAGGTGAAGGATTATTTTGTCCCGTTTGCGGAGAAACTCCATGAGAGAAGACGCCAAAGGCTGGGCGTGGATAAACTGTCCTACATCGATACCGGCGTGTATTTCCTTGACGGGAATCCGAAACCGATTGGCACACCGGAGGAAATTGTCCGTTCCGGCCAGAAAATGTATTCGGAGATGTCTGCGGAGACAAAGGAATTTTTTGACTTTATGATGGAAAATGAGCTGTTTGACGTGTTGGGCAGGAAGACGAAAAAGGCGGGCGGCTATATGACCTCGCTGCCGGAATACGGTGCGCCGTTTATCTTTGCCAATTTTAACGGCACCAGCGGTGACGTGGATGTCATTACCCATGAATGCGGACATGCGTTCCAGGGATACCTGTCGGCACAGGACCCGATACAGGAACATTGGGATATTACCATGGAAACGGCGGAAATCCATTCCATGTCCATGGAATTTTTCGCGGGAAAATGGATTGGGCTGTTTTTCGGTGACCGGGCAGGGGATTATAAGGCCATGCATCTGGAAGATGCGGCGGCGTTTATTCCTTACGGCTGTATGGTGGATGAATTCCAGCACGTTGTATATGCCAATCCGGAACTGACGCCGGAAGAAAGACGTCAGGAATGGATGAAACTGGAAAAAATATACCGTCCGCACATGGATTTTGAAGATGATCCGTTTTTCGGAAAAGGAGGATACTGGCAGAGACAGCACCACATTTACCGCTATCCGTTCTATTACATCGATTACTGCCTTGCGCAGACCTGTGCTTTCCAGTATAAAGTGATGATGGACGAGGATTATGCAAAGGCATGGCAGAGCTACCTGAAATTGTGCCGCCTGTCCGCATCGGGGTTCTATACGGATATGTTGAAGGAAGTGGGATTGGAAAGCCCGTTTGAGGACGGATGCGTGAGGAAAATTATTGCGAAATTAGAGGAAAAAATGGAGTAATAAACAAAAAATATGGGAATATGGAAAGCCGCAGGAACAATACGTTTATGCGGCTTTTCCCATGCGCAGCCCCTTACAGCGGAAGTGTGCCGTTAAGGCGGCACATGAGGCATACAGAGTAGGAGGAAGTTTTCCCTTCCAATTTTCTGCAGCAGTATTTTTGGGGATTTGTCCGCGCAAAAAAAATTGGAGAAAAAAGTAAATAAATAGGGGAAAATATGGCGTAAGCGGAATAAGATATAGAAGAAAGGAGAAAAACACATGGGAAACCAATTAATATGGAACGAGCAGTATAATATCGGGGTGGATATCATCGATAAGGAGCATAGAAAACTGTTCGGCATTCTTAATAAACTTTTTGATTTCAGGCAACAGGATGAAAAAAGCCGGTGGAGCTGCCGTGAGGCGGTGAAGTTTTTCCGGGAACATGCGCTCCGGCATTTTGCGGATGAAGAAGCATATATGGAATCCAATGGCTATGCCGGGCTGGAGGCACACAAACGCATTCATAAAGATTTCCGGGAAAGAACGCTTCCGGCGTTGGAAAAAGAACTGGGGAAGACAAAATACGCAGAGGATTCCGTTGACCATTTCATCGGTGTTTGCGCCGGATGGCTGATTGGACATACATTGGTGGAAGATCATGCAATTGTGAGCGGGGAGAGCATAAAGCAGTGGGAAAACCTTTTACCGGAAGAAGAACAGGCGGTTATGGGACAGACAATCGCAGGGCTGTTGCATACCATGTTCCGGATGGATGCCAAACTCATCAGCGGCTGCTATGGCGGTGAGAAATTCGGGGAAGGGGTTTATTACCGTCTGATTTACCGTAGCAAGGAAAACAAACGGTGGGAGTTTTTCCTTGTTTTTGAGGAAAAACTGATTTCCGGCATGATTGGAAGCGTAATGGATATTCCTTCTGCAGCGGTGGGAATTATGCGGATGCATGTGGAGGAGTATGTTGTGAGACAGTTTGTGGAGCGTGTAAAAGGGCATTTCCCTTCTTTTGGGTGGTCGGAAACGGCGGAAGAACAGCGGCTGACCTATGAGCAGTTCCACAGGGTGTTTGAGAAGCGGAGTCCGCAGTTCAGTCTCTTGTTTGATACCGGAAAAGGTTATTTTGCCTATTGTATGGCGGCTGATACGCTTCCGGAGGGAGACGGGGCCATGGCGATTACGGAGAATGCCATGGCGGAAGCGGAGAAATACCTGCATGGCGGGGAGCAAGGGGAAGGCACGGTCGGCCGGAAAAAGAAGCTGCTGGTAGTGGATGATTCGGATTTCATCCTGCGGATGATGCAGGAACTGCTTTGCGGCGACTACGAGGTGGTAACGGCAAAGTCCGGACTGTCCACCATACGGGGCATTACCCTTGACCGGCCAGACCTGATTCTGTTGGACTATGAGATGCCGGTCTGCAACGGGAACCAGGTGCTGGAAATGATCCGTTCGGAGAAGGAATTTGCGGACATTCCGGTCATTTTCCTGACAAACAGGGTGGACAGGGAGAGTGTCCGGAAGGTGCTGGCACTCAAACCGGAGGGGTATTTATCCAAATCGCTGCCGCCGGAATCCATAAAAAGGAATATTGACCAGTTTTTCAAAAAGGAAAAAACCTCCTAAGACGGTACGGCCGCCTTTCTTAACTGCCGCCCTAAATTCGTAAAATCCGCAGGTCCGTTTTCCAGATAGAATTTATGGAACCGGTATTCGCTGTAAGCATTCCCCCAAAGTTCTTTTGCTTCCTTTTTCAGGTTTAAGATTTCCAGATACCCAAGGTAATATTTTAAATAGGTCGTCGGTTCCTCCACGATATATTCGTAAATGGAACGGGTCGTGGCAGGAGTGGTGATGCCGACGGAGGCAAGCATCTTGTGTACCTGCCCGTAGTCTGCACCTTCATAATGGACGGCGATGTCCACGAGGGAATACAGGCCGAGCTGGATTTGGCGGTCCAGTTTATAAATCTCGTACAGGGTTTCCGCTTGCGGCATCTTGTCTTTCATCAGATCTTTGGCATAACCGTAGGCTTCCAATTCCACATACATCGCCCAGCCTTCCACGTAGCCGCCGTAGTTGAGCAGGGAACGCACCGGATTTTCCTGTGTTTTTTGGGAGTAAAGCTGTTTGTAGACGGTTTGGTACAGATGACCGGGGTAACCTTCGTGGGCAAGGGTGGTGTAGAGTTCCACGCCTTCGGGATTGTTCTTTTGGTTAATGTAAATGACGTTTTCGTGGATGTCGTCCAGGGGCGGCGTAAGGTAAAAAGCGGGGCTGCAGTATTCTTCCAGGTTCTTGGAAATGGATTTTACCGTACAGACGGGCATTTCCCCCTGTGTGACCTCGTTGAGCGCAGGATAATCCCTGGTCATCATTTGCTGGAGATTTTTCAGCATATCCGCCGGTTTGTTAAAAGCAAAGGCATCCGGGGAGGAATCCGGCAGGGAAACAAGCGAAGGGTTTGCCTGCAACAGGGCGGAAAGCGCTTCCAGGTTGCTGTTGAAATCCTGGAAAAGCATTGTTTTTATGTCCCGGATGTCCCGGTAGGAGCCGGTGTTGGAACGGAGCAGATACAGATAGTATTCCCTGCCGTCGGGGTAATGGGCAAGGCCGTTCCCGTTGCTGCCGCTTCCTTTTAGCAAAAGAAGTTCATCTCCCAGTTTTTGGTAGGCGGGGAGCATAACCGTAGTCAGCAGGCGCGAATTTTCCGACAGGTAGCCGGCTTTTTCGTCTTCCGTAAGGATACCTTCTTCCACCAAACCGTCCAGCCGTTCCTCAAAAGTCGTGTTCAGGAAATGGGTTTCCGCTTCCAGCATTGCGGGGTCCATAATGGTATCGCACTGGTCTATGACTTTATCTACCGAATAGTCGGGCATGAAAAGCCCTTCGGCAGCCTGGTCCCTTAAATAACCGGCAATTCCTTCAAAATAGGTATCGGTCTGGTCCAACAGGGCGAGGTAATCCTCTACATCCCGTCTGCTGCGGAATGTATATTCCGCCAACAGGATGGGAAGCTGTGACTGCGTACCGGAAGAAGGGGAGAGGGGATTGGAATAATAGTATAAATCCATTCCCTGCGCCTCGTTTTCCAGATACGGCAGCAGCAGCCGGTAGGTGTAGGAATCCGCTTCGCTTAATTTTGCTGCGTTTAAACCGCGCAAAAAACGCAGGGAAGAATCCAGTTCTTCTTTGGATTCCGTAAGCCGCTCCCGCGAATATGCGGGAAGGACGGGGGTGTAGGAATCCAGCCCGTAGTGGGAAGGATTGGCAATGGTATAGTGCATGTTTAAGGTATTTCCGGCAAGTTCCGAGACGAAAAATTCATCGCAAAAACCCCGGAATGCCCGGTTTTCCTTTCCGGCAAACAGGAAAACGGCGCCGGAGAGGATGAGAAAAGACAAAGCGGCACATAGGGCGGCTTTGCGCCTTTGGGAAAGTGTCTGGAATGTTATTTTCTTCAATGGGATTACCTGTTGCTGTTTCTTGCAATATATATATGAAACGGGAAAGGAAAAAATGAGAACGGAAAAAGGAGAACGGAAAAAGAAAAGGGAAAAAACAGAAAACAAACTTCTGCAAAAATCAAATAAAACTTGTACACATACAAGCTATAAAAGATGTACGGGATTGTGCAGGTTTCGCAAGATGGGCATTGACAAGGGAAGGCAAATGGCATACTATATAAATAATTATTTGTCGAAAACGGAAAAACCGGCAAACAATATAAAAAAAGAAGAAAATACCAAAATATATTGTATAAAATATATAGTATGCCTGGGAGAGATAAAACCCAAAATATAGTATCTATTGGAAATTTGTACACGAAATTGTACGAACAACAGATGTGTGGAACGCGGAATGGAGTTGGAAGGAGCGTGATTCGGTAATGGCAGATTCGTTGACGGGATTGACGGGAATGGAGAAGAAAACGGGAGGAAAAATGGAAAAGAAAAAAAGCAGTTTGGGGATACGCGCCAAAATTAACAGCCTGATTTTCGGAATCGTGGTTTTACTGTCAGGGATTCTTATATTTGCAACGAACAAATTCATGGAATACAATGCCGAATACGAGCATGTGCTGGAAAATATCAGTAAGATTACATATATCAAGACCAACAGCATCAAAGTGGCGCGGACCGTGGTGAATATGTGTGCGGCAGGTGGGAACGTAGCGGGCAGCGGACATCCGGAAATCGTGGAAACCATGAAACAGTATATCGTGGATATCGGCGTCAACATCGGGGATGAGCCGGAATATAACCAAAACAGGAACCAGTTGGCGAGTCTTGCCAATGAGGTGGATAAATTCGTTAAGCTGTATGAGGAAATCACCGGAATCTGCGGAGAGGATTATTCTTCGGCGGCATCGGAGCAGGCGGCGCGGCTGGATGCCTCCACGTCGTTTCTGACCACCAATGCGGATAACCTGCTGACTTATGAAATCGGCAGGAGCGAGGCTTTGCAGGAGACGATACGCCAAAACTCCCAAAAACTGTTTTCGGCGCTGGTGGCGGTCATCGCGGTATCCATTTTCGTGGCGGTATTTTTGGCAGTGGTGGTGTCCAGGAGCATTACGAGGCCCATTAAGGAGTTAAAGAAGAAAATAACGGTTATTGCGGCCGGAGATCTGTCCGGGTCGGATATTGCGGTAAAGTCAAAGGACGAAACCGGACATTTGGCATCGGCATTTAATAAAATGAAGAACAATATATCCGGTATTTTGGGGCAGGTACTGGAGAGCGTGGCGGAACTGAAGATGGCGACTTCCACGGTAAACATCAGTATCGAGGAAAATTCCAAGGGAAGCGCCCAAATAGCGGAAGCCGTGGGCGGTATGCTGTTTAGGCTGAAAAAACAGCAGGACGAAGTATCGAAAATCGCGGAGCAGATACAGGAAATGGAAAAGGTGTCCGGCGTCATTATCGAGAATGCGGAGAAAATCCATGAAAATTCGGAGGAGACACGGATTAATGCAGGCAACGGGATGGATAAACTCATCGCTTATACGGACCAGCTTGGGGTAATCAATGATTCCATCCAGGAAGTGACGCAGGTGTTTACCAAATTCAATGAAAATACCAAACGGATGACGGAAGCCCTGAATGCGATTACGGATATCGCGGTCCAAACGAATCTGCTGTCGCTGAATGCGTCCATTGAAGCCGCGAGGGCGGGGGAGGCGGGAAAAGGTTTTGCCGTGGTTGCGGATGAAATCAGGAAGCTGGCGGACGATTCCCAGGGTGCGGCAAAAGAAATCGGCGCCATGATCCAAAAGATACAGAACGAGTCGGAACATATGAATGATAAGCTGGAGGAAAGTCTCCGGCATCTGCAAAAAGGCAATGAAATGACGGTGGAAACCCGCAGCAGCTTTGAAGTGATTAAGGAAGGTACGGGGGAAGTGGGCAGAAGGGTTGCGGATATCATGGAGAAACTGGAAACCCTGATGGAAAAGATTGGACATACGGTATCCAGCGCGGGTGAGATACAGAATGCGGCGGATGAAAGCGTGATTGAGATTAACGAAATCAATGCCGTCGTAACGGAGGAAAGCGCCAATTTGGAATCCGTTTCCGGCGCTGCCGGAAAACTGTTGGATCTGACCGGCAGGCTGGAAGATATGGTAGGGGAATTTAAACTGGAAGATGCCGTACATTAGATTTGCGGTGCGTGGGGAGAAACAGGAATTTAAAGGGAAACCCGCATTGGGTGGAATGGGAACGGGAAAGGTAATTTTGCAATACGCCTAAGTTGTATGTGTACAACTTAGGCGTATTGTATTTATTTTGTGCAAAAATTATAGAATTGCATATTGACAAAATAAATAAACTGTCATAATATATAAACAATATAATATCAGAATCGGAAAAAATAAGCCAATACATCTTTATTATGAAAACAAAACAAGAAAAAACATACAAAGTATACAATGCATTTTGTGGTGTGACCGGAAAAGGGTCAGGATGTTATAGTACAATACCGTACAACTGTGCGGTTTGTAAATACAAGTTATTTAATACATGATTAAGGGAGGAAAATGTATGAAAAGAAAAGTTTTAGGCGCATTACTCAGCGTCGCAATGATGGCAACCTTACTGGTTGGATGCGGTGATTCCGCATCCGCTCCGGCGGCAAGCACCACGGACGGCGCAGCGGACACAACGGCTCCGGCAGACACGGCGGCTCCGGCAGACACGGCGGCTTCCGGCGGCGGTAAGAAAGTGGGCGTGGCAATGCCTACACAGTCATCCGAAAGATGGATTAACGACGGCGCCAACATGAAAGCGAAATTGGAAGAACTCGGTTATGAAGTGGATCTCCAGTATGCAGAGGATGATATCCAGGCACAGGTATCCCAGGTTGAGAACATGATTGCCAGCGGTGCAAATTGTCTTGTTATCGCATCCATTGACTCCGATGCGCTTGTAAATGTGGAAGCACAGGCAAAAGAAGCAGGTATTCCGATTATTGCATATGACCGTCTGTTAAAGAATACCGATGCGGTTTCCTATTACGCATCGTTTGATAACAAGGGCGTGGGTACGGCAATTGCGAAGTACATTGAAGAAAAGAAAGATCTTCCGGGAGCAAAAGCGGCAGGCGAGTCTTACACCATTGAATTCTTCATGGGTTCGCCGGATGATAACAATGCAAAAATGCTGTATGACGGTATTATTGAAGTATTACAGCCGTATTTGGATGACGGTACACTGGTATGTAAGTCCGGCAGGACATCTTTTGACGATACCTGTATTTTGAGATGGTCCCAGGAAACGGCACAGCAGAACTGCGAGAACTATCTGACCGGTTTTTATGCAGACGAAGACCTTGATATTGCATGTACGGCATTTGACGGATTTGCTTATGGCGTTAAGTCGGCGTTAGAAGGTGCGGGATATACGGAAGCGAACTGGCCTCTGATTACCGGACAGGATGCAGAGCTTATGGCAGTGAAAAATATTATCAGCGGTAAGCAGACCATGTCCATTTACAAAGATACCCGTCTCCTTGCAGACAAGTGCGTAACCATGGTTCAGGCAGTGCTTGAAGGTACGGAGCCGGAAATCAACGATACCGAGCAGTATGACAATGGCGTTATCGTCGTTCCTTCTTATCTGTGCACACCGATTGCGGTTGATAAGGACAATTACGAAGAAATCATCGTTGGCGGCGGTTACTACACGGCAGAACAGTTAGCAGAATAATTTGGATAAGGTACGGGCGGCGGCTTGGGTTCCGCCGCCCGTTTTACTTTTTCCGGTTATAAAAATAAAAGAAAGGAAGCAATGCGGATGTCTGATTATATTTTGGAAATGAATCACATAACGAAAGCGTTCTCCGGCGTCAAGGCTTTGGATGATGTGAATCTCAAAGTAAAACGCGGGGAAATCCATGCGTTATGCGGGGAAAACGGGGCAGGTAAATCCACCCTCATGAATGTTTTGTCGGGCGTTTACCCTTTCGGAAGTTATGAAGGGGATATTGTTTACGACGGCAAAGTCTGCAAATTCCATAACATAAAGGAGAGCGAAGCGAAGGGCATCGTAATCATCCATCAGGAGCTCGCCTTAAGTCCGTATCTTTCTGTTGCGGAGAACGTATTTCTTGGGAATGAACAAACTTCGATGCGCGGGGTGATTAACTGGACGGAAACGAGGAAGAAAGCGCACGAAATGCTGGAGAAGGTAGGTTTGGGCGACGAGAACGTAAACGTCCCGGTAGGAAGTTTGGGAGTGGGGAAGCAGCAGTTGATTGAAATTGCAAAAGCAATGGCAAAGAAAGTGGAACTTCTTATTTTGGATGAGCCTACGGCGGCACTGAACGACGAGGAAAGTGCACAGCTTTTGGAAATTATGCTGGATTTGAAGAAGCAGGGGATTACGAGCATCATTATTTCACATAAGCTGAACGAAATCAGTTATGTGGCGGATTCCATTACCGTAATCCGTGACGGACATACCATCGAAACATTGGAAAAAGGAAAGGACGACTTTTCCGAAAACCGGATTATCAAGGGAATGGTAGGACGGGAGCTTACCAACCGCTATCCGCTCCGGGAAGGTGTTAAGATAGGGAAGACGATTTTTGAAGTAAAGAACTGGAATGTGTTCCATCCGGACGACGGCGAACGGCAGATGATTAAGAACGTAAACCTTCAGGTGAAAGCGGGCGAAGTGGTGGGGCTTGCCGGGCTGATGGGAGCCGGCAGGACCGAGCTTGCCATGAGTATCTTCGGAAGGTCTTATGGACAGAAAATCTCCGGCAGTCTCTTTATCAACGGAAAAGAGGTACATATTAAAAACGTAAAGGATGCCATTGACAATAAACTGGCATATGTGTCCGAAGACCGTAAGAATTACGGGTTGGTGTTGATTGACGACATAAAAAGGAACATGACAATGGCGGCGCTTAAGAATTTCTTTTCCAAAAACGGCGTGGTCAACAGCAACGACGAAATCGTTGCGGCAGAGGAATATAAGAAAAGGATTAATGTGAAGGCGAATTCCATCAACCAGACGGTAGGGTCGCTTTCCGGCGGAAACCAGCAGAAAGTGGTATTGGCGAAATGGATGCTGACACAACCGGACGTACTGATCCTGGATGAGCCTACGCGTGGTATTGATGTAGGTGCGAAGTATGAAATCTATTGTGTAATTAACGAACTTGCAAAAGCCGGTAAGGCAGTGATCGTCATTTCCTCCGAAATGCCGGAGATCATCGGTACCTGCGACAGGGTATATATCATTAACGAAGGAGAGATCGCAGGGGAACTGGGCAAAGAGGAAGTGACACAGGAAAGGATTATGCAATGCATTATGGCTCATAACAGAAAGGATGGTAAACATGAATAAGAAGAAAGTAGTAAATCTCGACATGAAACAGTACGGTATGTTTCTTGCCCTTATTGCAATTTACGTAGTTTTTGCTATAATGACAGGAGGGAAGAATTTATCTCCCGCCAATATCAACAACCTGATCATGCAGAATGGGTATGTGGTAATTCTTGCGGTAGGTATGCTGCTTTGCGTTTTGACCGGTAACGTAGACTTGGGTGTTGGTTCCGTAGTTGCCCTGACAGGCGCTACGGTGGGTATTATGCTGGTGGATTACAAGATGAACATGTGGGTTGCCATTTTATCAGCGCTTGTCATCGGACTGCTGGTGGGTATGTTTGCAGGATTCTTTATCGCATATCTGACCATACCGCCTTTCGTGGTAACGCTGGCAACCATGCTGATGGGCCGCGGTCTTACGTATACCTTGCTCCATGCACAGACCAAGGGCCCCTTTGCGGCAGACTTTGTTTACATAGGAGCAGGTTTCCTGCCTACGGTGAAGATTCCGTTTGGGGACGGTACCATGGATTTGGTCAGCATTATTGTGGCTGCCGTTGTGACGGCAATGTTAATCATTGCGGAGATGAAAAACATTGCTACAAAGAAAAAATATGATTTCCCGTTAAATCCCATGTGGCAGGTGGTTTTGAAATTGGCGGTACTGATGTTTATCGTATGGTTCTTCTTCTACAAGCTGTCACGCTATAACGGTCTTCCGTTTGTACTTGTCATCATGGTAGTGTTGGTAGGGATTTACGTATTCATTACGAGCAAGACAGTAGCCGGACGGCAGATATATGCGCTTGGCGGCAATGCGAAAGCGGCAAGGCTTTCCGGTATCGATACGAGGAAAGTATTCTTTTGGGTATATACGAATATGGGTATTTTAAGTGCGGTAGCAGGTATCGTTCTCTGTTCCCGTAACGGTTCCTCCACACCGAAGGCAGGCGACGGATTTGAAATGGATGCCATCGCTTCCTGCTATATCGGCGGTGCAGCGGTAGCCGGTGGTGCAGGTACGATTATGGGCGCGGTAGTCGGGGCGTTTATCATGGGTATCCTCAACAATGGTATGTCCCTGTACGGCTGGTCCACGGATATCCAGAAAATCGTAAAAGGCGCGGTTCTTTTGGGTGCCGTGACAGTAGATATCTTATCCAAGAGAAAGAACAGCAAATAAATGTTACAAATACGGGATAAGGAGGCGGGCAGCTTATTTTAGGCTGCCCGAAACAAATAGTGGGGAAAAATCAACCGAAATATATGGAACTGGTCAATTGGATACGGGAACAGGTGGAAGCAGGGAAATTCCAGCCGGGACAGAAGATGTATTCGGAAAACGAGTTAAAGGAAATGTTCCGCCTGAGCAGACAGACGGTGCGCCATGCCATAAGCGTACTGGAGAATGACGGTGTGCTCATCCGCAGGCAGGGAAGCGGTACCTATATCAATGACAGACGTCAGACGAACCTTCGGAACAAAACGCGGGTTTCCGTGGTGACAACCTATGTGGATGGTTATATTTTTCCCAAAACCATTCAAGGCATAGAAAATGTGCTGTTTGAGAATGGGTATTCGGTGCAGATTGCGTTTACCAATAACCAAATCGGCAGGGAAAAAACAATATTGGAAGATATTTTGAGCCGGGATGAAGTTGCGGGTGTGATTATGGAGACAGTAAAAAGCGGTATTCCGAACCCGAATCTGTCTTTGTATGGAAAATTACAGGCAAAGGGCATCCCGGTTATTTTTATTAACAGCTATTATCCGCTGCTTCCCATTCCGCATGTCTCGTTGAATGATAAAATGGCAGGGTACTGCGCGGCAAAGCACCTGCTGGACCGGGGGCACCGGAAAATCGGGGGGATTTTCAAACTGGATGACGGGCAGGGACATCAAAGATATGCCGGATATTTGGAGGCATTGACGGAAGCGGGCATGGAAATGGACGATTCCTGCATTCTTTGGGTGGATACGGTGGGAATGCAGAACCTGGAAGAAAGCAGGAGCCTGATTATGGGCAGGTTCCGCGGCTGTTCGGCAGTGGTATGCTACAATGACCAGATTGCTTTTGATTTTGTGGAAATACTGGCAAAAGAAGGAATCCATGTCCCGGAACATATTTCCGTGGTCAGTATCGATGATTCCGAACTGACCGTGTTAGGCGACGTGGCGCTGACTTCCGTGCCGCATCCCATGGACAGGCTGGGCGAGAAAGCGGCGATTAATCTGCTGCAGATGATTGGGAATCCGGCGTTTGACGCCACATACGAATTTGATGCACAGGTGGTGGTGAGGGATTCGGTGAAGACATTGGAACCGGAGGAAGCGTAAGCGGCGGGAGGGGACGGAAAAGGATGGCTTGAATGGGCGGCTGGCAGGCGTACAGCCGTCTGTTTTGCCGTCCGGGCAATAACGGAAAAGGGAAGGGGGACAACGATGGCGGGACATCCGGAAAACGGAAAAATTAAATATCCCCTGCGGGTGAAAATGCTGGCGCTGGTGCTGACGGCGATGCTTCCCCTGCTGGGAATCGCCATATACCTGATCGCCGCGCTGGTGGATTACCGGAATGTTTATGACAGTATTGTCAGTAACATGACGGTGGCGAATAATTATAACCTGGATTTCAAGGATGAAATGGACGAGAGCATTTATAAGCTGGTGGTGGGATATGTATCCTTTGATAACATTCATGAGGATGTTACGCTGAAAAATCCTTATTCCCTCATCGATGAACTGCGGGCGGAGTTCACGAATCTGATGGGGATTACCACGGACCGGGAGAGCCGCGTATGGCTGCAAAGCCTGCTGCGGAATATCGATACACTGGAAGACCGGGTGGACGATATCCGCATCAATGTGGAGCAGGGAGGCAGGTACGATGAAAATGTCAAGATGCTGGACAATAATATTTATATCCTGACCGAACTGATTCAGGACGATATCCAGTACTATATTTATTACCAGACCAGGAGCATCGAGCGGCTGAGCGCACAGTTGAATAAACAGGTCAGTTCTTTCATCATGCTCTGCGTGGTGCTGGTGGCGGTAATCGTGACGGGGGTCGTCACCATTACCCTCCTTCTTTTGAAAAGCATAACTAATCCTTTGGAAAAACTATGCCGCATTACGGGACAGATTTCCAACGGGGATTTTAACGTGCGGGCGAAGATTAATACCATGGATGAAATCGGCATCCTGTCGGACAGCGTGGATAATATGACGGAAAAGCTGGAAATTATGGTGAAACAGATTAAGGACGATGAAAGAAAGATGCGACATGCCGAGCTGCGGCTTTTGCAGGAACAGATTAATCCCCACTTCCTGTACAATACGCTGGACACCATTATATGGCTGATTGAGGGGAATGACACGGACCGGGCGGTCAGTATGGTGGTATCGCTTTCGGAATTTTTCCGGCTGGTACTCAGTAAGGGAAAGGAATACATTACCATCAGGGAAGAAGAACTGCATATCCGCAGTTATTTGGAAATCCAGCAGGTGCGTTACCGGGATATCCTGGATTTTGAGATCGTGCTGCCTAAGGAGCTTTTTGGAGCCTGCCTGCCCAAGCTGACCTTGCAGCCTCTGGCGGAAAATGCGCTGTATCACGGCGTCAAGGAAAAGCGGGGCAAGAGCAAGATCTGGATACAGTGCAGCAGGGAAGGGGATACCGTCGTGATCCAGGTGCGCGATAACGGCATCGGCATTTCCGCCGAACGGCTTAGGGAGCTTAAGGAAGCGTTAAACAGCAGGCAGCGTGTCGGGTTTGGGATGTCTGCCGTACAGGAGCGGCTGCGGCTGTGCTATGGGGAGCCGTATGGGATGAGTGTCTGTTCGGAGTATGGCAAGGGAACCTGTGTGGAGATCCGTATCCCTTTTTTGGAAAAAAGTACAATGCAGCAGGACAAAGCGGAGAAAATTGAACAAAAATCATAAAAAATCGAACTTTTCTTAGAAAAAACGTAAAAAAATAAACAAAACAGCGAAGATTCTTTATGGAATTTTCAGAAAATTTATCTATAATAAATGATAACAAAAAATATTGTTTTTTACAGCAAAGTCTTTTGTTTTGCTTTATTACAGCACAAAAAGAACCGTAATAGTTTATATAACTGATTTATTTAAAATCAATTATAAAGTATTATGTTTTTTAATATTGAAAATAACATAGTTTACTTCATTTTCATACT
>ERZ808054.1225-NODE-1225-length-15861-cov-7.012861_pt1 | contig 15861 bp, 17 predicted proteins | sample MGYA00380201_ERZ808054 | MGnify/ENA primary metagenome ERZ808054 (study PRJEB31490, sample SAMN06133419) | mouse gut metagenome | isolation source: Z5_2 | host: mice | place: China: Chengdu | collected 2015-05 ... | reverse complement strand
TTTCCACACGCTCTTTGCTGGAAAAAGCGATGCCTTCCTTGGCGAACAGTCTGGAAATTCCTGCCAGTTGGGCGTTGGTACGGCAGATAACGGCAGTATGTGACAGTTCTTCCTCTGTCATCTTTTTGACAGTGTCCGCCAAATAGCGTTCTTCCTCCTCCCTTCCGGGAAATGCGCGGATGACTGCGGTTCCTTCCGCCTCTTTCTGCGCATGGATTTGTTTTCGGAAGCGGTTTTGGTTTTCGGAAACCAGCCGCAGGGAAAGGGCTACAATGGATTGGGCGCTCCGGTAGTTTGTTTCCAACGTAAGCTGTTTGGCCTGCGGGTAGTCCTGCAGGAACTGCCGCATGATATCCGGCCCCGCTCCACGGAAGCCGTAAATGGACTGGTCGTCGTCCCCTACCACGAAAAGGTTCTGTTCCGGCTCCGCCAGTTGTTTTAAGATTTGATACTGCAAGGGGCTGATATCCTGGAATTCATCCACTAAAATGTGGGAAAAGGCGTGCTGCCAGTAGATACGGATTTCTTCCTGCTCCGTAAGCATCCGCCCGCATAAGTAAATCATATCATCGAAGTCCAGTTTCCCCATTTCTGTCATGAGTTCTCCGTATTCCTTAAGTATGGCCGGGAACAATTGGCGCAGTTTCCGTTCTTCTGCATCTTCCTCCCCTGCCGTATCCTGTTTTCCCGATGCTGCTTCCCACCGTCCCCTGCTGCCGTTTTTTATGCTGTCTCCGTTCCCATGTTTGATGCAGGCATTGGTTTCTTTTCCGCTGCCGGAAAGCGCAGCGTTTTTTTGACGGCTGATTTCCTTTAACAGGGTTCCTGTCAGTTCCCGGTCCGCATTTTGGATGCCGTGCATGTCCAGAATATGTTTTAAGCAGTTCCGCTTCTCCTGCGCCGTGGCAAGGGTGAGCCTGCCGCCGTGGTAAGACTGCCTTACCAAATGGTAAGATTGTCTTACCATTTGGTAATAGACGGCATGGAAGGTGCCGAAACGGACGCTTGGATACTGCCCTTTCGTCAGGCAGTCAAACCGTTCTTTCATTTCCGCCGCTGCGGCTTTGGTAAACGTAATAACAAGGATTTTTTCGGGGGAAACCCCATGATGGCAGATCAGATGACGGATCCGCCGGATGGTCAGGTAGGTCTTGCCGCTTCCAGGTCCGGCCAATACCTGGATGGGACCGGATGCGTGCCGGATGGCAAGCGTCTGGGCGGAGGAAGAATCCTTACCGCCCTGCTGCCCGTTATGTGGATTATCCATTTTTTAAAAATCCGATGCCTTTACGGATGCGTGCCAGGGATTCTTCTTTTCCGAGAATCTCCATAATTTCCGTGGCTCCGGCAGGCGTCATCTGTTTGCCGGAAACCGCGGTACGCACGGGCCACATGACATAGCCGTTCTTACATCCCTTCTTTTCCACGTAAGAAACAAGCGTCCGGTACAGGGAATCGTTGTCAAAGGCTTCCTGTTCTTCCAGCAGGGGAAGTACTTCTTCCAATACCTCAAGGGAAGATTCCTCCGTCGTCTTCATCTTCTTATGGGTATACATCGCGGTGTCATAAACGGGAAGACACTCAAAAAAGTCCACCATTTCCGCAATGTCCGGGAAAATTTCGATGCGGGTCTTCACCATGGCAGCGATTTTCCTAAGATCCAGGTCTTTGGTAACCGCCTGCTTTAAATAGGGTTCCGCCATGGCGTAAAAACGGTCAAAATCCATGGCTTTCATGTATTCGCCGTTCATCCATTTCAGTTTCGTATAATCAAATACCGCCGGTGATTTGGATATATGGCGGTATTCGAAGATATTGGCGAGTTCCTCCAAAGAGAAAATTTCCTCATTGCCCTCGGGACTCCAGCCAAGCAACGCCACGAAATTCACCACCGCTTCCGACAAAAATCCCTGTCCGATTAAATCTTCGTAAGAAGAATGCCCGCAGCGTTTGGAAAGTTTGTGGTGTTCCTCGTCGGTAATGAGCGGACAGTGGACATATACCGGCACTTCCCAGCCGAAGGCTTCGTACAGCCGGTTATACTTCGGGGAGGAAGACAGGTATTCATTGCCCCTCACCACATGGGTAATCCCCATCAGATGGTCGTCCACGACGTTGGCAAAATTGTAAGTGGGATACCCGTCGGATTTGATGAGGATCATGTCGTCCAGTTCCGCATTGTCCACCGTAATGTCCCCGTAGATTTCATCCTGAAACGTTGTGGTGCCTTCCGTCGGGTTGTTCTGCCGGATGACATAGGGGATTCCGGAAGCAAGTTTGCTTTCCACTTCTTCTTTGGACAGGTGTAGACAGTGTTTGTCGTAAACATTGATTTCTTTTCCCGCCACGGTCCGGTTTAAGGTTGCCAGCCGTTCCTTATCGCAGAAACAATAATAGGCTTCTCCTTTTTCGATTAGTTTTTTTGCATATTCCAAATAAATGCCTTTTGCCTGGCGTTCGCTTTGCACATAAGGTCCCACGCCCTTATCTTTATCCGGCCCTTCGTCATGGATTAAACCGGTTTTCTCCAAGGTGCGGTAAATGATTTCCACCGCTCCCTCCACATACCGTTCCTGGTCCGTATCCTCGATGCGGAGGATGAAATCCCCGCCCTGGTGTTTTGCAATGAGGTAGGCATACAGCGCCGTCCTTAAATTTCCCACATGCATACGCCCTGTGGGACTTGGTGCATATCTTGTCCTGATTTTCATGTTCCTTCTTTTGGTCCTTTCCTTCTTCCGATTTACGCTCTGTTTCTCTTTTATTCCCGCGAGCAACGAGCCAAGTGGCTGCTTGCAGACATTTGGCGACTGCCGCGAGGGTCAAATACCCCGCTGCTCTGCAGCGCTGCAAGTTTGATACCCCGTTGCTTGCGGCGGGGTCTTTGATTCCTTATCGGGGATTTTCCTGGCAGCCGCAGCTTTAAAGCCTGCCACTTCCTTTGCCGCCTGCGGAATGGCGATGTTGGTTCCGGCGCCGGCGATACAGCCTCCGGGACATGCCATGCCTTCGATGAGACACCCGTTTTTCTTTCCCGCTTTGGCAAGCATTAACATTTTCCGGCATTCCGAAAGACTTTCCGCGTGTTCGATGTTGACTTCCACATCGGGGTAATATTCCCGGATGCATTCCTCGATGGCATCCGCCACACCGCCTGCCACACCGTAACCGCGTCCTGCCCCCGTGGCATCCGCCAGCGGTTCCCCGGCGCTTACGGAATCTAAGTCAATACCCTTGGCTTCAAACATACCCGCCAGTTCCTCGAACGTAATGACGAAATCCACATCCGAACGGATGGTCCTTCTGGAAGCCTCCAGTTTTTTGGACGCACAGGGACCGATAAATACCACGCTGGCATCGGGATGGTCTTCCTTAATCTTGCGCGCCGTCGCCACCATGGGCGTCAGCTCATTGGAAATCTTGTCTATGGTTTCCGGGAAAAACTTCTTTGCCAACATGGACCAGGACGGACAGCAGGAAGTCAGAAGGAACGGCAGTTCCTTTGTGGCAACCGCATGCACGTAATGCTCCGCTTCCGCCATGGCCCCCATATCGGCGCCGATAGCCGTCTCATATACGTCATAAAAGCCCAAATCCTTTAAAGCGCTCTTAATCATGTCCGGCGTTACCTTCGCACCGAACTGTCCCACAAAAGCGGGGGCAACCTGCGCAATAATCTTGCGTCCCGACTGCATCGCGCGGATGAGCTGGAAAATCTGGGATTTATCCGCAATGGCACCGAACGGGCAGTTCACCATGCACTGGCCGCAGGACACACATAAATCCGTATCGATGACCGCCCTTCCTTTTCCGTCATTTTTAATGGCGTTGACGCCGCAGGCGGACAGGCAGGGTCTTACCTGATGGGAAATGGCATCGTAAGGGCAGACGGTCTTGCATTTTCCGCATTTGATGCATTTCTCCTGGTCGATGATGGACTTGCCGTCCTTCATGGATATCGCGCCCCTCGGACAGACTTCCCGGCACGGATGTGCCACGCAGCCCATGCACTTGTCCGTAACCTCATAACGGTTTTCGGGACAGGCGTTACATGCCGACGGAATGACCTGCATTAACGGCGGTTCATAATATTTTTCGTCAATATTGCTTTCCGCCAGTCCCTGCGTCACATGCACTGGCATGTTTTCGGGACGTAAAGAAAGTCCCATGGCAAGCCGGATGCGTTCCCGGACGATGGCGCGTTCCCGGTATATGTTTCCGTACTGCGACTCGTCATAATCCACAATCTTATAAGGTAACGCTTCCACGTCATTGATTAAATCTTCCGAATGATAAGCAAGATCCGCCACTTCCTTAAATACGCGGCGGCGTATTTTCCGTACCTGTGTATCGATGCCTCTCATAGTTTTACCCTTTTCTCCTTCTTCCCGCGAATACCGCGTTTTTACCGGAGCATGGCTGTAACGACGGTTTTTCAAACACGCTCCAGGGTTGCACCCATAAAAACAAATATACGTTTCACATTGTTAACAATTTATCATTGTCGCCTTGTTCTATTTTTACACAAATGCCGTATGAAATCAAGGTGTTTTGGAGATTTTCTTTCTTAACAGGTGATAGTTGAGCCTGAAATGTTATGTGATGGGCGGACGCACGGGCGGGATTTTTTTGCGGGGCGGCGGCAGCGGAATTACCCGCCCCGTAAAAAAATCCCGCCTTGATAAAAAGGGACTTCCTCTTAACTCATATTATACTATATTCCCTTTTCCGTTTCCAGTGCTAATTTACGCTGTTTTCCGCTATTTCCTTAACCTTTTTTGTTATCTGTTCCTCGGCTATCCGCTTGAATACTGTTTCCATTTTTTCAGTGCCTACATAATGCCTTTCCACAATTATTTTTGTGGGTGGGTGCTGTCGGCTGGCTCTATGCTGTGTGTTGCTGTCTTTGCTCATAAATCTGCTCCTTTACATGAAAATAGAGCGCATAGACTGGTTTCTATGCGCTCTGACGCTGTGTTACCTATTTAGTTGCGATTGTTGTAATGGTTATTAAAAAACTAAAATTTGTCGCTATTATATTTGCTTACCCTGTATATGTTCCACCCGTATTTTCTTGATTGAGAGTTCCCTCAACTTCAATCAACAGGCATTTGACCAATTCGTTACATATTGGACGATGTTTTGTTCCTTTAGGAATTATTATAAAATCTCCCTCACATAAATGTGTTAATCCGTCCTCAAACTCAATATCAAATTCTCCCTCAATACAGTAGAAAAGTTCATCAGAATTTTCGTGTATATGAAAATCTAAAGTTCTATGTTCTGCTTGCAATACATTTAACATATGATTATTTAATGTACCCACTCTCTTATAGAGGAACAGTTCATCAATCGCATTTACATTCTCTTTCAAATTTACTTTTTGTATCATATGTTTCTCCTATTCAAATCTCAATTTGTACCTCCAATAGAATACCACAATCATACTCATATTTCTATCAGATTTCCATTAAATTTCTTCCGCCCTCCCTTCGCTTGGTCTTGTTTTGTTGTCTGTTTTGCTGTCGGCCCTCGTTCTGAAGCTCCCTCTCAAGGTTCTTCCTGTTATAGCTGATTACCTCCGCATACGCTAATTCTGTGGCGGTCTTGGTCTGCTCCTTGCCGATACTGTCATACTCAGATTGCAAAGACTGTATCTCGCTTTCCATTGTTTCGGCGTTATCTTCTCGCCGTTCTGTAAAAGGCTCTGCATACGCTCCTTTAATTCGGGGTACTTCGATAAGCTGTCTTTATGCTCCTTATCGAATTTCATTTTTGCAAATCCTTTTAGTGACTGGCTCTCCTTATAGGTGGCTTGGATTGGCGCATACAGGGCATACATTTTTGACAGTTCTTTTAATCGGTTTAGTTTCTGCCCCTTTGAAAGATGTACCGTTAGAAGCTGTTGGTATCTCTGTTCTTTATCCGTTGTGAATTTTGCAAGGCTCTCAAAGCTGTCTATCTTCCTTGTCGTGATAAATTTCTCCGCATTGTCGGCTGACTGCAAGGCGGTTCTGTCGGATATTTTTCTAAGGTGTTTTCCGCTGACAATCGGCAAGTCTAATCTGCCTTTGCGCTCCCTCATTTTTGCAATCATTTCCGTAACTTCATTCTTCACGCTGACCGCCGCATTTTTAATCTGCGTACTTTTGTACGTTGCGTACTGTGCGCTGTGAAGTTCCTGCTTTGCAAGCATGAGCATTTCTTTCGCCTGTTCCAACAGCATATTGTTCTTAATGATTTCCCGATTGATGTTGCCCCTCTCGGTCTGTATTCCCTTGCGCTCTAAAGCATTGGCAACCGCCCCGATATGGATAGTCGGCTCTCGGTCAATCCCCTGTTCCTTAAAAGAACGGTGTTCCCAATGTACCGCAATCCCTAACTGCTCATTGGTGGCATTGATTGTATCGGCTAAATCCTTGCGCCACATTTTGGCGTTTTCCTTGCTGTTCCAGTCTGTGCTGTCGGCGGTGTGGCATTTCCATTGTTTCCTGTTCCGCTTGTCAACTTTCTGCTGACCTGTCTTTTTATCAATCACTGGTATCTTTTCGCCGTTTTCGTCAAGGTCATAAATCTTCTTCTGTTTCGTTCCCCATTCCCCGTTTTCAGTGAGAGGGCGCATAGTGAGTAAAACATGGATATGGAGATTACGTTGTCCTCTATCGTTCTCGCTGTCATGGATTGCCCAGTCAGCGCACATACCTTTATCAACAAAGTTTCTCTGCACATAATCCCTCACAACTTCCTCCGCAAGTTCATAACTCCATTCGTTGGGGAGTGACGCTTTTAACATTCTCGCAAGCTGTGATTTCTGTCCTTTCTCTGACAGTTCAACAGCGTTCCATAAAGTGGCTCGGTCTGCATACTCTTTGGGCGCATTGGGTGGGAGAGTGATTTCGCTGTGGACTAAATCCTCATGGTATTTGGGGCGGTAGGTCTTCCCGTCAAACTCGCTGACAAGAACACTCCTGCTGATATAGGACGCTTTCTCAACTGCCGACTGCCCCTTGCTCCGCTTGACTATGGAAAAACGTGTGCTTGCCTGTTTCGTGATATTACCCATACGCAACACCTACATTCTGCCGATAGGGTAGTGGGGTGCATGGATAGACTTTGTGGGCAGATAAAAGCCGCACTTTGGCTTTTGTCTGAACGCAAAGTTCACTAAAGGGTAGCAAGCGCAGCTTGCGAAGGGGAATTGTCGTTTCCCCTTTTGGCTGTCGCAAGACAGACAACGCCCTCCGCAGGAGTCCATGCAAGTGAAACTTGCCCCTCGGAGAGCGCACATACCACCTCTGGTGGTATATCTGTGCGCACCCCGTAAACGGGGTGAATATGTTACCTCGGCTTTTCGATTTCTCGGCTCTTGTCATTCCGTATCGCCCTCTCTTTCATTTTCGGCATTGGGGATAGTGGATTGTGGGGGAGTGGTTTCTCGGCTTTCCGACTTGATTTTAGCGATAACCTGCTGACACTCCTTTGTCTGTAATGCCGCTGATAAGATACGGTTTAACTCGTCCTCGTCATAGCTGTAACAGTCGGGGAAATACTTCACGATAATGCCGCCCATGATGTACTTATGGTGGTTCTCGGCTTTCCGCTTTTTCTCGTTCTGCTTTTTCTTTTCATTGGCTACACGCTGTTTTGCCTGTTCCAATGCTTGTAAAGCCTTTTCTAAATTTCTGTTTGCTTCGTTTTTGCTCTCAATCATTTTTAATACCTCATTCTTTCTTTGTTGTGTTTATGATTTTGAAAATAAAAAAGGTAGCTGATTTTCTGTTAGGATAAATCGCTACCATAAGTAAACAATATTCAGTTTTATACGTCCTTTTTCCGCTGGTCAAAAAAATTTTGTCATACACATACCAAAAAAGTTTATAACGTATCATTCATTTTTCTTTTTAACAAATAAAACTTTCTCTACTCGTTTCTCATTCATTTCCAATACAGTTATTTGATACCCTTTATATTCAAAACAATCCTCTTTTTCGGGCACTCGCCCTAACTCATTCATTATCCAACCATTTATAATTCCTGATTGTACTTCTTCATCAGCAACTTCAATATTTAATACCTCAAATACTTTATCAATGTCTGCATTGCCTAAAACTATATACTCCGTTTCTGATTTCTTTTCAATTTCTGAACTGACTTCATCATATTCGTCCCAAATTTCTCCTACAAGTTCCTCTAAAATATCTTCCAATGTGATTATCCCCACTGTTCCGCCATATTCATCTAATACAACTGCAATATGTATTTTTTTATTCTGCAATTCTTTCAATAATATGCCTATTTTTTTATTCTGTGGAACAAATAAGGCTGGTCGGATAATTTCGGATATTTCCTTATCGGCACGATATACATAATTGTAAAAATCTTTTTGATAGATTATTCCAACTATATGGTCTATCGTATCTTCAAATATGGGAAGTCTTGAATAAGCTGTATCAGCAAAAACAGTAGCAATTTCTTCTTTTGTTGTTTCTGTTGAAACAGCAGTAATATCAATCCTTGGAGTTAATATGTCAACAGCTTCCTGTTCAGTAAATTCAAGCACACTCCGAATGAGCATATTTTCCTGCTCATCAATGCCTCCGTCCTGCTTTGCTTCTTCTACTATGGATAATAGTTCTTCTTCTGTAATTCCACTTTCATCAGTTGATTTAATTATTATGGATAACAACTTTTTCCACTGTCCAAACAAAAAGTTAAATGGGGTAAGCAATACCATGAGCATATTTAAGAAAGGTGCTGAAAACATAGCAAACTTTTCTGGTGATTCTTTGGCAATGCTTTTTGGTGACACTTCTCCGAAAATCAACACTACGATTGTGGTAACAGCAGTAGATACACTCGGACCGATTTCATCACCCAACATTTTAACAAATAATACTGTTGTTAAAGATGCGCTCGCAATGTTTACAATATTATTTCCAATAAGAATAGTTGACAACAGGCTGTCATAATTCTCGGATAAACGCATTACCAAACAGGCTTTTTTATTTCCCTTTTCTGCCATATTTTTAATGCGTATCCTGTTTAATGAAGAAAATGCTGTTTCTGTTGCTGAAAAATATGCGGACATAATAATGCCCGTGATTATTATTATAAGTGAAATTGTCTCGTTTTCCATTTTTTACCTCTTATCTTTCTATATCTATAATATCAATTCATTTTCTTACCAAATCACCGCTTTCACATATTTATGTTTTTCCTCCCCCGTAAAAAAGATAACAAAAAGCATAGCTATATGCTGTTCTGCACATAACCATGCTCTTAATTTTAGATTGCATACTATCAAATTTGGAATTGAATCCGCCTCACCGTCTGAGTCGTCGTCCACTTTTTCCCTCCAAAAACAAATTTTATGATATTATAGCATATTCTCTAACTAAAGGCAAATGGTTTTCGGATATTGGCAATATTGCCACACACATTAAAATTCACTTGAATTGATTTCCTGCATATGTTTCCTTGCCTGTTCTCTCTGTTGCTCACTTAATATCCTCGGCTTACGGTAGCTGACGTATGATTTCGGAAAAGAATAAGTCTTAGATATTTCGTCCTTATTCACCAGCTTGTATGTATCGGGAAAATCGGCAACAAGCGTGTCAAGTTTCCTCATAACTGCCTTATCCCTTGTATAGACTGTAGCTGTCTGTTCTCCTGCATTGTAATTGACAATCGTTTCCTGCTCATATCGTGACAGTTTCATAATGCCATATCCCCCTTTCCCTTGCTGTGGGTTCTGTGCATTTTCCCCTCGGCAACTGTCGGCTGTTTTGACTGTTCCTTTGCTTTGGCTAATCTTTTCTTTATGGAATGGTCACGCTCGGTCAATTTCCGTCTTTTGGTGGTGGCTGTTAGTTCCATACAGCTTTCTTCTGACAGGGAATTTAATTTCTTCAAAGTGGTGCTTACAATCTGCTTGGTGTCACTGTCCTTTATCTGTGGCAGGATTGCGGATAAACTGGCGCACGTTTCCGCCTTGCTCTGTTCCCCGAACTGATAAATCAGATTGATTTCATCAGCATTAAAGGGTATCTGTATATTTGTCCCCTCACATAAGCGTTCCACGCCCACGCACTTAGGAATATTTCTTGTAAGTTCGTAGTTATCCCTCGCTGTGATTGTTCCATGCCTGTCGGTCTGCCTTACCTCAACTTCGCACTGGCTTTTCTGCTCCAATACAAGCCACTGGTATTTATCATTTTCTTTGGTAAATACGCTCTGATGCGCATTAGAATGTAACTTGCTGTGGATATATTTGTCTGTGGTGCTGTAATAGTCCAAAATCTGCTGTTCCTGCTCTTTGTTCATGGTCTTTTCCCTCCCTGTGGTACATCAAAAGTTAGATGTATAAATATTGATTGATATGATTGATAGATATATCTGCCAAATAATGAATATAAACAAAATGCCACTTATGAAAGTAGCTGTTTTTGATTTTTGTCCGTTAGTTGTCGGATATTTGGATTGCGGAATATTGTGGGTGGGTATTTCTCTGTTTTGGAGAATACACTTTCATTTCCTACGGTAATAACCGCATGAAAAAAGACTATAACCGTTGCTGTCATAGCCTTTTAAGGATTGAGGAAGTCCCTTTTTATTTGTATTTGCTTGTCACCCCTCCGCACTATCCAACATCACCGGCGTTGATTAAACTGTCCACGTCACTGCGGTTTATCAGTTTTTTTATGGTCCGGAACTGTCCCTCCATACCGGGAAGGATTTTCAGTCCGGGGGCATCCGGGAGCGGCAGGTCCCCCAGCCGCCATTTTTTATACCTGGGGTCCGTTTCTTCCGGGTCTTTCAGGCCGACAAGGTGCCCGAGCGCCCATGTGACGATGTATTTACTGCCCTCCATGTAACCGTTATGGGATTCCGTCACGCCAAGCACTTTTGCCATGTCTTTTCCGGCGGACGGTTTTTCCGCGATTACAAGTATTTTTCCCATATGCTTTTTCCTCCTTCCAACGTGGTCAGCGTTCTGCTTCCTGATGCTTCAGGTTTTCCCGGTTTTCCATTGTATTCTTCCTTTGTTCCGTCCTCCCAGCCATCCCTTTCTTTTGGTTCAGCTTTGACAGCACGGAGTCCTTTTCCCCTGAAATCCGGTGCAGGTAATCCTTTATTTTATCCCCTTCCTTTCCGGGGAAGACATACCATGCAGGTTTCTCCCGTCTGGCATCATAGCGGGCTCCGTTTGCTTTTAAAAATTCCAGCGCTTCCTTAAACTGGTCCTTCCCCATCGGCGGCAGCCGGAGGTATTCCCTTTTTTCCTCTGCCGGCTCTATGCGGTGTTTCTTCAGTTCCTGCAGGGAAATTCTTCCCTCCGGCATGAACCATGCGCGTTTCTCCGGATCATAACGTCCGCCGCTTTGTTTCAGGAATTCTGTTGCTTCCTTAAACTGCTCTCTGCCCTGCGGCAGAATTTTCAGATATTCCCTGGCGGCGTCATTGGCAGGCTTTCCCCCGGCTGCTTTTTCCTCCGGCTGTACAGGGGGCTGCTCCCGTTCCTGCATCTGCGTCCCGGTTCCATGCTCCCTGGACGGTTCCGGTGCCTGCCATGCCGTGGTAACTTTCCGTTCTGCATTAACTTCAAAATGAAATGCTTCCATTGCATTTTTTGTCAACCCGCTCATTTCCCCATACAACTTAAAATCAATATCCACCGCAGCCTGGAAAGACTGCATCACTTCTTCCTGCTTTTTGCGGATCTGCTCCAGCAGCGGTTGTATGCCGTGTGCATCCAGTTGCAGCGCATTGGCAATGTGGACGATTTTTTCCATTTCATCCATGTCCCGGCTGATGGCTGCTTCCAGTCCCGCTATCTGCCGGGCACTTGTCGGTTCCGGATCATCCAGCAGTCCCTGCATCTGTGCAAGGCAGCCGTAAATCTCCTTTACGTTTTCGTTCCTCCCGGCTTCTTCCGCAATCCCCTTTTTCAGGTCCCCCACAATTTCCGACAGAAAAGCGGCATCCCTCGGATTCAGGGTATTTGACTCTGCCCGTGGGATGAATGACGTGCGTATGCTTTCCATGGTTTCCTTTATTTCCCTTATTGTTGTCTGTTCCATACGTCCTCCTTGGGGTCTTAACCCCCGTTCCCGTTTTCCTTCCGTCCAAAAACCATGTGTGCCGCCACGATCTGTTCTTCCACGTGGTTGCAGCCGACCGTGTATCCTTCGGTGCTGGTTGTGGTCTTCCCGCAGCCGAGCTTGTAGGATTCCACCGTGGTTCCGTCCTTCCCGCAGCCGAGTTTGTAGGATTCCACCGTGGTTCCGTCCTTCCCGCAGCCGAGCTTATAGGACTCCACCGTGGTTCCGTCCTTCCCGCAGCCGAGCCCGTAGGATTCCACCGTGGCTCCGTCCTTCCCGCAGCCGAGCCCGTAGGATTCCACCGTGGTTCCGTCCTTCCCGCAGCCGGTTTCCCAATGGTCCACCGTTACCCCTTCTTCCGCCCCGCAGGTATATGCATAATATTTATGGCTGGTCTCCTCCTTAAATCCGCATGCACTGCAGTAACTGTACCTTTCCGTGTCCCCGTCGGGACGCCCGCAACTGTGCCCGTAGGTTTTTACCATGTCCTCAAAGTGCGTGCATTCCCCGTGGTAATAACACGTGTTGTCATGCGTTCCTTCACGGTACCATTGGTCCCGCCGGTAACTGCATGTCCTTTCCTCCCGTGGACATTCTGCCGTATGGGTATGGTATACCGGGACGGTATAACAGCCGCCTCCCTGTTCCGGGCTTCCCGTATGGCTGTGGTACACTGGGGTGGTGTAGCAGCCGCCGTATGACGACGTACTCCCCGTATGGGTATGGTATACCGGGGTGGTGTAGCAGCCGCCGTATGACGATGCATTCCCCGTATGGGTATGGTATACCGGGGTGGTATAGCAGCCGCCGGCTGCAGGCAGGACGGCGCTGTTTGCCGTGTCATTCGTCCGCTTCCCTTCCCTGTCCACATGGTTATGGTAATCATAGGATACACCGGGGGCATCCCCCGTCCCCCACACATATTCGTCCGGTATCCGCAGGATGCCCTCCGCAATCTCCGCATAGGATGCATCCGCCGGTACTTCCACCCCTTTTAACGCCAGTGCGTCAACCATGGGCCTGCGCGTTGCCTCCGCCGTTTCCCTGCAGGTTTGGAAGTCATTCCAAAGGGCATACAGGTCGGAAACGGCGAATACCCCGTCCGGTTCCCCCCTTCCCTTTCCCGTGAATTCCATGTTTCCCCTGCTCCTTATTTCCGGTGCTTCCCACTCCGCCGCGGATGCTTCCGCCGTGCCGCACACCATTCCGCATATGCACATAACGGCCGCCGCCGACAGGGCTGCGGCCATGGCACGTGCCTTCTTCCTTCCTTTTTCCTCCATCCGTCATCCTCCTTTCTCCACAACGTCCGCTGCCACGATCTGTTCCTCCACATACCCGCAGCCGACGGTGTATCCCTTAAGCCGCCCGTCACTTCCGTAAACCGCTTTCGTGTAGCAGCCGTCCGCCGTGCCGAACATGGCATTGTTATGGCTGTCCCCCGTCTTTTCCCCGTTGTATGTATGGTAATGGAAGCGGTAAATGATTTCCGCTTCCACTTTCCGTATGCCGATATATACCCTCTGCTCCACTTTTATGATTTCCGCCGGCATCCCGGAAAAGGTTGATGCCCCGTCCGTCCCTACTCCCCGGGCATGGAGCGCCTCCACAATCCGCCTCCGGCCTTCGGTCACTTCCGACACCATCCCGTCTATGGCGGCATCCAGGTTTTCGAGGTCGCCTGCGTAAAACGCCACGTCCCCGTCCGCATATACAAGGTTCCCGCTGCTCTTTACCGTGTTTCCTTCCGCCCCTGTTGCGGGGACGCCGGCATGGAGTGCGGCGGCCGCTGCCAGTGCCAGTACTGCCGCCTTCTTCCCGTTTCCCATCCTTTTTTCCTCCCTTCGTCATTGGCAGAGGCGGTAAAGCAGTGACATGCCGTCCGCAAGGGACTGTATGTCCCCTCCGTCATAAAGGAAACCGTCCCGTCCCCTTATCCTGCCCCTGCCCTCCACTTCAGCGCTTTCCAGTACGGCCTCCCTGCCGTCCCCGTCCGCATGGACCAGGCTGCCTGCCGTAAGGGCCGCCAGGGCCAGGATGCCTGCCGTGGTCCACGCCCCGTGCTTTTTCCTGTCACGTTCCCGTGTCCTTCCCATTTTTCCTCCTTTCCGTCCCTGCCGCCTACTTAATGTACAGCGTCGGGACACCGTCCTCATCCGGTTCCACGTAAATGATGTAATCCTTGTATTCCGACCATGCATATGCCTCCGGTTCCTGCGGCGCCGTTTTTTCGGCGGAATGTGCCGTCCCCATGTACTTTGTCATGTTGTTCTGCGTCGGTTCCATGGAAACCGCGCCCGCAGAATCCCTGCCGCCCGGATATTCCGAAAACATGACGTACACGCTTTCCCCGTCACTTCCGTCAGCCCCGTCCTTTCCGTCGGAACCGTCCTTCCCGTTTTCCCCGTCTTTCCCGTCGGAACCGTCCTTTCCGTCCCTTCCGTCACGGCCGTCCTTCCCGTTTTCCCCGTCTTTTCCGTCGGAGCCGTCCCTTCCTTTTTCCCCGTCCTTTCCGTCGGAACCGTCCCTTCCTTTTTCCCCGTCCTTTCCGTTGGAGCCGTCCCTTCCTTTTTCCCCGTCCTTTCCGTCGGAACCGTCCTTCCCGTTTTGGATGTTCCCGAACCGTCTGTCCAGTTCCTTCCAAATGCCGTCTTCCAGTTCAAGGATTCTGCCGCCCACCTGTGACAGGATGTCCTGCCCGCTGTTTTCCAGCTCTTTTTCCAGTTCCGCACGGCTGATCCCCTTATCTTTTATGTTTGCGGAAATTTTCACGGACATGTTTTTCTCCTTCAGCTCGTCAATCTGTTCCTGGAGGCTTTCCGACAGTTGGGCAAATTCCTCCTCCTGTTCCGTGTATTCCCCTTCCCCCATGCGCGCCAGTATGAAATCCCATATGACCCCGCAGGTCCCGTCGGCAAGGGCATCCAGCCCTTCCCCCGTGATGCTTTCCGTCCCGACTGCCTGCTCCAGCGCGTCCCGCATGCGTCCGGAAAGCGCCTTTGTGTGTCCCTCCGTTACGGTGCCGATCCCGGATGACAGTACGGTCCGGTAACACTTTACCGCCGTGTCGGCCACGGCCATGCTTTGGGCTTCCTCCAGTACCAGGTAACCTTCCAGGTAGGATTTTACCGCATCCGCTAGCTGCCGTTCTTCCGGGCTGTGGTCGTATACCGTTACCGGGGTTTCCTCCCGTTCCCCTTTCCCGTGTTTTGCCGCCGTGGCTGCCAGTGCCGCAGCCAGGACGGCCAGGACGGCTGCCGCAATGGCGGCCGCCTTTTTCATGTTTTTCATCCTCATTTATTCGTCCTCCTCCCCTTCATCCAGTTCCAGTTCTTCCACGGTTTCCCCTTCCCACCCCGGCATGCCGTCTTCTTCCGGCACGCCGTCCGTGGCAGCCGTTTCCGGTTCTTCCCCTTCCATGCCGTAACCCGGTCCTTCCGGTTCCGCCGCGTCTTCCTCCGGGTCGTAATCCAGGAAATCCGGTTCTTCCACGAAATCATTCCCGTTCATGATTTTCTCCAGCTCCGCTTCCCTTTCTTCCCGGCTGACCGCAAAGTCCAGCACGTCATTCCCGCCTTCCCCCGCGTCTTCCGGCTCAAATTCATCAAGGTCCATGGCATCGGAAATTTCCTTCCTTTTCCCCTGTTTCGGTTTGTATATCTTATAATAGTAAAATGCCGCTGCCGCCAGCAGCCCAAGCAGGATAACGGTTATCAGGCCGCCGCCCCCCTTTTTTCCGTCCCCCGTGCTTTTCCGTTCC
>ERZ808054.1224-NODE-1224-length-15863-cov-5.010896_pt1 | contig 15863 bp, 15 predicted proteins | sample MGYA00380201_ERZ808054 | MGnify/ENA primary metagenome ERZ808054 (study PRJEB31490, sample SAMN06133419) | mouse gut metagenome | isolation source: Z5_2 | host: mice | place: China: Chengdu | collected 2015-05 ... | reverse complement strand
AAAATGACACAAAAAGAAACCCCTAATTCCCCCATGAATGGGGGCTAGGGGGTTGAAGTGTCGAAGACACTTTTTTAATAGTAAAAACAAAATAATTTATCATCACAAAATACGGCGTATCTCACCGCAGCCAATCTTAGTTCCGGCGTTACCGGAAGGCTGGGTTGTGAAGTCATCAGGTCCTGAATGGATGATCACGGATCTGCCGATGATTTCACTTATGGTAAAACGTTTGTCATAAAATGCAGACCATGCGTAGCCCTGATTGCTAAGGAGCGGCAAAAGATCGCCTGCATGGAACGGATGGGGCTCATTTTCGGGATTGTAGTGGTCGCCGGTTTTGGAAAAGCCGCTGGAGCAGTCTCCGAATTGATGAATATGCATTGCATAAAAATTACCAGTGAAATGCTCTGTTTTTAGTCTTTCTTTATCGGGAAGCCCGAAGACTTCCGCTTCCACCAAGATGCCGCTGTACGGAGTCTGATAAAATTTGACAAGACCGCTCAGCTGCGGATTTTCGGCATTCCCAGTGACCCACGCTGCTGCCTGAGGGTGGTTATATTGGAGCATTCCGGTAAAGGTGATTCCGGGTGTTGTTTGACCAGTTGGCATGACAATGTCCTTTTTTATTTACTTTATGCGTCAGATGAAGCCATGTTGAAGATATTAAGAATCATTTTAGATTTTTTTGGGTGCATAAATGCCGCAAATGTAGTATAGTTAAAATGGTTTGTTGTAAAAGTAAAAGATTAAGCAGCAAAAAAAGATGTAAGGGAGAGTGTGAGATGGGTTTTTGTATTATTACAGATTCCGCTTCCGATGTGCCGGAAAGTGTGATCAAAGAATATAATTTGCATGTAATGCCGACTCCGGTCACGATTGAAGGAACAGATTACTTTGATGGAGAGACGATTTTTCCGGATCAGTTTTATGAGATCCAGGCATCCGGTAAGGAGATTAAAACATACCATATCAGCCAATATATGTTTGAGGAACATTTCCGTCCTTTTGCCAGGCGGGGAGACGAGGTGCTGTATATTTGTTTTTCTACAGGGATTGCGGGAACTTTTAATGCAGCAAATCTGGCGTATGAGGAGATCCGTGAGGAGTACCCGGATTTTAAGATGACGATCATTGATTCTAAGTGTGCGTCTGTAGGATATGGACTGGTGGTGGAGCGGCTTCTTTGTATGCAAAGGAACGGTGCGCCTAAGGAGCTTTTAATAGAGGCTGCTGAGTTTTTCTGCAAGCATATGGAGCATGCGGTTACAGTGATGGAGCTGAATTATCTTTTTCAGGGCGGGCGTCTGAGCAGGACTTCTTTTCTTGCAGGAACGGTGCTGGATATCAAGCCCATTATCATTGTGGATGAACTGGGATCGTTAAAGGCAGTGGAAAAGGTCCGGGGATGGAAGAAAGCCCAGAAGAGGATTCTGGATATTGTGGGTGAAAAAGGGAAGAATCTGGAGAATCAGGTGGTCGGTGCCTGCTACGGCATGGACCGCGAGGCTTATGGGTATATTTTGCAGGAATTAAAGGACCGATATCATGTGAAAGGAATTCTGGAAGGAAGGGTAGGATGCGCAATCGGCGCACATACCGGACCAGGAATCCTTGGCATTGTCTTCTTAAATGAGACTGATGAGAGGTTTGAAAAGTTTTTGCAGTGATGCTTGAATAAGCGCAAAGAGGAAAGCAGTCGGCTTTACGATGAAATAAATTCTGGAAAGGCATGGGAATTAAGATGCTGGAAGTGAAAAATTTGGTGTTCCATCCGGTAGACAATGGAACAGAGATCAGTATTATTGATGATATCAGTTTTACCCTTGAGGATGGGGAAATGCTTGTGATCACCGGACCGAATGGCGGCGGGAAATCTACCATGGCAAAGCTTTTGATGGGAATCGAGTCCCTTGATTCGGGAACTATCCTTTTGGACGGTGTGGATATTACGGAGTATTCTATCGCGCAGCGTGCAAATGCAGGGATTGGTTTTGCTTTTCAGCAGCCGCCCAGATTTAAAGGCATGACAGTGTCGCGTTTCCTTTCTTTGGCAGCAGGGGAAACGCTGCCGGAGCAAAGGTGCTGTGATCTTTTAAGCGGTGTAGGGCTTTGTGCGAGGGAGTATCTGAACCGGGAAGTGGACGGTACTTTATCCGGCGGCGAGATGAAGCGGCTGGAAATTGCGTCTGTACTGGCGAAGCCCCACAAGATGTGCATTTTTGACGAACCGGAGGCTGGAATTGATCTGTGGAGCTTTTCTATGCTGGTGAAGCAGTTTGAAGAGCTTCATGCAGGGAAAAAGGAAAGCCTGATACTGATATCCCATCAGGAGAGGATTATCCAGATGGCGGACAGGATCATGGTGATCAAGGACGGGAAGGTAGATGCGATCGGTTCTAAGGATGAGGTCTTTCCGGAGCTTGTAAATACGGACATGGGTTGCGATGTGAATGGCAGACCTGTTTGCTGTTCAAAGAAAGGAAGGGCAAAGTGACTAAGATAGATCAGGTAACAGAGTCGATTCTGGAAAAGATAGACAGTGAGGGATTTAAGCAGGAGGGGGCCTATAATCTGAGATATAACGGTTATTCTCTTTGTCATGGAAATACAGAGCATATTCAGATCAAAAGAAAAGAAGATAAACAGGGAATTGACGTGTATATCAGCAGCGATGCCAGAGGGGAGCAGGTACACATTCCTGTGGTTGTAGCAGCATCCGGTATGGTAGACGAGGTGTATAATGATTTTTATATTGGGGAAGGCGCCCAGATTACGATCATAGCAGGCTGCGGGATCCATAACAGTGGCTGCGACGACAGCCGACATGATGGGATCCACACCTTTCATGTAGGGGCGAACGCCAACGTGCGCTATGAAGAAAAGCATTATGGGGAAGGGGAAGGCACCGGTGCCAGAATTCTAAATCCGGTTACAAAGATCATTATGGAAGCCCATTCTGTTTTTACGCTGGATACTGCGCAGATCAGAGGGGTGGATTCTACCAAGCGTGAAACGGAAGTGGTCATGGGGGAGGATACCAAGCTGTTTGTGGTGGAAAAGCTCATGACCCATGGGGAGCAGAGCGCAGTTTCCAGTATGGATATTTATTTAAACGGGGCAGGGGGATCGGCGCAGATCACATCCCGTTCTGTGGCAAAGGGGGATTCCAAGCAGATTTTCCATCCGAAGGCAATCGGCAATGCGCCCTGCCATGCGCATATTCAATGTGATTCTATCATTATGGATCAGGCGAGGGTTTGTTCTATCCCTGAGATTGATGCCAATCATGTGGATGCGGCGATCATTCATGAGGCTGCAATCGGAAGGATCAACAGCGAGCAGTTGATCAAGCTAAATACTTTTGGTCTGAATGAAGAGGCGGCGGAAGCTGTCATCATAGAAAATTTCCTGAATTAGCAGTGGAAATCATGGGAAAGAAAACAGACAGGAAGGATTTGTCATGAAAAAGTTACTGGTATATTTGAAGGATTATAAAAAAGAAAGTATTTTGGGGCCTCTGTTTAAATTATTGGAGGCTTCTTTTGAGCTGATCGTTCCATTAGTAGTGGCATCTATGATCGATGTGGGTATTGCAAACGGCGATAAGGGTTATGTGGGGAAAATGTGCCTGATCATGGCGGTGCTTGGATTTACAGGTCTGGTCAGTGCAGTAACAGCCCAGTATTTTGCGGCGAAGGCAGCGGTGGGGTTTGCTACGAAGCTGCGTCATGCATTGTTTGCGCATATAGAAAGCCTTTCCTTTGCTAACATGGACAGGGAAGGAACTTCTACTTTGATCACTCGGATGACCAGTGATATCAATCAGGTGCAGTCCGGCGTAAATCTGGTGCTGCGGCTTTTCCTGCGTTCACCGTTTATCGTGTTTGGCGCCATGATCATGGCATTTACGGTGGATGTGAAGGCGGCTCTTATTTTCGTAGTGGTTATTCCGCTTTTATCTATTGTAGTCTTTGGCGTGATGCTTGCCAGTATCCCCTTGTTTGATAAAGTGCAGAGAAATTTGGACCAGGTGCTTGGAACGACAAGAGAAAATCTTACCGGTGTCAGAGTGATCAGGGCATTTGGAAAGGAAGACCATGAGATAGAAAAATTCGATGAACAGACGGACGGTTTACGAAAGGTTCAGATGACGGCGGCAAGGATTTCCGCGTTGATGAATCCCTTTACCTATGTCATCATTAATGGCGGTCTGGTCTTTTTGATCTATACCGGGGCAGTGAGAGTGGAAGCGGGTATACTGACGCAGGGGCAGGTAGTGGCGCTGGTGAATTATATGTCGCAGATTCTGGTGGAGCTGGTGAAGCTTGCAAATCTGATCATTACAGTGACCAAGGCGGTTGCCTGCGGGAACAGGGTGCAGAGTGTATTTGAAATTCCGGCAGGAATGGAAAAAGGAAAAGAAAAATCGGCACAGCAGACAGGCAGTGGTACTGTAGATTTTGAAAATGTATCCATGAGATATTATGAAGGCGGTGAGGAAGCTCTTACGGATATTACTTTCCATGCAAAGAAAGGCGATACCATTGGCGTGATCGGAGGAACCGGTTCCGGTAAGACCACGCTGGTGCATCTGATACCTAGGTTTTATGATATAGAAAAGGGAAGTGTCCGGGTAGACGGTGTGGATGTAAGAGATTACGAGGTGGGCGAGCTTCGGGATAAGATTGGGATCGTTATGCAGAAAGCAGTTCTTTTCCAGGGGACGATTCGTGAGAATCTGCTTTGGGGAAATGAAAATGCCTCCGATGAGGAACTTTGGCAGGCATTGAAGGTATCCCAGGCGGAAGAGTTTGTGCTGCAAAAGGAAGGCGGGCTTGACGCGCCGGTCGAGCAGGAAGGGAGAAATTTATCCGGCGGACAGAAACAGCGCCTTTCCATTGCAAGGGCATTGGTAAAAAAGCCGGAGATCCTGATTTTGGATGACAGCGCCTCGGCGCTGGATTATGCTACAGACGCGAAGCTGAGGAAGGCTGTCAAAGAAATGCCCGGTGAAACTACGGTATTTATCGTTTCCCAGAGAGCTTCATCCCTGATGCATGCTGATTTGATCATTGTGCTGGATGACGGATGTGTGGCAGCTATGGGCAGGCATGAGCAGCTTCTTGAAAGCTGTGAAGTATATCAGGAAATTTATTATTCCCAGTTTGAGAAAAATCCGCAGAAGGAGAGAAAGCCTCAGACTGCAAATAAGCAATAAGTGTGGGAGGGTGGAAATGAAGACAGGCGGAAATAAAGGAAAACAAAAAGAAACGTTAGTCAAAGTCCTGCGTTATATGAAACCCTATGGGATTTTTCTTGGGCTGACAATTTTTATGGCGGTTATTTCGGTGGCATTTACGCTGTATCTTCCAATTTTGACCGGTGATGCAGTGGATATGTTGAGCGAGATCGGGGAACCGGAATTCTGGCCGGGGCTATTTGCGATTCTGAAAAAGATGGCAGTGGTGATTCTTCTTACTGCAGTCAGCCAGTGGATCATGAGTATTTGTAATAATAAGATTGTGTACAGTATTATTCAGGACATTCGCAAAAAGGCATTCCGGAAGCTGGAACAGCTCCCTTTAAAATATCTGGATGCCCATTCCCATGGGGATATTGTGAGCAGAGTGGTGGCGGATGTGGATCAGTTTGCGGATGGTCTTTTGATCGGGTTTACCCAGCTTTTTACCGGCGTCATTACGATCTTGGGGACTCTGGGATTTATGTTGTCGGTTAATGTGGGCATTACTGTTGTGGTTGTGGTGATCACCCCGGCATCTCTTTTGGTGGCGGCTTTTATTGCGAACAGGACCTTCAATATGTTCCAGCTCCAGTCCAAAACTCGTGGAGAGCAGACTGCGCTGATCAATGAGATGGTAGGAAACCAAAAGGTAGTTCAGGCATTTAACAGGGAGAAAAAGACTCTTGAGCGGTTTGATGAGATCAATGGAAGGCTGGAAAAATGTTCTCTCCGTGCCATTTTCTTTTCGTCTCTTACCAATCCCTGTACCAGATTTGTCAACAGTCTGGTATACATGGGGGTAGGGCTTACCGGTGCACTGGCAGTGATCAGGGGCGGGCTGTCTGTCGGGCAGCTTACCTGTTTTCTTTCCTATGCAAACCAGTATACAAAACCGTTTAATGAGATATCCGGAGTGATCACGGAGCTTCAAAACGCTCTTGCCTGTGCGGCAAGGATTTTTGAATTGATTGAGGAAGAAGCACAGGTTCCCGATTCGGAAAATGCGGTGGTACTGCGGGATGTGAGAGGAAAAGTGGACATTAAGGATGTGTCATTTTCCTATGTGCCTGATAAGAAGCTGATAGAAGGGTTGAATCTGCATGTAAATCCGGGGCAGCGGATTGCAATTGTAGGACCTACCGGATGCGGTAAGACCACGATCATCAATCTTCTCATGCGTTTTTACGATGTGGATCAGGGAGCCATTTGCGTGGAAGGCAATGATATCAGAGAAATCACCAGAAAATCCCTGCGCACTTCTTACGGCATGGTACTGCAGGATACCTGGTTAAAGAGAGGCACGATCCGTGATAACATTACGGTAGGGAAACCGGAAGCCACTGATGAGGAGATCATAGTGGCAGCAAAGGCGTCCCATGCGCACAGCTTTATCAGACGTCTTCCTGATGGGTATGATACGGTGATCGGGGAAGACGGCGGAAGCCTGTCTCAGGGTCAAAAGCAGCTTTTGTGTATCACCAGAGTAATGCTCAGCCTGCCTCCTATGCTGATCCTGGATGAGGCAACTTCTTCCATTGATACCAGAACGGAGATCAGGATCCAGAAAGCTTTTGCGGCTATGATGGAGGGAAGGACCAGCTTTATCGTAGCGCACAGGCTGTCTACGATCCAGAATGCGGATGTGATTCTGGTGATGAAGGACGGACATATTATTGAGCAGGGCAGTCACGAGGAGCTGCTTGAGAAAAAAGGATTTTATGCAGAGCTGTATAATAGCCAGTTTGCATTAGCGTAGTGACACAGACGGATACAGAGATAGGGATCCGGTAGCTAAAGCTAAGGAGCTGTCACTGTTGGTAGCCGTGTTGTCTTGCCCATTCGAGCAGGTCGCTGTAGGCAGAGTCTTTCTGCTGGATTATAGCGGCCTGCCTTTCAATTTCAAGATTTTGTTTTTTGATTTCGAGATTTCGCTTTTGGAGTTCAGCTTCCGTTTCTTCCATAGTAAGCTGTATGGAGCGCTGGCGGCGGTAATAGTCTTCTCTTGCTTCACATTGAAGGCGGATTTTTTCCGTTTGGCTAAGCTTATAAATCGTTTCGGATGCTGTTTTAATATATTCGTTGTTTGCAGCTATCATTTTAATTTCCTCCCATGTGATTGCCTTAAAAAGAGAAGCCCAATAGTCAATCTGATGGAGCTTGTCTTCTTCAGTTGCTAAATGGATATGGTTTAAGTCTAACACAGAAAGCTGTATTTTGTCACTATATAATGTATGGTTTTTTACGTTAAGAAACTTGTACGTGGCATAGAATTCCGGGTGGCTGGGAAAAAGGGTGAAGTCGAGCAGACCGATCTGGATGGCAGGCATGACATTTTTGTAAGGCTTTCCAGCGTTCAGGTTATCGAATGACCGGCAAAGGTAAGTCAGGGAGCGTTCCGGCCAGTTATATTCATTGGCAACCTGCATTTCCAGATTGATCAATGTCTTATTATTCAAAAGAATCCGCACATCAAGAAAAAATGCTTTGTCGTCTATGGATTTGCCCAGTTCGATCGGGTTAGTGATTTCCGCAGAGACAATCTCATCCACCGGCAAATGCAAAAGGGCGGAAATCAGCCCTTTTAAGGCACGGTTATTTTTTTGAAGACATGCGCGGAACAGATAATCATTGGTGAGGGGGATGGATACCGGTCCTTTGGCAAAAGCAAGGACGGAAGATGGCGGGGTTGGAAAACGGCTGTCAGATATGAACATTGATTTTTTCATAGATATGTCCTTTCTTGATTTTGGAGTGTGGATGTAGTCGGCAATTAGTCCGCATGAAAATAGTTGATTAAAAAGAATGCATTTATTAATAGCATTCAGAATAAAAGATTCTTTGTAAAAATGTTATATCATAAAATAGGGAACAGGACAATTGATTTTTAGTGATGAGGGTATAGAAAAAATTGGAATTTTTAACAGAAAAAATTAATGCACAATACAATATATTGTACCCAAAATGAATAGAGAGACATGGTTTGACACTGTATATTGTATTGTGCACTTTTTAATTCTTTATTTGAATTTCACAGCCGTACCATAAGCAATCACTTCCGCAGCTCCCTGCATTACCGCAGAAGATGCATATCTGATATTGACAACAGCATCTGCACCCATCTGCTCGGCTTCTGCCACCATACGCTTCGTGGCAAGCGCCCTTGCCTCGTTCATCATTTCCGTATAAGCGCCCAGTTCCCCGCCTACCAGCGTTTTAAAGCTTTGGGTGATATCTTTGCCAATATTTTTGGACTGTATCGTGCTGCCTTTGACCAGACCAAGCATTTCCAGTTCTTTTCCGGTAATGTAATCAGTATTTACTAAGATCATCCTCTTCTCCACTCCTTATCTCATTGATTCTTGTTAACAGGACATATATCATAACCCCGGCAAAGACCAGGGGAACGATACCGAACAATAACTTGATTATTGCCGGGATGCCATTAATAAGCAGGCATACGGCGGCAAATCCGATATAGTAAAGCACAGTGATAATTGTGATAATGACAGGCGCTATCATCTTTTTCGTGTGTTCATCCATAGGGTTTCCTCCTTTATGTATATTATAAGCGTAAGAAAGAGCGAAGTAAAGTGGAAACATCAAAAAGACAATTATAAAAATCTTTATGTAAAATATATTTGACAAAATGTAATTTTGAATATATACTACAATTATTAAAAAACATATAGAGGAAAATAAACAGAAAGAAGGAGGCATTTTGAAAAACAAGAAGATGAAAATAGCAAGAATAGAAAAAGACTTATCACAGGAGCAGCTTGCGGACCTGGTAGGCGCTACCAGACAGACCATCGGGATGATAGAGTCCGGAAAATTTAACCCATCTTTGCAGCTTTGCATCTCTATCTGCAGGGCGTTAGGGAAAACGCTGGATGATTTATTCTGGGAAGAAACGAAGGAAGGAGATGCCGAAAAATGAATTGGTTTAAAAAGCTTTTTTCAAAAAAAGTGGACGAAAGGCAGGAGATGGATCTGCTTCGGGTGGAGCATTACAGTTTCTGGCTGATGTTCTGGCTGCTTGCGATAGAAATCGTCGTTCAGGGGATCATTCTGGACGGGGGTGATAAAATTCTGGGCGAGTGGATCGTTTTTATAGTCACTGCCGTATTTTCAGTAGCCGGTTTTACCAGGAAGGGTGTCTGGAGTTATCAGGCAAAAAAGGTTCCGGGAGTAAAATCTTATTTCCTATATAGTATAGTAGCAGGGGTAGCAGGAGGTGCGATAAGTTTTCTGGGTATGTTTAAAAGAAGTCATGGAAATCTACAGGCGGTTATGGCAGCCACAATTGGTACGGCAACAGGTATTTTTGTCATATCGTTTATCGGATTCTCTGTCCTGGGAACTATAACCAGACACAGGGAAAGGAAGTTGGAACTGGAAGCAATGGAAGAAGATACAGATGAAGATGAGGAGGATGAATAAGATGAATGCTGCGAAACAATGGACGGATGAAGAAAAGAGACAATTGAAAATATTTGCAATCGTTAATTTTGGATTGACTATTTTAATGGGAATCGTGATGGGAATCAGTTATCATCAGGGAAATGATGTGACGATGTTTGCGTCCACTCAAATGATGTATCCCGCAGCAGGTGTAATACTGGCACTTTTCATGACAGCAGGGAAAGAGCGGAAGCTTCCCATGAAATTTTTTATCACATATTTAGTCACCGCACTTTTAGCGCTTTTGCTTACGATAGGCAGCGTGATCCTTCCGGGGACTATGTGGTTTCTGGTACAAAATTATGTGTTTATGATAGGCAGTGTGGTTGCATGGATCATGCTTTTGGTGGAAAAGAAAGATATAAGAGATGAATTTGTACTCCGCTTTGGCGGGCATGGAACGAGAAAATCTTTCTTGATGATGCTTTTGTTTTTAGGTCTTTATATTCTCAGGATTTTCCTTGCAGGACTTACGGATGGAAGTATCGGGGAGGTTGCCATGATTTTTGCTTCTCCGCAGACATGGATCATGATGGGGGTAGTGGTGATCAACTTTTTCCTTACATTTATTATATTCTTCGGTGAGGAATATGGATGGAGATACTTTTTGCAGCCTTTGTTTCAGAAGCGTTTTGGCTTAAAGGCGGGAGTGATTCTGGTTGGCGTTATCTGGGGGTTATGGCATTTTCCCATTAACGTGTTTTATTACAGTCCGGATACATGGATCTACAGTATTCTGATCCATCAGATCACCTGCATTTCTTTTGCAATCTTTTTTGGTTATGCTTATAAAAAGACCGGAAACATGTGGGTGCCGATCGTGATCCATTATATCAACAATAATATGGGAGCAGTGCTGACAGGAAGCACAGATCTGGGGAATCAGGTTTATGGGTGGAAAGAGGTCCTGTTGATCCTGGTACTGAATGGGATTTTATTTGTACCATTTTTGTTTACCAAGGCATATAAAGAAGAAAAGTAAGAGGCATTTTTCGCCTCTTATTTTTTTGCAAGAATAAAATAGGATTGTTCTATTTTTGGATGGTTCTGTTATATGAAATGGCTTTAGAAAGATTTATAGTGAAAACTAATTCGCCCTTTAAGAGACAATTCCTAAGAAAAAACAGGAGGAAATTTTTTATGACACCGGTAAAATGGGTTTATTCTTTTTTGAAAAAATACCGAGTAAAAATGATACTGGGTCTTTTGATGACAACAGGGATTGCCATGCTCACAATTGTCAATCCGTACATATCAGGCGTAATTGTTGATGAGGTGATCGGGGCAGGCAATCGGGAGCTTTTGCCGATCATGATCGGGTGCCTGATCGGGGTGACAGCGGTAAAAGGAATTCTCAGATTTAGCTCTCTGGTAGTGTATGAGGGCTGTTCGCAAGGTGTCTTGTACAGCATGCGCGATACTGTGTACAGGAAGCTTTTGCAGGAGGATTTTTCCTTTTATAACAAGAACCGCACCGGCGATCTGATGTCAAGGCAGACGGGGGATATGGATGCAATCCGCCATTTCATAGCATATATCATTTATGCAGTATATGAAAATATTTTGCTCCTCGGCTTTGCGCTTTTTATGATCTTTACGGTAAATGTGAAGCTTGCGCTTTGTATGCTGGTGGTGCTGCCCTTTACGGCGCTGACTACTTATACGCAGTCAAAAAAGGTGCGACCGGCATTCCAGAAGATCAGGCAGCAGTTTTCCTCGCTGAATACTTTTGTACAGGAGAATATCAGCGGAAACCGCGTGGTGAAGGCATTTGCCAGAGAAGATTATGAGATTGAAAAATTTAATAAAGAGAATGATGCGTATAGGGATGCAGAACTAAGTGCTTCTGCAAGCTGGAAAAAATATATTCCTGTGTTTGAGTTTCTTTCCAATATCCTGACAGTCGTTTTAATGCTGTACGGCGGTTATATGGTGATACAAGGCGAGATCACCTTGGGGGATATGGTGAAGGCAAATGGCTATTTGTGGATGCTTACGGCACCGCTTAGGATGGCGGGCTGGTGGATCAATGATATCCACAGATTCATTACCTCTGCGGAAAAAATATATGCTACATACAGTCAAGAGCCGGAAATTAAAAAGCCTTGCCAGGCAGTGGAGCGGAAACATTTTGATGGGAATGTAGAGTTTCGCCATGTGTCCTATCATGCCGAGGATGCAGACATTATTACAGATATTAATTTTCGGGTAAAAAAGGGTCAGACGGTAGGGATTATAGGAACTACTGGTTCTGGCAAGTCCACAGTCATGAATCTTTTGTGCCGGTTTTACGATACATCAGAAGGAGAAGTTCTGGTAGATGGTGTCAATGTAAAGGATTTGGATCTTTATGACCTGAGGGATAATATTGGTATGGCGATGCAGGATGTGTTCCTTTTTTCGGATACGATAGAAGGGAATATTGCCTATGGGCGTCCCAGCTGCAGTTTTGACGAGGTGAAGCGGGCGGCAAAGATGGCGGATGCCAATCTGTTTATCCAGAGCATGCCGGAAGGATACGATACCATCGTAGGCGAAAGAGGCGTAGGGCTTTCTGGCGGGCAAAAGCAGAGGATTTCCCTTGCCAGGGCGCTTTTAAAGGATCCGGCTATCCTGATTTTGGATGATACCACTTCTGCGGTAGATATGGAGACGGAGAGTTACATTCAGAAGCAGTTAAAGAATATTGAGAAGGACTGCACAATTTTTATCATAGCTTACAGGATATCTTCCATTAAAGATGCAGATCTGATCCTGGTCATGGACAGAGGAAGGATCATAGAGCAGGGAACCCATGAGGAGCTAGTTGCCGCAGGCGGATATTATGCAACTGCTTTCCATCATCAGTATGGTTCTTTGGGGGAGGTGAGATAAATGGCACGGAATAAATATGATGTAGATGAGATTCTGGAGGACCGCTTTGATGTGAACCAGTTAAAGCGTCTGGCAGGATACATGAAACCTTACAGTAAACAGATGGGACTGGTTTTGTTTTTGATGCTGTCGGCATCTGCGCTGGGAATGATGATACCGAGGTTTATCATGGCGGTTATGGATGTATGTATTCCCGAGAAGGACATGAAAAGTATTTGGATATATGCAGGACTTACCATTTTGATCGCTCTTTATACAAGCATCAGCCTTCGGATCAAGATTAAATTGATGACGGAGGTGGGGCAGAATATTATACATACGATCCGGAGTGATATTTTTACTCATTTGCAGGAGCTGCCTTTTTCTTATTATGATGAGCGTCCCCATGGGAAGATTCAGGTAAGGGTGGTCAACTATGTGAATAGTTTAAGTGATCTGCTGAGCAACGGTATCATCAATACGGTGACAGATCTTTGCAACCTGTTTTTCATTTTGTTTTTTATGCTGAGCATTAATGTCAGGCTGACGTTAATATGTATGTGCGGACTTCCGGTGCTGTCGGCGGTGATCATTTTTTTAAAGAGACGTCAGAGAAGAGCGTGGCAGATACAAAGTAATAAGCAGTCCAATTTAAATGCATATATTGCTGAGAGCATTAATGGAATCCGTGTGACCCAGTCTTTTGTAAGGGAAAACGAAAACAGTGGTATTTTTAACCGGCTGAGTGACGGTTACAGGCAGGCATGGATGCGGGCATCAAAGTATAATTTTGTTATGGGTCCGTCGGTGGATATTATCAGTGCGGTGACCACTTCATTTATTTATGTGCTGGGCATTTCGTGGATGAGCGATGCTTCTTCCGGGATAACGGTAGGTGTGCTGATTGCGTTTACGGCTTATATCAGCCGTTTCTGGCAGCCTATTAATACCCTGGCATCCTTTTATAATTCTGTGCTTACGGCAATTTCTTATTTGGAACGTATTTTTGAGACCATTGACGAACCGGTTCTGATCAAGGATAAACCGGGGGCAGGGCAGATGCCGCCAATCCAGGGCGAAGTAGAGTTTAAGGATGTGACCTTCAGCTATGAGGAAGGGATTGAGATCCTGAAAAAGATCAATTTTAAGGTGGAGCAGGGTGAGACAGTTGCAATCGTAGGACCTACAGGCGCTGGAAAGACCACCATCGTAAATCTCCTCAGCCGGTTTTATAACGTGGACAGCGGGGAAATCTTGATCGATGGGATCAATCTGGAGGATGTGACCATCAAATCCCTTCGCCAGCAGATGGGTGTCATGATGCAGGACAGCTTTATCTTTTCGGGAACGATCATGGATAATATTCGTTATGGAAATGATCAGGTCGGTGATGAAGCGGTGATCGAGGCGGCTAAGACCGTATGTGCCCATGATTTCATTATGGAAATGGAAGACGGATATTATACGCAGGTAAATGAACGGGGAAGCAGGCTTTCGGCAGGACAGCGACAGCTGATCTCCTTTGCAAGAGCGCTTCTGGCGGATCCGAAGATCTTGATTCTGGATGAGGCTACTTCCAGTATTGATACGGAGACGGAAATCCTGCTCCAGCAGGGGCTTGAGAGGCTCTTGAAAGGAAGAACGTCCTTTATCATTGCACACAGGCTTTCAACCATCAAGAATGCGGATTTTATCATGTATATTGATAAGGGCGGGATCCGGGAGAAAGGCACCCATGAGGAGCTGCTTGAGAAGAAAGGTGATTATTATCACCTGTATATGTCGCAGTATGATTTTTTGCAACAGAAGTCTGAATGAGATAAAAATCCCACATACTTATGCAAAAGCTAAGTGTGTGGGATTTTATTAACGATCCAATGTGTTTTCAGAATCTACGGCTGTAATGATTGGCTTTCCGTCTCTATCTACCAAAACAGTTACACCACACCCGCTTGTCATGTTGGAAGAAAGGTGTTATCCTTTTTGTGGCTTGATATATATGAATTTTACTGTCAAATTGGTATTTGCCTTTGTTTGCCACTGGCTCACCGCCTTTCTCCATGCTGTATTTCCTGTTCTGTTTTTGGCGTTTCTGGTATAAAACCTTGTCTCCTTCAATTCATAATCCATTTATATTTTATTATATCTAAAGGAATCGCTGATAACAACTGACATTTATCGACTTTTTTCAAATAATAAAAAGAGTTAAAGGGCATTTTCAATCCTCGTTATCCATCCCGCCAAGGCAACAAAAAAGTGGGTGATAAGAATTGAATCTATCATACCCACCAAAACCCACTTAAAATATTAGATAAAAGGTATAAGGGAAGGTCAATTGTAACCCCTATAGTGAAGATTGCAATTTTCATCACGTTGGAAGATAATATAATCATGGGGGTGATGAAAATGATTGATTATGCTCCGCTATGGGAATTGATGGAAGAAAAGGGAATATCCCAATATTATCTGATTCAACATGGAATTGCGAGTAAGACAATTTATAATATGAAAAGAAATTGTTATATTTCATCAAGTACCGTAGAAAAATTGTGCAGGTTAGTTGATTGCACGCCGAACGATATGATGCGATTTGTAGAAGAACAATAAAATGGTTATTGTATATTTGGTATATGCTAAATATTGTAGAAAGTTTCCTGCATATTTTAAATAGGTTAAGAGCTAACAGTTTTTTAAAATATTTAATTAAGGTTAAGATTCCCTGCGATTTCAATATCAACCTCATTACTCTCAGAATCAACAGGCTTATCATCATCTATACATAGATGTATTTTTTGCTTTACAAAATCCAACCAATCATGATATCATTATTTCAAACATATCTGGGAATCTGGAATTCTGGTATCACTTCTGTGACGAATCGCTTATTCTGAAGGAATCCCTTATATGAAATCCAAACCAACAAAGGAGAACACCATATGACAACAAAACTGAAAAATTATTTTCCCATGATCAGGGAACGGAAGGAAGTGCTCGCAGAAATCAGAAAAAAACAGACGCTCCAGACCCAGTTTGGCACCTGGGACCAGCCTAAACAGGAAATGTTTCTGGACTTCTGCACCGGTGTCCGGGGATTGAAGCTTTTGTACGACGGCTTTTTCAAGGAAATCATGAACCCGGAATATGTCCCGGAAAGGCTGAACGACTTTCTTTCCTGCATGCTAAACCAAAAAGTCAGGGTGCTGAAGGTCCTGCCTGCCGATTCCGTAAGGATCGCCGAGGAAAGCTCCCTGCTGGTCATGGACATCGTGGTCGAGCTGGAAGACGGAAGCATTGCGAACCTTGA
>ERZ808054.1223-NODE-1223-length-15870-cov-27.637244_pt1 | contig 15870 bp, 17 predicted proteins | sample MGYA00380201_ERZ808054 | MGnify/ENA primary metagenome ERZ808054 (study PRJEB31490, sample SAMN06133419) | mouse gut metagenome | isolation source: Z5_2 | host: mice | place: China: Chengdu | collected 2015-05 ... | reverse complement strand
GTGCAGCATACCATCATCTCCTGTCTCTGTTATACCACTGCTGTCAACTTTTGGCTTTATTTTTGATTGTTGCTATAGATGTACCACAACAGCCTTTGCAGCCCCTCCAACACCAACTGCCCCACAACACTTTCCCGGATATAGTGCGCGGAGCAAACGTCGGAATTACTGCGGTAGGCGGAACAAAAGAAAAACGCCTGCTCCCGCTTGTAGTTGTTGGTGGCGCTGTACCCCAGCTTACCCTCCCGGCTATCAGTTGGAGGATTCTCTTTGCCGTTCTTGGCCGGGGTATCGCCGTTCTCTCCGAATGGCGTTCCTGCCCCTTTCGGCGGCGTTATCACGCTCGCTCCACGGTGGAGGTCTTGGCGAAGTATCTCATTCGGGCGGTCATTCAGTTGTTCGGGGCAAAAAAGAAGCCGGTACATAGACACACCAACCCCAACGGGAGTTTTCCTCTCGCTGGGGTTCTTGTGTGGTTGTCTATGTACCGGCTGAAAAGCCGTATTCAGTTGGCCCATCAATGTGGGGCTTTTATCTTAGCATAAAAAAACAAAAAATTGTCAATATGGTTTTTATAATATTCAGATTTTTTCTAGTAAAACATATCATTTACGTTTTTCCATATAAATCCGCCAGAGTGAATTGCGCCAAATAGTCAGAGATAACCTTATCCAGCCCCTGCCATAGTGGGAGCGTTCGGCAGCCATTGCTCCGTGGACAGACGTTCTGCCCCGATTCCAGGCAGGCAACGGGGGCCAGCGGCCCCTCCATCAGTTCAAGGATAGACTTCACATTGTACTCATCTGGGGCGCGTTTCAGCCGGTAGCCTCCGCCTTTTCCCCGCAGGGCTGTCAGCAGTCCGCCTTTTACCAGCTCTTTTACCACGATTTCCAGATACTTTTCTGAAATCTCTTGCCGGACGGCCACATCCTTCAATGGCACAAAACCATCTCCCTGATGCTCCGCAACATCCGCCAGAAACCGCAGCGCATATCTGCCCTTTGTGGAAATCATCATAAAGCTCCCCTCCATTTTTCCTATTATACCACAAGGTTGATAGGATTTCAAGTGACGTCAATATACCTATTGACAAAGTAGGTTAGTGGGCATATAATGGGGCCAATTCAAAGAGAGGGGGATTTTCCCATGAGCTATAAATTTGAGACTTTGCAGCTCCATGTGGGCCAGGAGCAGCCCGACCCCGCCACTGACGCCCGGGCGGTTCCCATTTACCAAACCACTTCCTACGTGTTCCGAAACTCCGCCCACGCCGCCGCCCGCTTCGGGCTGGCCGACGCCGGGAACATTTACGGGCGTTTGACCAACTCCACCCAGGATGTGCTGGAAAAGCGTCTCGCGGCCCTGGAGGGCGGTGTGGCAGCTCTGGCGCTGGCTTCCGGCGCGGCGGCGATCACTTACACTATCCAGGCTCTGGCCCAGGCGGGGGATCACATCGTGGCGCAAAAGACCATCTACGGCGGCAGCTACAATTTGCTGGCCCACACCCTGCCCCAGTTCGGTGTATCTACCACTTTTGTGGATGCCCACGATCTGAACGCTGTCACTGCCGCAATCCGGCCCAATACCAAGGCTATCTACCTGGAGACCTTGGGCAACCCCAACAGCGATATTCCTGACATCGACGCCATTGCCAAAATCGCCCACGCCCACGGCCTTCCTTTGGTCATTGACAACACGTTTGGGACACCCTATTTGATTCGCCCCATTGAGCATGGCGCGGACATTGTAGTCCATTCCGCCACCAAGTTCATCGGCGGTCACGGCACCACTTTGGGCGGCATCATCGTGGACAGCGGCAAATTTGACTGGAAAGCATCCGGCAAGTACGCCCCCATTGCCGCGCCCAACCCCAGCTACCACGGAGTCAGTTTTGTGGACGCCGTCGGCCCCGCCGCCTTTGTCACCTACATCCGGGCTATCCTCCTGCGGGACACCGGAGCGGCGATTTCACCCTTCAATGCCTTTCTGCTTCTCCAGGGAGTGGAGACCCTGTCCCTTCGGGTAGAACGCCACGCTGAAAACACCAAAAAAGTGGTGGAGTATCTGGCCAACCATCCCCAGGTGGAGAAGGTCAACCACCCCAGCCTGCCTGAGCATCCTGACCACGCCCTGTATGAGAAGTATTTCCCCAACGGCGGCGCATCCATCTTTACCTTTGAGATCAAGGGCGGGCAGGCGGAGGCCCACAAGTTTATAGACAATCTGGAAATTTTCTCTTTGCTGGCCAACGTGGCGGACGTAAAGTCCCTTGTCATCCACCCGGCCACCACCACCCACTCACAGCTTTCCCCCGAGGAGCTGCTGGATCAGGGCATCAAGCCCAACACCATCCGACTGTCCATCGGTACGGAACATATCGACGACATCATCGCTGACCTGGAAAACGGCTTCGCCGCCGCAGCGCAAAAATAAGAGGAGGAATCCGTTATGCCCAGCATCTACACATCTGCCGACCAGCTAATCGGCAAAACGCCCTTACTGGAACTGACCCACATCGAAAAGGAGACGGGAGCAAAAGCCCGTATTCTGGCCAAGCTGGAGTATTTCAATCCCGCCGGGTCAGTAAAAGACCGCATTGCCAAGGCCATGATCGACGAGGCGGAGGCCAGTGGAAAGCTGAAACCCGGCTCCACCATCATCGAGCCTACCTCTGGCAATACGGGAATTGGGTTAGCTTCCGTGGCGGCAGCAAGGGGCTACCGCATCATCATTACCATGCCGGAAACCATGAGCGTGGAACGCCGCCAGCTGATGAAAGCCTATGGTGCGGAGCCGGTGCTCACCGAAGGGGCTAAGGGGATGAAAGGGGCCATTGCCAAGGCGGAGGAGCTGGCAAAAGAGATTCCCGGCAGCTTTCTCCCCGGCCAGTTTGTCAACCCGGCCAATCCCGCCGCCCACCGCTCCACTACCGGCCCGGAAATTTGGACGGACACCGAGGGGAAGGTGGACATCTTCGTGGCGGGCGTGGGCACTGGCGGCACCATCACCGGCGTGGGACAGTATTTGAAGGAACAAAACCCGGCGGTGAAGGTGGTGGCGGTGGAGCCAAAGGATTCCCCCGTCCTCAGCGAGGGCCGCTCTGGTGCCCATAAAATACAGGGCATCGGGGCGGGCTTTGTGCCGGAGGTTCTGGACACTGCGGTCTACGGCGAGATCATCCCCGTGTCCAACGAGGACGCCTTTGCCGCCGGGCGGCTGGTGGGGCGCAAGGAGGGCATCCTGGTGGGCATCTCCTCCGGGGCGGCGCTCCATGCGGCAATCCAGCTGGCAAAACGGCCTGAGAACGCAGATAAGACCATCGTGGCCCTGTTCCCGGACACCGGCGACCGTTATCTGTCCACACCGCTGTTTGAAGATTGAGCATAGAACGAACACGCCGGTGTCTTGACCGGCGTGTTCCTGTTCAGAAAGGATTTTTATGATTTACGCAGACAATGCGGCCACCACCAAAATGAGCGAGGCTGCGATCAACGCCATGACCGCCTGTATGCGGGACACCTGGGGCAACCCCTCCAGCCTGTACGGCCTGGGACAGCGGGCCAAGGAGACCCTGGAGGACGCAAGAGAGCGGATCGCCGCCTGTATTGGTGCCTTCCCAAAGGAGATCACCTTCACCTCCGGGGGAAGCGAAGCGGACAACCAGGCCATCCGCTCCGCCGCCGCGCTGGGGGCGCGGAGGAGGAAACGGCATATCATCTCCACCGCTTTTGAGCATCACGCCGTCCTGCATACGTTGAAAAAGCTGGAGGACGAGGGCTTTGAGGTGGAACTGCTCCCGGTGGGAACGCTAGGCACTGTCACCGCCCAACAGGTGTCGGAGGCCATTCGGGAGGACACCGCGCTGGTCACCATCATGTACGCCAACAACGAGATCGGCTCCATACTGCCTGTTTCGGAAATTGGCACGGTGTGCCGGGAGCAGGGAGTCATTTTCCACACCGACGCGGTACAGGCGGCGGGACATCTGCCCATCGACGTGAGGACCCAGAACATCGACCTGCTGTCTCTATCCGCCCACAAGTTCCATGGGCCCAAGGGAATTGGCGTACTGTACGCCCGCCAGGGAGTGCCGCTGACCAGTCTGATTGAGGGCGGGGCGCAGGAGCGGGGCAAGCGGGCGGGGACGGAGAATGTCCCGGCCATTGCGGGCATGGCGGCGGCGCTGGAGGAATCCTGTTCACATATGGCGGAAAACGCCGCCAAGGTCGCCGCCTTGCGGGACAAGCTCATTGCGGGACTGTCCCAGATTCCCCACTCCGCCCTCAACGGCGACCCGACCAACCGGCTCCCCGGCAATGTAAACTTCTGCTTTGAGGGCGTCGAGGGAGAGAGTCTGCTTCTGCTGCTGGACGACCGGGGCATCTGTGCCTCCTCCGGCTCGGCCTGTACCTCCGGCTCCCTGGACCCCAGCCATGTCCTGCTGGCCATCGGGCGGCCCCATGAGGTGGCTCATGGCTCTTTGCGGCTGTCCTTGTGTGAGGAGAACACCGAGGCCGATATAGACGCGATTTTGAAGGCCGTCCCGGAAATCGTGGATTATCTCCGCAATATGTCGCCGCTGTGGAAGGACAAGGTCAGCGGAAAGAAAGAATTTATCTTGTAAGGAGGGGCTTACATGGCACTTTACAGTGAAAAGGTGATGGACCACTTTCGGAATCCACGGAACGTGGGAGTGATCGAAGACGCGGACGGTGTGGGCGAAGTAGGCAACGCCGTCTGCGGGGACATTATGAAGATTTACTTCAAAATTGAGGACGGCGTTGTCTCAGATGTGAAATTTGAAACCTTCGGCTGCGGCTCCGCTATCGCGTCCAGTTCTATGGCAACCGAGCTTATCAAGGGAAAGCCCCTCTCCGAAGTTCTTCAGCTCACCAACAAGGCGGTCACCGAGGCATTGGACGGTCTGCCCGCCCATAAGCTGCACTGCTCCGTCCTGGCGGAGGAGGCCATCCGGGCGGCGGTGAAGGACTACTATGACCGGCAGGGAATTGCTTATGACCCGAAGGATTTCCCTGACTGCGGTTCCTGCGAAGGCTGTCATGGGTAAGAAAGCGTTGATTGCCATGAGCGGCGGCGTGGATTCCTCCGTTGACGCCTTTTTGACCAAGCAGGCGGGCTATGACTGTATCGGTGTTACCATGAAACTGTTTCAAAACGAGGATATTGGAGTCAGCAGAGCAAAGACCTGCTGTTCTCTGGAAGATGTGGAGGATGCCCGAAGTGTGGCCCGACACCTGGGCATCCCTTATTATGTGTTCAACTTTTCCAGAGACTTCAAGGCCCAAGTGATCGAACGATTTGTTGCCGCATATGAGAGCGGAGCGACCCCGAACCCCTGTATCGACTGCAACCGCTATCTGAAATTTGAACGCCTCTTTCAGCGGGCCAGGGAGTTGGGCTGCGAGACCATCGTCACCGGGCACTATGCCCGGATTGAGAAACAGAATGGCCGGTATATTTTGAAAAAAGCCCTGGATAAAAGCAAAGATCAAAGTTATGTGCTGTATATGTTGCCGCAGGAGCAGTTGGCTCATATCCGCTTTCCCTTGGGAGAGTTGGGCAAATTAGAAGTTCGGAGTATTGCGGAAGCGCAAGGATTCTGCAATTCTGAAAAACCGGACAGTCAGGACATTTGCTTTATCTCAGACGGAGATTATGTTGCTTTTTTTGAGCAGTATACAGGCAAACCCTATCCAACTGGCGATATCCTTGATCTGTCTGGTCAAGTAATTGGGCAGCACCGGGGCGCTGTTCGATATACGGCGGGACAAAGGAAAGGACTGGGCCTTGCCTTGAACAAACCGGTCTATGTCTGCCGCAAGGATATGACAGCAAATACCGTAACGGTTGGCCCAGAGCAATCACTGTACAGCCAGGAATTATGGGCAGATGACGTGAACTGGATTGCAACCGACCATCTGTCTGCGCCAATGCGGGTTTATGCAAAAATTCGGTATCGGCAAACTGAGCAACCGGCTACAGTATGTCCTGATGAAAGCGGGAAAATCCGCCTCCTATTTGACAAGCCCCAACGGGCCATCACAGCAGGTCAGGCGGTTGTACTTTATGACGGTGATACAGTTGTGGGCGGAGGAATGATCTGCTAATTTCATAGAACAGGCTGGGAGGAACTTCCTTACGAAGTTCCTCCCAACCCCTGCCTCTTTTTTCATTTATTGGCCACGGACTCAATCCGGGAAAAATATCATGAAACAGATACCGGCCCCTCCGTCACTTTCGGCCGATATCGTTCCCCCTATCGACTCCACCATCGTCTTCACAATCGATAGTCCCAAGCCAGCGCCACCAATCTCTCGGGAGCGTGATTTATCGACCCGGTAAAACGCATCGAATATATAAGGGATATGTTCTTGCGGAATGCCCGGCCCATCATCCAATACGCATACATAAATGCCGTCATCGCCCCGGGAGCCGGTGATGCAGATACTCCCCTCCTGTTTTCCGTATTTACAGGCATTTTCCATCAAATTAAAGAAAACGCGATACAACAGCGCAGGATCTGCGGTGACGGACAGCTCGCCGCAAATCACAGAACAGCTCATATCCCGTTCGTCCAGCTGCGCAGACAACTCGCCCTGGATGGCCTCCATCAAAGGCTCCAGCATCACGTCCTCGTCCGTGTCGTGCCCTGGGTCGCTATTAGCTGCCAGTACCAAGAGGCTGTCTACAATCTTTGCGAGCCGGTCAATGCTGTCCAAGAGCTCCCGTCCGTTCTCCTGATAGTCCCCCAGCGTAGCCGCCCGGTCCGCGAGCAGCACCTGAACCCCAGTCTTCATGATGGTAAGCGGTGTCTTCAGTTCATGGGCCGCATTGACGGTAAAGCTGCTCTGGCGCTGGAAGGCGTCCTCCAGCCGGGCCATCATACCGTTGAAGCTGTGGGTTAGTCGCCCAACTTCATCATTTGCGCCCGTCTCCGCTATCTGCTCAGACAGTTTCTGTTCATCAATCCGTTCTATGGCCTCGATCAGCTTCGTCAAAGGGCGCAGCGCCCTGCCCATAATCAGATAGATAGCGATTCCGCCCAACAGATTGACAAAGATGCAGAGAATCACACTCGTAGCATTAAACTTGCGAAGCGTGATGACAGTATCGGCATTCTCCTGGCCCTGCGGTAAAGCATCCAAATCGTCACCGCCATACTGCGTCCCCCAGTAATCCTCTGACGATGAAATAATGCCCTCCACACTATAGACGGATACGACCGTCAATGCCACCGTACAAACAATCAGCGCAACCACTGATAAAAGCGCCACCCTCATTTGTAAACTCATATGTCTCATTGCGGCGCCTCCATGATATAGCCCTGTCCTCGGATGGTTTTGATATATTCTATCCGGCAGGCCATATGCAACTTCTTTTTCAACGAGTGGATATGGTAGCGTACGGTGTTGGAGAACGGATCAAACGTGTTGTTCCAGATGTGCTCTGTCAACTCCTCCGCACTGATTACCTGGTTCTGATGAAACATCAGGTACTCCAGAATACCGTACTCCTTGCGTGTCAAAACGACCTCTGTACCATGGAATGTGACCCGCTTGGCTTTTGTATCCAGGCTCAGGCCTCCCAGCGACACGATTGACGGCACCTGCAAAAATTCACGGCGCAGCAGGTTCCGGATACGCGCCTCCAGCTCCCCAAAATCAAAGGGCTTGATCAGGTAGTCGTTCGCTCCGTCATCCAGCCCCAGGATCCGGTCGCTCACTTTACTGCGGGCGGACAGGATAATGACTTTGATGCTGCCGTCAGTCTTCCGAATCTCCCGCAGGACATCCAGCCCATCCACTTTGGGAAGGTTCAGGTCCAGAATGATCAGGTCATAGCTGTTTACCCCATACTCATATAGGGCCGCCTCCCCGTCATAAACGGCATCCACCGCGTAGCCGCTGTTTTGCAGGCCCTTTGCAATATAGCCGGAAAGCCGCCGTTCATCTTCAACCAGCAAAATCCTCAAAGCTATGCCCCCCTTTTTCTTCTTATTGTACCAATCTGAGTGTTAAATTTTTGTTAGAAGCATCTTGATTGTAGAATTTTTGTTCCACCAAATTAAATAGGTCAAAATCTACAAAAAATGCTGTATTTAATTTGTTCAATGTGTTATACTGTATTTGTATCCAACGGAAGGGGTGATGGCATGAATTTGCGGAAAATCAGCTTTGGCAACTTTAAGTGTTTATATAATATAGCTTTTGAGCCTGGGAAAGTCAATGTGTTCATTGGTGCCAATGGTTCTGGGAAGTCTACAATTTTGGAGGCCATTGGACTGCTCAGCGCGGCCATGACAGATCGTGTTGACTCTGCAAGCCTGCAAAGGAGAGGCGTTAGGCTAAGCATCCCCTCACTCTATAAGTCTAATTTTAAGGGGATTAGTCGTCAGAAACTAACAGTGGATCTCTCTTTGGAGTGGGATGATGATGACTCCTCTGATGTGTGCCAATATGACGTTCACCTCACAACCCCTACAGATAGCGACTATTGGAAATATCACGCAGAAGCATTTTTCCTCAATGGCATAAAAAAGTGGGGGCGCAGCCATGCCTCCCAGCAGCAAACCACCAATCATATTGGCTTCTTTTTAATTGACAACAACGAGGATTTGGCGGCAAGCCGAAAAATAGCACAAGACTTTTCCTCGTATGGTATCTTTCAGCCAAATACAATGACCCTATGCGGAACAACTCCCGATCCAAACCAAACCACCCCTATTGGCCTGAATGGCGGTCGTTTGGCTGAAGCAATCGATGCTCTCATTCACGAAAAGGATGGAGATCTTTGTTTTGGTGATCTATACATGGATGATATCCTGGATATGATCGATTGGGCATCTGATATCACTGTAGGCGCACCTAAAAAGAGCACTATCAATTCCAATATCCCTTCTCCACGACAGGTTATTCAATTTGCAGACCGCTATATGAAGGCGTCTGCGCAGTTCACCGGCTACGATGCCAGTGAGGGTGCGCTGTATGTGCTGTTCATGCTGGCTCTGGCCATGCACCCACAGGCCCCTTCTATTTTCGCCGTAGATAGTTTTGACCATGCCTTAAACCCCCGGCTCGCCAAGAAAATGATTCAGGTTTTCTGTGAACAGGTTATTCAGCACAAGAAGCACGTTTTTCTGACAACTCATAACCCGCTGGTCCTGGACGGTCTGGACCTGCACAATGATGACATCCGTCTGTTCGCTGTGGACAGGGACTCCCATGGTTATGCACAAATCAAGCGGATCCTTGTCTCCCAGGAACTGATTGACGAGGACCAGCCTCTGTCCCGCCTCTGGATCAATGGCAGGCTGGGAGGTGTTCCCACGCTGCTATGAAAAATATTGGAATTGTCTGCGAGGGTCCAACAGACTTTATTATCCTCCAGGCTGTTGTTGATACAATCACCGGAGAGAGCAACAATTTTTATCCATTGCAGCCAGAACCCGATGTAATTGGCCGGTACGAGAATGGCTGGAAAGGTGTTTGGAAATGGTGCATAGATCATGCCGCCATCAAAAAGCAGTTTATGAACAGTATCCAGCCTGCGCTGGATCTCCTGATCATCCAGATGGATGGTGATGTCTCCAGGAAAGAAAAGCCAGCCCATTGCAGCTGTGACCCCACTGTATGTCCTGACAGAGAAAGTCTGAACCCTCTGTATTGTAACACGATAACCTGCCCGGTTACACTGCCCTGCAATAGACATAGCGCCCCTGTAACCGGCTACATAGATCATCTGAAAAGTTTGATTTCCTCTAAACTGATTGACACAGATGACACCTGTATTGTGGTTCCCTGTGACAGTCTGGAAGCCTGGATCGTAGCAGCATATGACGGCCCAGAAAATGTCGAGTCTATTGAAGACCCCTGGAAGCAAGTCATTCTCAGGGGAGCACCGTACCACGACGTTCGGATTCCACGCCAAAAAAAGAGCGCCAAAGTTTTTAGAGAGTTTGCTCCAGTTGTCTGCCGGAACTGGCAGCAGGTAACGCGGCTCTGTCAGAGCGCAAGAGACTTTGAGCAAACTATCCGTTCCTTTACATAGCATAAAGCAACTATTTTAGAAATGCTGCTTTCCTGTTGCCATAGCGCAGTTTTAACATACTATTTAGGAATGAACGGAATATTTTAACGGCGGTTCAAACTGAACCGCCGTTTCCTCTTGCAAAATAGGGGGTATCAAGGCCACCCATTTTAAGGACAGGGCGGTTCAGGAAGCCACCATCATGTCCTTTCCAATTTTTATGATATAACTGCCCGATAAACTGCAGTTTATCATACAAATATACACCAATATACTCCAAATTTATCTATCAAAGAGAACATACAAGGACTATAATCACATGGACCCATCGGAATGCAGATAGTTGCCTCTTCCCGCAAAACTTCATATGCCTTTTTTACATACTCTTCCCCGCCTTCGCCGAAATGAAAGCAAAATTGCATGGTATTTCCTACAACAAGGCCATCTGTCAATTCCGACACAGCCAATATCTGCCCATGAGCATTTAGTTCAGAGTGCATGTATCCACCATTCCCATCAGGGTACAAACCAAGAATTTCAGCTTCAAACGCTCTCTGATAGGTATGAACAGCCTCAGCGCTGCCTTTAACATATACCTGCATCATTGACCTTAACATATAAATACCCCCCCCCTCAAATCCCGGCTATTGTTCTATGACAATCATCAAAAGCAGCGACATACTGTAGATGAACCGTTAATAATTTTGTATGTTACTATTATATTATCATAGGCACCCAGTAAATTCAATACAAGTCGGTGAAATCGCTTAAACGGTATCCCAACAACCATGGTCTTTAATAAAGACATACTCTGTCAAATCTTGCAGAGTAAAAAGCTGCATTTGAATTACCCCTTGGGATTACCAGTGTGCAAAATCCTTCGAGCATATCATGCGCTCTTATGCGTTCTCTTGTATAGAAGATTCCCTTCGTACATACCGAAGCAGGACACGGCAGCCGCTATCGTGGCTGTCGTGTCCTGCCTGTTATGTTTGTTGAATTTCCCGAATCAGGATGAATGGGGTAAGCTGCCGGTTCTGACCAGCCGGATTATCTACAATTAGCGCAAGGAGTTGATCCTGCTTCCAGTCTCTCAGCTGATTCCCTTTCCCCAGCAGGTCTACATCCAGGTCGTTGGCATCCACAATCATCATAACAACTCCGGTCCGTTTATAAACCTCATTGCAGACCATGTCTGGATTCCTGGGAACGCGGATGCCGATGTGCTTATATTCCGGGATGTCTTCTCCGTAGAAGCCGTCCAATCCCCGGACCTCCTCGCCGAGGAGCCGGTAGAAAGTACCGTGGATGCCCCGCAGCTTGTCCAGACCGGCTCGGACCGCTGCCCAGAGCACCTGGCCCAAACCGCAGGTGTTGATGGCAAACTGCATCTTCACCGGCAGGCCCATGCCCGGTCCCGCCGCAGTCTGCCGGACAAAGCGGGAGAGCAGCTTGGCCCAGAAGCCGGGGCGCACCTGGTCCTCTGTCACCACCCGTCCCTGACACAGGGCGATCACCTTCTCGCTGGAGGAAAGGATATCCCCTGGCTGATAGACGGGCTTAACATATCGTTCAACAAGGTCGATATAGCTTTCCCCCGCTTGGACGAAATATGTGGTAATGGCATGGCGGGCATAGATTTTCCCGTTTGCCTGGATCAATACGTCCTTTCCCTCATTTGCGTAAAATTCCATCAGGACACTCCCTCCAAATACTCCTCCAGGCAGACGCCCAGAGTATGGATCTGCTCCGCATCCTCACGCCCCACATAACGGTAATGCCAGGGCTCATAGATGATGCCGGTGATCTCACTCTTATCATTGGGATAGCGGAGGATGAAACCATACTCCCAACTGTGCTCCATCAGCCACTTCTGCACAGCGGTGCTCTCCTGGGTTTCATCCAGATGCTGATTATTGATGTCCACAATATCCACCGCCAGTCCCAACTGATGCTCGCTAGTACCTGGGACTGCCACAGATTTCCCTGCCTCCACTGGGGCGTCAGCCTCAGAGTATCCTTGTGCTATCAGGCGGTCAACCTTATTCTGGAACAGCTTCTCCTGGTACTCCTGTGTACGGTAGGCGGAGCAGATGACTGGGGACAGACCATCCGCCCGGCAAGCGTCCATCATGGCCTGTAAATCCGGATAGCACCGGCTATCCACGGAAAGCCCGTTCTTCAGTTCTGTCAGGGAGAGAGAATAGTCTGCCGGCAACGGGTTCCAGGGGTTTACCAGAAGCAGATTCCAGCTATCTTTGTCTGGTATGGTGGTTTTGGGGCTGCCGCTGGCCTCTGGCGATGTGGAACTGGGATCCTGCTGGGTGCCGACTGAAGGCTCAGGCTGCAGCGGGAAAAAGTTTGGGTCAGTTTGGGTAGAAGCACCTTGCTCGATAACCTTGAGCGTGTCTGTGGCAGAATCCGGATTGGTCTGGGTGGAGCTATTGGGCTGATAAGCGGTTTTCGCCAGTGATGTGGAATCACCCTGCGTTGAGGCGTCCGGTTTGAATCCCATGGTGCAAACCGCCAGCAGAAAGCAAAGAACCGAAACAGGGAAAAACCAATTCCCCAATCCTCTGCTCCGTCTGCGTTTACGCCTGCGCACACGTTTGCCGCGAGGCCGCATCATCACTTCTCCTTGGTTCATGATAAGCACCTTCTTTATTTGAGATGCCTTTATCATAGCGGGAGGATAGAAAGAACCATTAACATTCCGGCAACGAAACTGCATCATTTTACTTAAAGATCGCTAAGCCGCCAAACAGTTTCAGTTCCAGCTCACAGACATCCAAACCGTCCTGCAAATCAGCCCCAAAAACGAACTGGTATAGAATGCCGCCGGAATCAATGTCTTGAGACTCCTCTTTCACACTGACAATTTCAATTCCATAGTAGCCCTGAAAGAATATGTTCCAGTTTGCAACCAGGGCGTGGGCGGCATCCGTATCTCGGGGCGTAGGGCTGCTCACCAGAAACTGTACGGCCTTACCCGTCGTGTCATCAATCCACATCTGGTATGGCACATTCTCGCTGTACGAATAACAGTTCCAAACCAGTGCGGAGCTGCCGTCGCCGCCAATTAAGAGAATCGGTTCAGCTCGTCCCTCTGCGTCTCGTATCAGTGCCAAATCACCCACAGACAATAGGTCCATGGCCTCCATTTCAGTTAGCACCGCCTTAGCGGCTTCGATTGCATCCTGTTCGGTGAGCTTTGTTTCCCCCTCCCACAGGATGCTGTTACACTCTCCTGCAATCAGGCGGAGAACCGGACTTACCCCAACATCCTGCTGGAGCGTCAGATTAACCGTATTAAGCAGGAACTCTTCCCGCAGGCTGCTGATCCGGCTGTCCTGCATTTGCGAAACTGCAAGGGGCATCGCCGCGCCCACAGTAATAAGCACGAACGTAAACAGCGGGAGGATATATCGTTTGATTGTTCTCATGGCCGGCCCCCTCTTAGATCCACCGTCACGCAGGCGCCACCCTCTGGCCGGTTTTCAAATCGAATCCTGCCGTTGTGGAGAGCGGCAATCTCCCGGCACAGGGACAGTCCCAGACCGAAACCACCCTGTGCCCGGGACCGGGCCTTATCCACCCGGTAGAAGGCTTCTGTCAGATGCTCCAGCGCCTGGGGTGGGATCCCCCGGCCACTGTCCAGGACATGGATGAGGCAGCCGTCCGCCAGCATCTCCTGCCGAAACTGTATTTCCCCGCCCTGCTCTATGGCCTTCTGTGCGTTGTCTGCCAGGTTCAAGAGCAGGGACCAGACCAAGTCTGCATCCATCAGGCAGGCCCCCGCCTTGCATACGCAGGACAGACGAATCCCTTTGGCGGCGTACAGCGGCCGCAGTCTCTCTACCAGCGCCTCAATCAGTTCCGCCGGAGAGACTTTGGCGAAGGGCAGGTCATGCCGTTTCAGGACCAGGAGCTCCAACAGCTTGTGTGACAGGCTCTCCAGCCGTTTTCCCTCCGAATACAGGTAGTCCGCGGCCTCCAACTGCTCTTCCGGGGTCAACGTCCCGCTACGCAGCAGCTCCGCGTAGCCAATCAAGGAGGTCATAGGCGTTTTCATCTCATGGGCGAAGCTGCCGGTGAACTGCTCCTGCCGCTCCATCGCCTGGTGCAGCTCCTCCACAGCCCGGTTCAGCTCGGAGACGGTCTGCTCCATCTTTTCCGCCATGGTGTTGAAGTCCGTGGATACGGCTCCGATTTCGTCATTGGAGCGGACCCGCACCCGGCTGGCAAAATTGCCAGCGGCAATGGCTCGGGAGGCCCGGGAGAGCCCGCCCAGCGGGGCGGTCAGCAGCCGCGACACCGTGTAGGACAGCGCCGCGCATAGAACACACATCAGGAAAAATACCTGGAGATAGGTGTGCTGCTGGGCCTGCCGGGCTGTGTATAGAGCGGAAACATCATGGCTGGTAGTGAGATAGAGAACATCTCCATTGGTCTCGACTGCCCCGGAAAAGACCAGAAAGTGCGCCCCGGCCCCGTTGTCTAGGATGCGGAACAGGCAGATGCCAGGCGTAGGATCCTCAATGGACCAGGCAGTCTGAATCAATGAGGACTGCGTCCCTCTGTTCTCATACAGCACTTCATCCCCGGTAGACAGCCGCAGGGCCGACCAGGAGGCGCTGTTCTGCTGGTATAACTGCTCCATCGTCTTGACGATAGCGTCCCTGTCCAGGTAGGTATCCATGCTGTTGACGATCTGCAGGGTGCCCCAGGCCATGCGGTAGTCCCCCAGCGCCGCCGTCTTTTCCCGCTCCAGAGAGTCCTCAAAGGATTCGGAGATCAGCAGACTGCCTCCGGCTCCAAACAAGGCGGCCAGCACCGCCAGCATACACAGGGTCATCTTCAAATGGAACTTCACGGCTCCACCTCCAGCCGGTAGCCGATCTTGTTCACCGCGCGAAGGCAGGTTTCCCATCCGGTCTTTTTGCGCAGCCGCTGGATATGGATGTCTACCGCCTTGCTGCCAAAGGGGTACGGTTCACCCCATACCCGCTCATAGATGGTTTCCCGATATAGGGCGCGGCGGGGGTTTCGGGCGAAGATGAGCAGCAGCTCATACTCCGTCTTGGTCAGGCTGATCTCTGCCTCGTCCCGCCATACCTGCATGGATCTGGTGTCGATTTTCAGCCCGCCAATCTCCAGTACCATGTCCGTCTTTTGATACCGGCGCAGGACCACATCAATGCGGGCCAGCAGTTCGATGACCTCAAAGGGCTTGACGATATAGTCCTCTGCCCCCAGCTTCAGGCCCTTTACCCGGTCTTTGACCGCCGATTTCGCCGTCAGGAAGATGACCGGAACCTTCATTGGACGGATGTACTCCATCAGCTCAAAGCCGTCAATCTCCGGGAGCATCACATCCAGCAAAATCAGGTCATAGTGATGATCCACCAGCAGGTCCGCCGCGGCCGCGCCGTCAAAAGCGCAGGTACAGTGGTAACCTTCCTTAGTCAGGCTGAGACGGATCAGGTTGGAGATGGGCTTTTCGTCCTCTACAATTAAAACTTGAAGCAAGATAAATCCTCCTTGGTCAAATATGTGGAACGCTCATAAAAAACATAAAGCAACATAACCGCTGCATTTCCCCTTTTATCTTATGTGGGATTTTATCGCTTGGAGGTTACATACTGAAAGGGCATTCGGCGTCATGTTACCTGATGACTATATAAATTGCGTCAAAATTTTATATGGAAAGCATATTATTTTGCATTGCCCATACCCATTGCCGCAATTATAGTAAAAGCAGTTGAAAAAAGGTAAGATAACGAGTAGACTAAGGGCATGAGCTATTCAAAAAGATACAGGGAA
>ERZ808054.1221-NODE-1221-length-15894-cov-6.681988_pt1 | contig 15894 bp, 12 predicted proteins | sample MGYA00380201_ERZ808054 | MGnify/ENA primary metagenome ERZ808054 (study PRJEB31490, sample SAMN06133419) | mouse gut metagenome | isolation source: Z5_2 | host: mice | place: China: Chengdu | collected 2015-05 ... | reverse complement strand
GTTGCCAGTCCTCTTTTTCTGAACTTTTCATCAGTTATCACATTTTCAATAAAAGCATACGGCTGCTGGTTGTGCGTGAGATTGGGAATAATAACACAGACACAGGAAGATATGATTTTCCCATTTTCCTCAGCAACAATCACATGATAGTTTTTATCCTGAAAAATGCTATCCCAAATCCGCAATAGTTCAGCGGTCTTTTCCGGCATGGGATTATTATGTAACTGCATATACAATCTCAATAAACCATCTAAATCATTTTTCGCTATTTCTCTAACCATACAGGATCCCCCTTTCTTATTGTCCGTTCCATTCATCAATCTCGCCTTTTGCAATGTTGGTATTCATCATATTTTTATATATCACTCCGAATTTTGTAAACTATCTGCTAAAAATTTATTATAGCACATTTTTGGAGACAAAAGAGAAGTGCATCTCTCTCCAATATACCGTAATTTGCTATTATCCGGCTCTACGGGTATAATTACATTAATCATATATACCAAAAGAAGGGTATGCTTATGACATGTATCCCTGCATTACAGACAACGGAAAAAAGAAAGGAACCGCACCATGAACCGTGTTTTAATTATAGATGACGATAAGGAACTCTGCTCTTTGATTCGGCAAAGCATATTATCGGAAGATATAGAGGCCGATTTTTGCAATACCGGCAGGGAAGGATTGGGCAAATTAAAAGAAAAGGATTACCAGCTTGTCATACTGGATGTGATGATGCCCGGAATAGATGGATTTGAAACATTGGAGCAAATCAGAAAAATAAGCAGTCTTCCGGTTTTAATGTTCACGTCTAAAAGCGACAGCGCTTCCAAAGTGCGCGGACTTCGCTCGGGAGCTGACGATTACTTGACAAAGCCTTTTGACATGAACGAGCTGACAGCCCGTATTATCTCCCTCATACGCCGGTATACTCTCTTTAACGGGCAGAGCGGGCAGCAGCTTGATTTTGACGGTTTGAGCATCGATCTTGAAAACCGTTCCATCACTACTGCCAATGGAACCTTTGAACTGCCCCCGAAGGAATTTGACTTACTTTTATTCTTCGCGAAAAACCAGGGGAAAATCCTGACAAAACAGCGGATTTATGAAGAGGTCTGGGGAGAAGAATATTTTTATGATGACAGCAATATTATGGCGATTATCAGCCGGCTTCGGAAAAAAATGGAGAAAACCCCCGGCAGTCCGAAATATATCCAAACCATAAAAGGGATCGGCTACCGTTTTAACAAGGAGGTATGATTTTATATGGCATTACTTACCACTATATCAATTATGATTTCCGTTATTTCCGTCCTCACTTCCTCTCTCATCATTGGGCGGGTAAAAAAACAAATTTCTGCAATGGCGGATCTATTGGCTGATGTAAAGAACGGAAATGGAAACCGGCGCATTTTGTCTGCAGAAAGTGAACTCACAGCGCCCCTCGCCTATGAAATTAATGATATTATTGTATTTTACGAGAACAGGCTTTCCGCGTTCCGCCAGGCAGAAGAAGCAAACAAGCAGCTTATGACAAGCCTTTCACATGATGTAAGAACGCCCCTTACAACGCTTATAGGGTATTTGGACGCTGCGCACAAAGAAATTGTCACAGGACAAGACCGGGACAATTATATAAAAATTGCCTGCGGGAAGGCGCATAGCCTAAAGGAATATATAAATACGCTTTTCGATTGGTTCAAGCTGAATTCCAATGAGTTAGCCATGGAAATAAAAACCGTTGAAGCCGCAGAACTGACGAGGAATATATTGATTGACTGGATACCGATATTTGAGGATAAGCGGATAGATTATCTCATTGATATTCCTGAGCAGCCGTTTAAGGCAAACCTCAATGCGGATGGATATACGCGAATACTAAACAACCTCATTCAAAACGTGATTACGCATAGCCACGCCAGTAAAATAGAAATAACCTTATCGGAGAAAAACAAGAATATGCAAATCGTTTTAGCAGATAACGGCATAGGGATTAAAAAAGAGGATTTAAAACATATCTTTGAACGGCCCTATAAATATGACAATGCAATGTCTGGCAAAAGCAGCGGCCTTGGTCTCTCTATCGTTCATCAGCTTGTAAAGAATATGAACGGCGATATAACAGTAAAAAGCACAAAAGAAAACGGCACGACATTTATCATTCTTTTCCCATTCATCAATTAACGATCGTTTCAAATGCAAGGTTAATGCAAGGTTCCGGCAAGGTTAATGCAAGATTGGCGTGATAAAATACCTTACAGAACAGGAGACTTGAGTATGGATGGCTACATGATTGAAACGAAAAACCTTACAAAACAGTACGGCACGCAAAGGAGCGTCTCCGGCCTCAATATCCATATAGCAAAAGGAACAATCTACGGTCTGCTTGGGAGAAACGGAGCCGGCAAAACTACGACAATGAAAATGCTTCTTGGGCTGACACAGCCCACATCCGGCGAAGTCAGGCTATGGGGGCGCCCTTTGCAGGGAAACGAAAAAAACTTACTTCCACGTATCGGCAGCTTGATTGAATCCCCTGGCTTTTATCCAAATTTGACCGCAACGGAAAATCTGCGTATTTTTGCCACGTTGCGGGGAGTGCCTAACCGCCGCGCAATAAAAGACGCCCTTGATCTCACCGGCTTGCCCTATCAGGACAAAAAACTGTTTTCCCAATATTCCCTTGGCATGAAACAACGGCTGGCGATTGCCCTTGCCATCATGCACGACCCTGAACTTTTAATTCTTGACGAACCGATGAACGGGCTCGACCCTATTGGAATTGCAGAAATCCGCTTATTTTTACGGCAGCTATGTGTGGAAAAAGGAAAAACAATCCTCATTTCCAGCCATATATTATCTGAAGTTTCCCTGCTTGCTGATGATATTGGCATCATTGACAACGGTGTACTGCTGGAAGAAGGACGTCTTGCAGAACTGGAACAAAAAAACAGCAAATATATTCATTTTATTGTATCCGATACGGCACAAGCCGCGAGGATTTTCGAACAGTCTTTTCATGAAAAGCAGTTTTTGATACAAGACGACCACAATATCCGGTTATATAATCTTGATTTACCAACAGCAAAAATAATCGGCGTCTTTATTGAAAACGGTTTGGAAGTTTCCGAAGCGCATACTTGCGAAGATAACCTTGAAGAACATTTTAAAAGAATAACCGGAGGTGGAGGAATTGCTTAGATTGCTGCAATGTGAATGTATAAAATTAAAACGCTCAAAGTTTCTTTTGATTGGGATCTTAGGTACGCTAATCGTTCCCTTCTTTGTTATCGTGAATGCCGTTACCAAATATCTTTCCAATCCCGATCATGCCATAAGCGTGTTTTCCCTCTATGACAATGCGCTTATGTTCCTAATGCTTCTATTTGCGCCAATGGTATTAACTATTTTAGGCGCATGGATCATCAGCCATGAATATACGGACGGGACACTAAAAAATATTTTTGTTATTCCGGTTTCACAGACAGCATTCCTTTGCGGGAAAATACTTTTCTTTGCCATCCTGACTTTCGCATTTATGTTCATTTCATGGCTGGTAATTTTAATATCCGCACTCTTATGCCGCTTTTTTATTCCGGTAGAACAGCTTACTATCCTTTCCTTCCTGTTTTTTCTCAAAAAGTCGCTTTTGGGAGCAATATTATTATTCGCTTCCCAAACCCCTTTGATCTACCTTACCATAAGAACGAAAGACTTTATCGCACCGCTGATTGCCATCGCTGCCATTCTCTTAATCAATGTTGTCTTATCAAGTTCCCCGATCGCAGGATTTTATCCGTGGTCAGCTTCCTATCTGCTCGTAATGGGACGTTTATCCAGGCAGGGCTGTCCCTGGGGAATTTCAGTATCCATTATTCTGATGATGAGTTTATCCGGGATTGCCGCAAGTCTGCTTAGATTTAAAAAAGAAGAAATATGATAAGTAAAAGAACGGCCATGGCCGGAGACAGACAGCTCCGGCCATGAATTTTTCTTTCTACTCCACCTTCAAAGAAAAATCGCTCCTGTCCAAAGAAAAATTAGGATTGTAATAAGGATCTCCCTTTTCCAGCACCTCTTTCCACTTCTCGCGGAAACGTGCGGATTCTTCATTATAACGGGCCGCCTTCTCGCCCTGGTCATCCAGGCCGCGGGATACGGATTCATAATGATACAGCTCGGCAAACGGGGTAAATACGTTCAAATAACCCATTTCCCTGAGTTTTATGCAAAAGTCCACATCATTTAAGGAGATGGCAAAGGATTCATCCAGTCCTCCTGCTTTTTCAAAGAGTTCTTTTGATACAAGCAGACATGCGCCAGTAACGGCGGATACGTTTTGGGCGTAGCAGAGTCGGCCCATGTAACCGAGATTTTCCCTGTGCTGCATATAGTGGCTGTGACCCGCCGTGCGGTGAGCCCCCAGTCCCAATACGACGCCGGCATGCTGGATCGTTTTATCGCCGTAATAGAGTTTTGCCCCTACTGCGCCCACATCTTCCCGCTGGGCGTACATAAGCAGCTCTTCCATCCAGTTTACGGTAATCACCTGGGTATCGTTATTCAACAGCAGGATATATTCGCCTTCCGCCGCCTTTACTCCCAGATTATTCACGGCAGAATAGTTAAAACTGCCCTCATAAGTAACGATCTTTATGCGTTCATCCTCTTTCAGTTCTTCATAATATTTTTTGATTTCCGGCGTCTCGCTGTTATTTTCCACTATGATGATCTCATAGTTATCATAGGTGGATTTTTCCATAATGGAAGAAATGCACCGTCGCAGATCCGGCTCATGATCTTTATTGGCAATCACAATAGATATTTTAGGGTTTCCGATGATCTGGTAACTGATTTTGAAAATAGTTTCAAATGCCCTCGTGCTGGTAATCTTAAAATGGGTGTAGCCATGCTTGCGCAGATGATCGGCCACCGCCCCTTTTGCTGCGTCCACCGCGTAGGTCTTGGCCTGGATGCCACTGGCCACGCTGCCAGCATGGGAACGCCAGTAATACATGAGCTTCGGCACATGCACCACCTTTTTTGCCTTATCCGTAAGGCGCAGTATCATATCGTGATCCTGGCTGCCGTCATATTTCGTACGGAACAGTTCGCTTCCATCCAAAAGATGCCTGTGGAAAACGCTGAAATGGCAGATATAATTATTTGCCCGCAGGTTATCAACAGCATAATCCGGTTTAAAATGCATCGTCAGCATCTTGTTGATATCATTATTTTTAAAAGTAGTCTCATCGCAGTAAATATAATCCGCGCCCTGCTCATTGATTGCCTTCGCATACTCATACAGCACGGAAGGATGAAGGATATCGTCATGGTCAAAAAGACCGATATATTCTCCCGTCGCCAGAGCCAGACAGCGGTTCGTATTCCCGGAAATGCCTTCGTTCTTTTCCAGCTTTTGGTAGATGATCCTCTCCCGCCCGTCGTTCTTTTCCCTGTCCGCCTTCTGGTATTCCCGGCATATTTCGCCCACATAGCTATAATTGCCGTCGGAGCCAATCGACCCGCCGATGTCAGAGCCAATCGCCCCGCCGATGTCAGAGCCAATCGCCCCGCCGATGTCAGAGCCATCGGCTAGGCAGAGTTCCCAGTTTTTATAAGTTTGGGCAACCACTGAATCCAGCATGGCCGTCAAAAATTCCCTAGGCGTATTATATAAGGGAACCAGAATACTGAACTTCACCATATGGGGAAATACCGTTTCTTCTTCCGCGCGTCTGCGCTCCTCCGTCGGAAAGCTCGCCGTGCCGTAACGCTCCATAGCCTCCCGCTCCCGCCCTTTATATTTTATTTTTGCCCAGATCCCCCGCAGATTCCCGCAATTTTTCAGCCGATCCCTCTGCCGGATCACATAATGCATGGCTTTTCGGAACGGAGCGCTCATTTTCCAAATAGGATTGGTCTTGATCCTGTTGATCTTAAAATTCAGCTCTTCATTTTTTTCCTCCAGCTCCGCCACCCGCTCGGCCAGATCCGCACATTTGATATGCTCTTTTTCATATGCTTCCTTATAATCCATCGCTTTTTTATCCTCATATTTCCAAATATCGGTTCGTCCAGGCATAAAGCTTTTGCCTGGAACATCTGTCCTTTGCCAGTATTCCGATCCGGTAACTGCCCTTTGCCAGCGCCCGCCCGTCGATCACCGCACAAAATCCGCTCAGCCCTACGTGAACCTGATCCGGCAGGTTGTCTTCCACGTCTTTGCGTCTTAGCGGCTCCGGCCGGATACCTGACAGTTTTCCCCCATTTTTTTCTGCGTCTTCTTCCGGCTTTAAGAGAATCCATTTTTCAAACAAGGCATTATCCGAACCGGATATGAAACAATATCCCTGAATCAAAAGTTCCGTTTTGTCCCTACGTCCTCCAAAATCGGCCGCCGGCCCCGCATACTCCAGGCTGATCATCACACAGCCATCCTCCCTTGCTCCTCTTTCCAGTTCCCCCGTATCCATCGTCCGAACCGGCAACTCCTCCTTTTCCGGTTCATATTCCGCTTTCAGTTCAAAACCGGTACTCAACATATCGCCCGCCAGATATTTATGATAAAAAGGATCTTTTCCGTACACCCCCGGATGCCTCTCATACAGCTTATCCTTTTCCCGGAGAAGCCGGAGCAGTTTTTCTTTATCATCATCGTTCCCACGGCTCAACGATTCGTGATGGTATAACGGCATATCCTGCAAAACCACATTATAATATCCCTTTTCAAAAAGAGAAAAACAAAGATCCACATCATTAAATGCTACCGGAAGCTCTTCCGGAAATCCCCCGGCCTCCAGAAATTTCTTTTTTTCCACGGCAAGACAGGCTCCCGTTACCGCTATCACATTGCGCTTCCCCCGGTTCCAGCCGTAATAATAATTCATACAATCCTCTTTGAATTGCAACTTGTGTACCGGCCCAAGCCGCAGGTTCACGATCCCGGCATGCTGTATCCTGGCGGAATCAGGATAATACAGTTTCGCGCCAACCGCCCCCGTATAGGGCCGGCGCGCCATACGGCACATTTCATCCAAAAGGCTGCCCGTTTTTCCCTTCGTTTCCTCCGGGAACTCCACGTCATCATTTAAAAACAGCAGCACATCTCCTTCCGCCGCCGCCGCGCCCAGATTGCACATTTTTGAAAAATGAAAAGGCATCTCCTGGTACAGATACCGGAAGGAAATCCCGCTCTCTTCCAGCCATTTTTCCAGTTCTTTACGCACGGCCTCCCCGCTGCCGTTATCTACAAGAATAACTTCATAGGCATCTCCGGTTCCCTGCGCCGCCTCTGCCATCAAAGAACGGATACAGCGTTTCAATATCTCGGGATTATCTTTGGAAGGAATAACTACCGACAGCTTCCGCTCCGCCGCACCGATATTTTCTCCTGCAAAAGCGGATTGGCTGAAAGCTTCCATACCTGAAACATCAAGCATTCCTTCCTTTCCCATCCCCATCTCCCGGTTGACCTTTCCGTGAAACAGCACTTCGTCCAGATGCCCAATGGGAAATCCCCATCCTTCCGTCTCTCCTGTATTCTCTCGCCGCTTCTCAAAACCGCCGCACTTTCGTGCAAGCACATAGCAAAGGCTGTAGATTCCGTTCCTGACATCTTCCCCCATATGATCTCTGTCCAAAATCCATTTTTTTTCTTCCGTCGTCAGCTGCCGGAGCAGTTCCGTCCTGACTGCAAATATACTTCCAAAATAAAAAAAAGACAGAAAGGTATCCGGGGACCAGTCCGGTTTCAACCAGGGCGTATAGCGGATGCCCTCCGGGCTCAACACATCCTCATCCCCATAAAGCATCTGAACCCCGCCAGCGGCGACGCCTTCTGCACCGCCGGCAGCCATGCGATCCGCAGCGCCAAAACCGCCGCCCCAGGCGCTGAAATACCCGGCTACTTCCTGCTCAGCTCCGTCGCTTGCCTTTCCGCCAGAATCCACAAACAGGATAATATCCGCCGTCTCTTTCTCAAGAACTTTTCCGAGGCAAAAGCTGGTACATGCCTCGTACGGAACCTGTTTCACCGTCAGCGGACTGCCGTCGTCTCCTTCCTCCGTTCTTTCCATCTCTCTGTTTTTTATCCATGTATCGTAACTTACCGTCTTTTTTTCAAGAAGCCTGTCATATTTTCTCTGCCATCCTCTGGCCAACATTTTTTTCATCCATTGTTTCATCGAAACCATCCCGCCTCCGCCATATCCGCAGCCATATCCTGGGGCAGCCTGACGATCTCCAGTTCCAGTTCTATCTCGTTGTCTTCCGCTTCCTCCATGCTGCCCGTTTTTATACAAAGGTTGGGATCCTTGGTGGCAAATACATAACTCCCCTTTCCGGTTCTTTTTCCGTTCGTGCTAAGGGCTTTTCTGCTGTTTCCCATCTCTTTCCCATTCCATAAAAGCTTCCTGATCTTTACCGCGCAGCAGTCCATCGCCGGATCTACCCGCAGCGCCCGCACATCTCTGTCCACTTTCACACGGATGTGGATCACATGTTCCCCGGCATAAGCGTCCTTCAAAAAGTAAGAATCTTCCTCGCTATAGCCTTTTCCCCGATCCATATAGAGCTGAACCCGTTCTTCTTTCGAAGAGCCGTCAAACTTATGCAGCCATTTTTCCGGCTCCATCGTCCGAAAACCGATCAGTTCCCGCATTTCTCCCATGGACTTATATCGCCCTGTCACAAACTTCTGGAAATCCGCCTCCCTGGCCACGAATCCCTCTTCTTCTTCGGACGTTATCCCCAGCCGGCCCGCCATATGTGCCAGATCCAGTTTTCTCCGCTTTTCATTTTCCAAAACATAGCAATAAAGCGCGCGATATGCAGTTTCTTTAGCGCTCATGGATTTCCCGAATGTCCATTCATAATCGATCACCGTCCAGGGAGAAACCTTTACTGTCTCCAAATCCGCCGCTTTTGCCCCTTCCGGCAGACTGACGAGTATATTCGCAAATATCAGGTCATAATCCGCCACCGGCAATTCCTCTCCATAAGAGATCCGTTCCACATACTCATCAAACAGCGCATAAAAACTGTCCCAGTTCTCTTTTTCCAGAAATCCGTCCAGAATTTCCTCCAGCGTTGTTCCCTCAATATATTCAAATTCTGCTCCGGTTCCGTCTTCCAACACCCGGCACTCATTGATTTCCAACTTACTTCCCGCATATCTCTCCGCCAGATCCCGGTAAGCCGTTCCCATTCCCTGGATATGTTCGGACGCTTCGGCCGACATAGCATATTTCCGAATCAGAGGGCGTTCGTTTTCCACCTGCAATTCGGTACGGATGGCATATTCCGCCGCCCTGTCGTTAGAATATTTCGCATATTTTATGTCCGGCTGCGGCCCGGCCACCACCATGTAGGAGTTAGAGAATACAGGAAAAAGACCGTCTCTGATCAATCCGTCAAAAGCCTGTTTTTCATCGAAAAGAAGCATCCTGTCTCTGTCGAAATTCCTCAGATTATCATACAATTCTCCCGGTCTTGGCAGTCTTTCATCCGAATACACCGCTGTCATAAACTTATAATCGGGATAGGGATAATAGAAGGAATACTCTCCCAATCCGCTTTCGGCCAGCATCCGCTCCAGTCTGCTTCTGACAAAAGTGCGCACCCCGCCTCCGCCGGCATAGTCCTCAATGCCGGAAAAATAAGTTCCCAAGTGGTCTTCCATGCAGCCAGCAAAATATTTTAATCCCAGCCTGTTCTCTATAGCGATCACAATCCTGCCGTCCTCTTTCAAATGCCTCCGCATCATCTTCAGCCAATCCACATAAGGGTCTTCCGTACCAATATAGCTTTGCCCGTATTCAAAGACGCCGATAAAACAAATATAGTCAAAATCTCCCGGCAGATCCGGCTCAATATCTTTAAAATTCCCCAAATGAATCGTTACATTTCCGCAATCCTGATGGCGGTATGCATTGATAAGACTCCTCTTTTTTGACAGTTCCACACAGGTAACACTTCCTGCTTTCTCCGCCAGCTTTCCCGTAATAGCCCCGCATCCGCTGCCGATCTCCAGCACTTTCGCATTTTTATCCATCGGGAGCCAGTCCACGATATTTTCCCGCAGCGGCGACAAGTGATACAGTACCGGCCACTGAGCCCGTTCCTCGATAATCCGCCGGAACTGGCCGCTGTCATTTCTTTTCACGATCTCCAGCAGTTCATCCTCTACCGCACCGTCACAGTAGAAATCCTTTCCGGGGTAATGTTTATCATCCAACGTGATTTGTCCGATCTTCTCCTTCATACCGCTTCTCCTTGCAAAAAACGGGCCTTCCGGCCCCACCGTCTTATTCCGTCCTGTCATGTACCTCGGCATTGGTTCCCATATCGTAAAAGCCGACCGTATCCTTATCCGATATGACCGTAAGGTTCAATACATCGTACAATCTGTGATATACTTCAAACTTGTCCCTCTCATATCCTGTCACGCCGAGGGAAAGCAGATATTCTCCTCCTTGCAGACTCATTTTCTGCGTAAAAACAATTTCTTTTTTCGCCCCCGCCTGTACGGACTCCAAAAATGCTTTTTCCACCATCGTATTCGTTCCGGTGATCTCCGTACCCTTAATATTCTTTATGGTAAAAGCGAAAATAGGCGCCGGCACATCCTCCATAAAGTCTACCTTCATATGGATGCTGAACTCCTGCCCCTTGATCACCGCAGTGGTATGTATTCCTTTGTCGTCCGTAATATAATATTCCGTAATTTTGGCTGCGTTCGTTCCATACTCCAGCAAATCGGGATTCACGCCCATCTTTGCCGCAGCCGCCACGTCTTTGTCTTCCAAAAGGTTTGTTCCCTCATCTTCGTGCATCTCATACTGCCCAACCAGCACGCGTTTATACACATCGATCATTTCTTTCGGAGAGCCTTCTCCCAGCTTCACTCCCTGGTTCAGCAATACCACCCGGTCACAATATTTACTAATGCTGCTCAGATCATGGCTGACAAAGAGAATCGTTTTCCCCATTTCCTTAAATTCTTCGAACTTGTGGTAACACTTCGCCTGGAAAAATACATCGCCTACCGACAGCGCTTCATCTACGATCAAAATCTCGGGTTCAATATTAATCGCCACGGCAAACGCAAGCCGGACAAACATACCGCTGGAATAAGTCTTCACCGGCTGATACACATAATCGCCAATATCAGCAAATTCCAGGATAGCATCCATCTTTTCATCAATCTCCTTTTCCGAAAAGCCGATCATGGTACCGTTCAAATATACATTTTCTATTCCGTTATATTCCATGTTAAATCCTGCGCCAAGTTCCAGCAGTGCGGAAATGCGCCCGTTTACCGTCACTTTCCCCCCGGAAGGATTCAACACTCCGGTAATGATTTTCAGGATCGTCGATTTCCCGGAACCATTCGTACCGATGATCCCCACCGTTTCCCCCTGGTAAATCGTCAGATTCACCTGATCTAAGGCGTGATGTTCCTTATATTTCTTCTTTTTAGAAAGTCCCAGCGCCTCCTTCATTCTGTCCGAAGGTTTGTCATATAATTTATATACTTTATCCAGATTCTTTACCTGGATCGCAATCTTTTTTTTCATGTTGACCTCCATGCCGCTGCTGTGCGGAAAAATGCCCGCATTTTGGGCATTCTTAGGTGTAGAAGCTCTTAGCGAAACGCCCGCTGGCGTGAGCTTAAATTGCTAAAGCAATTCGAACTCCTTTCCACATTATAAAACATCGGCAAAATGCACCTTCAGCCTTTTAAAGATCAAAGAGCCGACACAAAAGAGCGTAACCGTAAAAATCCAGAAATACGTAGAGGAATAAAAATGTTCGAAAAACCATTCCTGCTCATAGATCGCGCTGCGGTAACCATTCACGATATAAACCATTGGATTCAGTTTAAAGAAAGGCTTCATTTGATCGGTCAAAACCGAAATATCCCACAGGATCGGCGTTGCCCACATCCCGATCTGAAGTACAATACCAATGATCTGCTGCAGATCCCTGAAAAAAACAACCACCGCACAGGTCACATAACTAATCGCCAGCACAAGCATGAACTCGCAAAAACTATAATAAAAAATCTGCAACGTATAAATATTCGGATAATACCCATAAGCGACCGCAATCGCAAGCAATACACATGCAAAAAAGATATGGATAAACGTAGCCGCTATTATTTTTATAATTGGCAGGATGCTGATTTTAAATACCACCTTTTTCACAAGATAGTTATATTCCAGCAACGCCGTCGTGCCATTGCTCAAAGACTCGGAAAAATAGAACCATGGAACCAGCCCCGCCGTCAGGTACAGAACATAGGGAACCTCGATCCCTCCTGCCACAAGCTGGCTCCTTGTATTAAACACCCGGTCAAACACGATCCAATACATCACCACCGTCACCACCGGCTGTACAAATGCCCAGATCATTCCAAGATAAGAACCGGCATATCTTTTTTTAAAATCATTTTTCGCCAGCTTCCAGATCAGCCTTCTGCTCTGGTAAAGCTCCTTGGGGAGAACCGTCAGCCGGTCATAAAAAATACCGAAAATAACACAGGTAAATGCAATCAGCAGACAGGCCATTACCTTTTTCATCATCTCCGTCGTCTGATCCGCCAGCGGATTATGATGGAGCAACACTACTGTCGCCAATAGAACCGCCAGTATATAAAAAATACCTATCACCGTTCTTTTCGTTGAGTATCCTTTCCGGCGTTTCGCTCCTCTATTCCCGTTTTTCTTATGCTTTTCCGTTTTCTTTACCATCTCTATCAAGTATCCTTACTTATCCGCCATATATTCCCTGATACCGCCCCATTTCTGGTCCTTTTCGGACATGATCAGTTCCATTCCCTCCGGAACCGGCCATTCCACGCCTATTTCCGGATCATTATAAAGGATTCCCCCTTCATCGTTAGGATGATAAAAATCCGTACATTTATAAGCAAACTCCGCATAATCCGACAGCACAAGGAAACCATGGGCAAAATTTTTCGGAATAAAAAACTGTTTCTTATTCTCCGCAGAAAGCACTACCCCAAACCACTTTCCAAAAGTAGCGCTTCCTTCCCGCAAGTCTACCGCCACATCGAATACCTCACCGCTCAATACTCTGACCAATTTGTCCTGAGGAAACTCTTTTTGAAAATGCAAGCCTCTCAGAACTCCTTTTCTGGATGACGACTGATTATCCTGCACAAACACCTGGTCAATCCCCGCCGCTTTATAATCCTCATAATGGTAGGTCTCCATAAAATACCCTCTTTCGTCCCCAAAAACTTTTGGAACGATTACTTTCAACCCCTCGATCTCGCAAGTCTCTACCGTTATCTTACCCACTTTTTCCACTCCTTTTCCATCTTTTTAAAAATCAGCGTTCTCCGTTCCTCCGATCGGCCGCGGCTCTTCGATCTCTTCCTCCGGGATATCCGCCGGATCGATCTGCGTTTCTTCTTCCTCTTCTTCCTGGACAACGTCAGGCACGGAGTTCTCTATCTTCAGATAACTCAAGTTAAAGTCTACCTTCCCTTCGATACCGTCCACGCTTCCGCCGGAAGTATATTGCCACATATGATAATAGCCCTGATAAATGGGTACATCTCTGTATTCCGCCAGCCATACTACATAATCTTTTAATTTATCCATATCCAGCATCTGATTTAACCAGTTTCTAGAAGAATACACGCCGGCGCGGTACCCTTCGCTTTCTATCGTTGCACAAAATGCCTGGCTGACCGCAGTTCTCGTTTCCACGTCCAGACCGTCCGCCCGTCCGCTTCCTCCAAGCCCTTCCACGTCAATGAATACCGGATAAGTAATCTTATAATCCCGGCAAAGTGCCGTCACCATGCTGGCCTCTTCCACCGCTTCCACTACATCAACCGCCTGAGTAAAGAAATAAACTCCTACCGGAATCCCCGCTCGTATCGCTCCCTTTATATTCTTTTCAAAATAAGGATCCTCTATCAATGCCCCTGTAGTAGCGCCGCGGTATCCCACACGGATAATGGCGAATTCCACGCCGGCATTCTTTACCTTGTCCCAGTCGATCTCCTTGTTCCACTTGGAAACATCGATCCCCATCTTCGCATTCGGATTTCCTTCCTGCATTCCGGTAATTTCCGACTGATCCGCGTCATCCAGCGCATCGTTAGCCTCCAAGTCTTCCAATTCCGCGTTAATCTCGTCCTCCGTCAAAATCAGCAGATTGATATCGTCAATAACGACATATTCCACGCTTTGCTTTACTGTTATTTTCGCACTGGTGTCGGGCACCCGATAGCCCTCCATTTCCTTTAATTCCACCTCATAATCGCCTGCCCGGAGATATTCAATATAAATAACGCCATCCCGGTCATCATCCATATATTCCTTATTCCCGTTCAGTACCACGCAGAAATCCTCTCCTGCCACCAGCTTTCCTGCATTATCCACGATCTGGATACGCAGATCCTTTTGCACCGACGTCATAAGCAGCGACAAACTCTTCCCGTCTATCTTTTCAATGGAGGAATAGGGCTGTTTATCCGGATCAAAAAAAGTATCATCCGATAAAAAGGCCCTTGTGTCATCACCGATCTGCATCGCCCCGATCTGCATCGGTTCCTTTTGCATCGTTCCGTTTTCAACCGCGCCGTTTTCATCTGTCAAAGCAACAGCTTCCCGCTCTCCATCGGAATGAATTCCTTCGGAGCGGATATTGGCATACAAAAAAATACCTGCCACGGCTATGAACATAAATACGATCATCCATATCACAGTACGTTTTACATTAGAGCCCATTCGCAACCTCTACCATATATTTTCCATAGTCCGTCTTCATCAGCGGTTCCGCCAGCTTCAGCAGCTGCTCTTTTGTAATAAATCCCCTTTTATAAGCGATCTCCTCTATACAGGAAATATACATCCCCTGTCTTTTCTGGACAGCCGCCACAAAATCTGCCGCATCCAAAAGGGAATTATGGTTTCCTGTATCCAGCCATGCGAAACCTCTCCCCAGGGTTTCCACCATCAGGCTGCCCCGTCGCAGATATTCATTGTTAATACTTGTAATTTCTATTTCTCCTCTGGCGGAAGGCTTTACATTTTTCGCAATTTCCACCACCTCATTGTCATAAAAATACAATCCGGGCACCGCATAATTGCTCTTTGGATTCTCCGGTTTTTCCTCTATGGAAAGAGCCCTGCCGCTTTCATCAAATTCCACGACTCCGTATTCCCTCGGATCCCTGACATAATATCCGAAGATCGTCGCCCCTTTTTCCCTGGATGCCGCCTCCCGCAGCACTCTGGAAAAACTCTGCCCGTAAAAAATATTATCCCCAAGCACCAGCGCAACGCTGTCCTGTCCGATAAAATCCGCTCCTATAATAAAGGCATCCGCCAATCCTCTCGGATACTCCTGTACCGCATATTCCATCCGCAGCCCGAGCTGTTCCCCCGTACCGAATAAATCCTCAAACACAGGCAAATCCCTTGGCGTGGAAATAATCAATATCTCCCGTATCCCCGCCAGCATCAATGTGGACAACGGATAATATATCATCGGTTTATCATACACCGGCATAATCTGTTTTGAAATCGCTTTCGTCAGCGGATAAAGCCTTGTCCCGCTCCCCCCAGCCAATATAATCCCTTTCATAATAAAGACGATCCTCCTTCACAATTTTTCCACCAGCAAATTAATCCCCTTCTACAATCAGCGCAATTCATTATTTCTTGTCACCAATTTCCATCAGGAAATTGATGACCTGCTTGCGCATCAGCGCAACTCATTATACCACAAATATAAAAAAATGAAAATGTCAATATCTGCGTTTTCACGGAAATCAATTTTGATTTTGATCAGTGGCGCGGGAGGGAAGGCAAAGGGGACAGGAGCAGCCGGGGCAGGGCTGGCGGGGGC
>ERZ808054.1219-NODE-1219-length-15957-cov-4.008564_pt1 | contig 15957 bp, 15 predicted proteins | sample MGYA00380201_ERZ808054 | MGnify/ENA primary metagenome ERZ808054 (study PRJEB31490, sample SAMN06133419) | mouse gut metagenome | isolation source: Z5_2 | host: mice | place: China: Chengdu | collected 2015-05 ... | reverse complement strand
GGCACCAGTTCCAAGGAAATTGAGGAAAGGGCTATTAAGGCTACTGAAGAAATCTATATCCCCCAGATCAATAAATTAACAGAGGAAATTATAGCGTTAAAAGCCAGATTAGCAATGTATGAAAACAACTAAAACTCCCCCTCCGGCTTTTTTCGCATATCGCCGTTTTTACGGCGGTATGCAGCACCACACTCGGAAAATGCAGGCTTTAATCCTTAGACCTTTGCCCGCAGGAATCATACATAATCAATTTCATATTTTTAAAGCTCGTCCTTTAATTTCAACGCAATTTCCAAATTCGGAGCTTTCTCGTAAATGGTTATTCCTTCATATCAGCTTTTCTTACTAAAATTTCATATAAACAAAATCACTGGCACTATATCCTGCTCCATATATACCAAATATAACAATACTGAAGAAAGCTACATAATACACAATCCATCTAATAACAATATTTCTTTTAGCAATGCTTTCTCTTATTTGAATTCCTCTTTCCTTTAATATGGACACTACGGTCAATAATATTATGGAATATACAGCAAGCCAAAAATCTTTCCTGTCTAAACCATACTGGTAAAGCGACTGATCAAAAAATACCCATATATTAAATTCGGAAAACATATTTTTTAAAATTTCAATCCCCCGGCTTATCGAACCCGCTCTGGTAAAAATTCTTGGAAAAATACCTATCAAAATAAAAGTTCTTACCATTTGAAAAGCTTTCCAGCCATACGTCTGATCATTAATATGTAATTTCTGCTTCAATAATATATATTGTTTTTCTAACAATGTACTTCCAATGATGATGCTTCCATTCCACATTCCCCACAACACATAATTCCAGCCTGTTCCATGCCATATTCCGGTTGCCAGCCAGACAACACCAAGTGATATTACCATGATTACCCTTTTCCCCGCTTGATTTCCCCACTTATCCTTTGCTTTTTTCGACCACTTTTTAACTGTATTAGAAACTGAAACTGGCATATAGAGATAATCTTTAAACCACGCCCCCAATGTTATATGCCATCTCCGCCAATATTCTTCAACTGATTTTGAAAAATATGGTTGTCGGAAATTTGTTGCCAATTCAATTCCCATTATTTGTGACATTCCTGCCGCCATGTCCATGCATCCTGAAAAATCAGCATATACTTGCATTGAATAAAAGAAGGTTGCTAATAAAATAACAAATCCTTTCTGGCTGCTTCCGGCTCCATAAACTGTATTTACAAATAATGCAAGCCGATCTGCAATAACCAGTTTTTTAAAATATCCCCACAGCATAAGTTGTATTCCAAAGCATATCCGCCTATAATCAAATTTGTGCCCCGATATCAACTGAGGAGACAGTTTATCATACCTGGCAATTGGACCTTGTAAAATATGCGGAAAATAAAGAATATATAATAGATACTTAAAGAATTCTTTTTCTGCACCATACCTCCGCCAGTATACATCAAGCACATATCCGATTGACGAAAAAGTATAGTAAGAAATCCCCAACGGTACTATAATTGAAACCTCCGATGTTTCAAATGGTTGAACTCCAATTACATCAAATGCATTCTGAACAAAATCTAATAAACCGCTGCCAAACTTTGTATAAAACAGGATTCCTAATGTGATTAATAGTGCTGCTACCAATACACTTTTGCACTTCTTTTTACATTTAGCTTTCAGTATCTTTCTTTGTTCTTTATCTAAATCATCCTGATCAAATCTCTGGTCAAGTTTACTGTAATTATGGTCAATAAATAATGCTGTAAAATAGGTCACAAAAGATGTTACCGCAATAAACAGAACATATTTTATTCCTGCCAGACAATAGAATACACTGCTGGCTATCAGCAATACACTCCATCTCTTGTTTATTGGGAATATGAAATATAAAAGCACCGTAATACATAAAAAAAGAATAAATCCTATTGAAGTAAACAGCATTAATCTAGCCCCCTAAATTTGCTACATTTCTATATATAAATTCATCATATATTTTTTTTATCTTTGCTCCCAATTGAATATGTAAGTTCAGCGATGCAAGATTTGTCGATGAAACATCACCATAATAATTCTTAAAATTGCCATGCTCATTTTCTGCTAACATTTTCAGTACATTCGCGTAAAGCCCATATGCAATCATTTTCCCTTTTATATCAGGTCTTGTTACTCCAAGCAAATTCTCGCATTTTCCGTCTGAATGTTTCTCCATAATTATAAAGCCTAGCAATTCTTTATTTTGCAATGCCTTAAATATCAATATATCTCTTTGATTGAAATCATCAAAATATGCCTTAATAATTTGATTTGCCAAATTTTGATCAAAATTTTGTTCCAAATGAAACCGCCTGTCATTATTAAATGCCTTGCACGCAAGAACATACATTTCTTCTGAAATATCCCTCGATGTCCGTAAGTCAAAATAAACAGTTTTACCTTCAAGTCTTTTTCTAAACATTTCTGTATCTCTTATATTTATTTCAACTCGTAACTTTCTATCATGAAAGAAAAATCCACTATTTAGTAATTGTCCTGCCTTTTCTGTATTTAGGTTTTCGGTTTGAGTAATTATATAGTCAGCAGTCATATATGAATACTGCGAAATATTTTCAAACAAAGAATAAATGTGTACAACCTTATCCTGCCCTATTAATTCTTTCATCACCACAATCCATTCTCAACAAACAGCTTTTTTACCTTATTTCTTTCCAGCTTTCCCATATAATTCCTCGGAAGCGACTTTACACATATATACTTCACCGGGATTTTATATTTCTCAATATGCTCTTTCAGATAACTTGCAATTATATTTTCGTCTGTTTCTTTCCGACATGGTGCATAAACCATTACAGGAATAGTTCCCAGTATTCCATCGGGATCCGGAATCCCAACAATAGCACATTCTTTTACCAATTCACTTTTCATTAATAAATCCTCCACTTCTAATGGAGAAAATTTTTTACCACCAGTATTAATGACATCATCATCCCGCCCCATTAAAAAAATGTAACCATCCTGATCAATATATGCCATATCTTTACTATAGAGCCATCCATCTTGTAATACGGATTTAGTTAGTTCTTCTTCCTTATAATATCCCTTCATCAACATGGTACCGGAAATCGCTATTTTCCCTATATTCTCTTTAGACGATACAATCTCCTGTCTCATCTCGTCCACAATTTTAACCCTGACACCGCTTACTGCCCGTCCTATTGAAGCCAGCTTGTCAGGATTTTCTTTAATATCAAGATAGATTGCCGCAGGCGTTTCCGTTGACCCAAAACGATTTAATATATGTACACCAGGCAATTGCAACAACAATTTTTCTTTCAATTCAACGCCAAACGGTGCACTAGCCGCCTCAATAAAGTGCAGATTCCCTAATATTTCACCAAGCCTGTCTCCAGCCTGTCTGCTGATAATATTCAATGCAGATGGCACACAAATCATTGCTGTACAGTGGAACTTCTGAATATTATTGTTCAGTTCAGATACCATACTGACACCATTTTGCAAGATGACAGTTTCGCCTAAATATAAAGCAGCTCTCATCTTGCCAATTCCGAAAGAATGATTCAATGGTATCGGAATCAATAATATCTCCCTTGAAGTCATCTTAGGACCTTCGATTTCATTCTGTATTGCCGCCAATACAGAACCACGAGTTACCATGACTCCTTTTGACTGTCCTGTAGTTCCTGTAGTAAACAAAATATCATAAATATCTTCTGCATCATAAATTAAAGGTACATGATGAAATACATCCTTTTCTTCCTTATAGTCAGAATATCTTATCCCATTATCCAGCAATGAAACAGACTTATCTTCTCCGATAAAAAAAGAAGTTTCCAACTGCCTTTGGATGTCTTTTATTGTCTCAGTAGCAGCTTTTCTATCTATCGGCACAGCAATTGCACCAAGACAGTGTAATGCCAAATATGCAGCAACATAGTCGCTTCCTGTTATCGCCTGAAGCAGCACAATACTTTTTCTGCCAATCCCATGCTTACTTAAAAAACTACACATCCGCAAGATCTTATCTTTTAGCTCTTTATACGTAACTTTCTCATTTTTAAATCCAATTGCTAATTTATCAGGTTGGCTTTCACCATATTCCAGCACCTTTTCTTCCAAAAAAATAGACATAGCCTTACCTTCCATCCTCTTTTTACTCTACAAAATGAACCACATCCGTTCTCCTGCGTGGCTTTTGGGGTAAATCATCCTCTTGTAAATGTCCCAATACAATCATTCCAACAACCATATGATTTCCCGGGATCTCAAATTGCCCTAACATCTCCCTTATAAGTGGCTCATCCTGAATGGTTCTAAGCGCGTTGATCCAGCAACCGCCAATATGCAGTGACCACGCGGCATTTAACATATTAGCAATCGCACATGATCCATTTGCCATAGCATTATAATTATTCTTTCTGTCTGTAACAATAATTACTGCCACCGGATTTCCAAAACCACATAAAGAATCTGTTTTTGTTATATCCAATACCTCTAAAATTTTTTCTTCTAAGTAATCAATCTGACTCTTACCAGATAAAACAGTATACTTCCATGTTTGCTTATTTTTTCCATTTGGTGCTGCTATACCACATTTGATTATTTCTTCCAGTGTATCCTTCTTGATTGGAATATCACTGAATTTCCGAATACTTCTTCTATCCTGCAAACATTTGATCACTTCGTTCATATATTTTATCCCTGTAATCTTTGAATCATATCCCACATTGCTTCTGCTGTGTTAAAATTATCTGGAATAATGTCATCCATTCCTATTTCAATATCAAAAACATCTTCAAGCTCAGATATCAATGAAGTTACATCAATAGAATCAATCAATTCATCATCAATAATCCCCTGTGCTGTTAAAAAATCCACATCTTCATTATAGCTTCTTAAAATTGTCAATAACTCTTCCATTCTTCTGCTCTCCTTTTTTCAATTTATGTTTTTTTGACATACACGATATGCCGGATGCATGATTCTCGCACCATTACACATCTCCTCCAAACGATGTGCACACCACCCTGCAATTCTTGCATTTACAAACATTGGCGTAAATAATTCTACCGGAATACCCAGCATGTCATAGATAAACCCACTATAAAAATCAACATTAGCACAAATATGTTTGTTCACACTTTTTTCTTGCTGAATGATTATCGGTGCCATCTTTTCAATCTTTTCATACAGTGCAAATTCTTCTTCACGTCCTTTATTCTCGGACAACTTCCTTGCCATCTCTCGTAGTATATCTGTTCTGGGATCTGACAAAGTAAATACTGCATGTCCTACACCATAAATTAACCCTGAACCGTCAAATGCTTCCTTACTAATAATTTTTCTGAGATATTCATCAATAGCCTCTTCATCCTCCCAATCACTTATCTGTTTCTTTATTTCCTGAAACATTTGAAATGTCTTAATATTGGCACCTCCATGTTTAGGTCCTTTAATTGATCCAATTGCTGCCGCAATCACGGAATAAGTATCTGTTCCTGTAGAAGCAACAACCTGCGTAGTAAAAGCTGAATTATTTCCCCCGCCAAGCTCTGCATGCAATATCAGACAAACATTGAGTATATCTGCTTCTAATTCTGTATAGTCTGCATTTCCACGCAACATATAAAGAATATTTTCTGCTACAGACAATTTTTCATCAGTAATAAGATTAAATGTTTCCTCAACAGGTGCGTACTTTCTTCTGTATGTATTCACCGAAATAACCGGCATCAATGTAATTAAAGCAATTGCCTGACGTATCATATTTTCCATCGAAGTATTATCCGCATTTGTATCACAATCATAAAGATTTAAGACACTTCTGGCTATCGTATTCATAAGATTCTGACCTGTTTCCTGCTTAATAATTCGCTCCAAGTCAGGTATCATCATATGATGTATCTTTCGCTGTTCTTTAAAAAAACTGTTCAGCAAATCTTTCTCCTGCCACTGTCCGAAAAGAAGCAGACAAGCAATTTCTTCATAACTATGTCTGTTTCCAGCATAAATATCTTCAATAATTGCTTGCAGATCTATACCTCTATAAAAGATTTTTCCTTCACAGTCCTCTCCTGATAGTTTCCCATAATTATTACAAATATTGGTAATTCCTACCAGTATTCCATCCCCATTTGATTTGCGCAGCCCCTTTGCAATTCCGGCTGTACTGTATTCATCATCTGGTATGTTATTTTTTGTTTCTACTAACTTTGATAATTTTGAATAAAATATTGATGACACAGGCTGCTCCTTTTAAATTTAATCTGAAATTTATATATTTTTGCCAAGAATATCACTTGATAATTTCCACTTTTTGTGTTAATCTACCAATATAATAATAAAAATATCTTTTTATCATTTATTTATAACTCTGCTTGGTCTTTTATTCACCGTTATTCCGCTGAACATTCCAAGTATTTTTGTTTCCCTTTTTACACCGATTTTTATATAGGCATACTTCTGATGAAAGGCTTCCTTAATGAAAAAAATCCAACGTGTCAACTGGCATGAAGCCGCCGTCTGCGCCATGCAGATTGAACTGCGTGACTACGCCCATCTCCTTGACTTTTACCCTGAATATGTTCTTGGCAAAAACAGCTACCGCATTGACCTGCTCGTCATACGGAAACTCTCAGATTCCCCAATTCCAAAGAATATTGCAAGGATATTTACAACCTATAATATTTTTGAAATCAAGGGGGTTGGTTCTTCCGTCACTCCTGATTCCTATTACAAAGCTAATGCATATGCCGGTCTGCTGATCAGTTCCCAAGGCAAAAGAAATCAATACACAAGGCAGGATATCAGCCTGTCCTTCCTAGGCTCCTGTTACCCCAGAAAACTTTTCAGGCATTTGACAAAAGATTGCAAATTAACGCTTGAAAAAATTTCTCCTGGCGTTTATCATATACATAAAGAAATGTATGCAACACAAGTTCTGGTAACAAGCGAGCTTCCCCCGGAAGAAAACTTGTATCTACACTGTATGCGCAAATATCTCAGCGGCGAAACTCTGGAAAAACGCCTTTCTGATGATTACGAAAAACATATGGGGCAAGACATATACGTCCGCTATATGAACCAGGTTACAAACGCCAGCTTTAATTCGAAAGGAGAGTCTACAATGGTATGTGAAGGTATTTTAAATATTTGCGGCACCAGTTCCAAGGAAATTGAGGAAAGGGCTATTAAGGCTACTGAAGAAATCTATATCCCCCAGATCAATAAATTGGCGGAAGAGAACGAACGTTATTCTTCTCAAATCAACAAATTGACTGAAGATAATGAACGTTTACAACACCTGTTATCCTCCCACGGCATTGCCTTTTAACCTGACTTTTTTCGCATACCGCCGTTTTACGGCGGTATGCATCACCACACTCGGAAAACGCAGGGTCTGACCCTTTGGTCTTTGCCCGCAGGAATCATGCGAAGAAAACTTATATCTGTATTGTATGCGCAAATATCTCAGCGGCGCAACACCGGAAAAACGTCTTTCAGATGATTACGAAAAACATATGGGGCAAGACATTTATGTCCGCTATATGAACCAAATTACGAACGCCAGCATTAAATCGAAAGGAGAGTCTACAATGGTATGTGAAGGTATTTTAAATATTTGCGGCACCAGTTCCAAGGAAATTGAGGAAAAGGCTATTATTAAGGCTACTGAAGAAATCTATATCCCTCAGATCAATAAATTAACAGAAGAAATTATAGCGTTAAAAGCCAGGTTAGCAATGTATGAAAACACCTAAAACCCCCATCCCAGCCTTAACAACTGGGATATTTCATTATTCTCCCTGTGTTTGGGTATATTTTTCTGCCCACGGTATTGCCTTTTAGCCAGGCTTCCCCACTTGTATGTCAGTATACCAGAACGTCCAGCTTAACAATCGCATCCATAAGACTGTGATCTGTTTCCTGTTTAATAACTCTCTTCAAATCAGGTATTATTGCTTTGTGTATCTTCCTTTGTTTTTTTTCACAAATCTTCCTCCGACTACTATCCGAAAAGAAGTCAATAAGCACTTTCTTCATAATTATGTCTATTTCCAGCACGAATATCCTCAATAATTGTTTGCAGATCTATACTTCTATAAAAATTTTTCCTTTACAATCCTTCTCTGATAACTTCCTAAAATTACCGCAAACCGTGGTAAATCCTAACAGTACTCCATCTCCAGCAACCACTAGCTTCTGAAAAATAGAGTTTGTTCTCATAACTAGTGTTGAATCACTTCTATATTCTTTCAGCCATCTCCAAAGCTCGCTCAATTACTTTATCCATATCATAATATTTGTACTCCCCAAGTCTTCCCCCAAATATTACATTTTTCTCTCCTCGAGCCATACTTTTATATCTCTCATATAATTTATTATTTTTCATATCATTAATTGGATAATATGGCTCTTCTCCCCTACTCCATTCATCTGGGTATTCCTTAGAAATGACTGTTTTATCCTGATTTCCAAATTCAAAATGCTTATGCTCAATAACTCGAGTATATGGCACCATTTGATCTGTATAGTTCACAACTGCATTCCCCTGATAATTTTCACAATTTAAAACTTCCTGCTCAAATCTAACCATACGATATTCTAAAACGCCTAATGCATAATCAAAATATGCATCAATCTGTCCAGAATATACAACTACATCTGCCAAAGCATTCAAGGTATTCTTATCTGACAAATAATCAACTCCTACTTGAACTTCTATTCCTTTTAGCATGCGTTCCACCATCGACGTATATCCTCCAATAGGAATTCCTTGATACCTATCATTAAAATAATTATTATCATATGTAAATCGAAGCGGTAAACGATCAATAATAAATGCCGGCAACTCCTTGCATTTTCTTCCCCATTGCTTTTCCGTATACCCTTTGATCAACTTTTCATAAACATCCCATCCAACAAGTGATAATGCCTGCTCCTCAAGATTTTTCGGATTAGTAATATTTAACTCATCTAATTGGTACTTTATAATATCCTTAGCCTGCTTTGGAGTTTGAATATTCCACATCTTACTAAAAGTGTTCATATTAAAAGGAAGGTTATATACCTCATCTTTATATACAGCTATTGGCGAATTAATATAGTGATTGAATTCCGTAAATTGCCGTAAATAATCCCAAATTTTTTTGCTACTTGTATGAAAGATATGTGCACCATATTCGTGAACCTGTATTCCTTCTATCTCTTTCGAATATATATTGCCCGCCACATGATTTCTTTTATCAATTACAAGACATTTTTTCCCTTTACGTTTAGCTTCATATGAAAAAACCGCGCCATATAAACCAGCTCCAACAATCAAAAAATCATATTTTTTCATCATTTTCTCCCAATTATATAAATTTTTTTATATATTATCCATTAAGTTTTTTGAACAAAAATTTCTGCCATTGTTCACTATAATTTTCATACATTTGCATCTGTAACCCTGAAAACGCTTCTCTACCAGTAACGTCAAATACCAATTGATTGTAGTGCGACATTATGGTATATTCATTTTCACCATTTTCATAAATATACCATTTCTGATTACTTAACCCCGTATAATCCTCTTGGATTATACTTGTTCCACACGTATCTCCAAAATTTTCAACTGATAAATATTTTCCAGAACATACTGCACGAAGCATATATAATCCATTTCCACAATATACAATTTCAAATTGTTGTGGCAAATCACTACTAACATCCCACAACTGTAAAGCAAGTCCATTTTCTTCTCCACCATTTGGAATATCCAATGCATAATTTGCATTACTAGCAGGGCAAATAGTATAAATTCCTCCTTCCAACTCCTGTTCTCCTCTTTCTTTACATTCTTCCCACAATTCATTATTCCAAATTGTTTCTTTAAATGTCAAATTACTTGACCACGTATCAGCAGAAGCCGAAGAAACCACCTTCCCTGTACTTTTATCTATAACCACAATATTAATTCCTCTACTATTCATTGAATAATTTTTATCACCAACAAATATTTCAGAAACATCTTCAAATAAAAAGCCACCGCTTTTTACCTCTAAATGTTGTACTTCTCCATTTTCAAGATTAATACAAATATCTGCTACCATCGGATACTCAGCAAAATTATCTATTTTAACAGTTCCGCCATCTATTATTCCAATATACGAATTTTGTATATTATGATAAAAATCTGATGTCAACCCAAGTCTTTCAACATAATATTGAAGTTCAGAATCCCAACTGGCACATATATCATCTCTTCCTGAAAAAATAATACACAAGTCACTCTGGTTTTTGGCAAGAATCTGCAAATATGTCAATAATTTTTCTCTATATGTCTTCAACCTTTCTTCTTCAAATTCGAAATATTTTTGCAAATCTTCTTTCCATAAATTATATCCAGTATCGTCTCTATGATCGACTAATTCATAATTATTTCTCATCCATTTTGCTAAACCGTCAGATGATTTGCAATTTCCCCAAAAATTTGTGTGCTTTCCATTGTCTGGTGTATCTAACTTCCAATTAATATTTATTTCTTCGTTCAAATCTAACAATGTTAAATCATATTCAGATAACAGATTGTTTATGATTTCCACATTATTTTCATCCCAATACAATGTTGGACATTTCATTGGAACTAATTTAATTCCTCTCTCTTGACAAAACAAATACATATCATGAAATATCTTTTTATTTTGCTCGCTAATCCCTCTATTTTGCAAAGTCACCATACCTTCTTCATATAAAATGTAATCTCTTTTATTCGCCAATTCTTTATCTGTGTTCAACTTAGTACTAAACGTTAAATACGTTCCTTTGTATGGATAATAATGTTCTCCAATGTTAAAATAATCTTCTGTTAACACTTTCCATCTAGAATGGAATACATACATAGGCGAAATTAATTCTAGAACTGACATTTTCAATAACTTACAGTCGTAAGCTGCTTTAAGTTTTTGTATACCAGGTTTCATGTAAGTTAATCCTTTAATAACACTACCTGCATCCTTATCCTCCTCATTAAAAAACAAAGAACCTACATCATAAAATACATACTCCATCTTTTGATATTTAAAAGCTTCTTGAAGCCACCAATACGACATCTCAACTGTTTGTGCCGGACTTCCCAAATCATATCCTGTATACCCTTCCCGTGCATAAATGAGCATTGGATTTATACTAAAAAAGCTATGTGATGTACCTAATACAATATAGTCTACCGTACCAGACGGCAATTGATAGAAGCTTTCATATCTATTTGTTTCACCTTCATTAATTCCTGGTCTATACATCCATTTTTCAGTCAATATCCTTTCACACAGAAAAAAAATAACAACCAAAATAATTAAAAAGACCACACTCTTTGTTATATTTCTAAATTTAAAATTCATAGTTAATATAACTCCAAATATTTTTTCCAAAATGTTTTTGTACATATTTCCTTCAAATGAATTTGATAATCTTGAATTATCTTATCCTGATTTTTATACACTTTTCTTGCTAATACAATAAATCTAACCATTATGTTAAATGCTTTTTTTCTACTAAATACCGTATAATATCCTTTTTTGGTAAACGGATCAAAATTTAAAACCCTATATACTTTATAAAAATTAACGTTCTTTGCCCCAAATCCTACTAGCGCAAATCCGAATGGTTTATATAAAAACCTTGGAAGAACTTGCCCATTAATTGTTATTCTTCTTATTGCAAGCCCTAACTTACTTTTATCTTTCTTAAAATATATTTCTTTTTCTATATCATCAAATTTATATTCATCTATTAATTTATTAATAGGTTCCATTATATGATTTTTTTCGATAATATATCTATTAAATTCTTCAGCATTTGTTTCTTTAAAGAAGCTAGTTCCTTTAAGATAATCTTCTGCTGCTTGAATTACCAGTTCCGCTGCATCATAATCATATTTCAATAAATTCTCTTTCACTTTTTTAAAAAGGTACTTTATATTCTGTTTAGCACTCATCTCATTTATATAAAGCGCATTAATAACTAAGGTATTTCTTATAAGATAATAATACTCACTAACTATTGAATATTTTTTATAAAATGGCTCATGCCATACACAAACTCCATTTAAAGTAATTAAATTACTTCCATTCCGAATGGTATATTCCATGTCATCTCCTCTGAAAAAACATGGGAATGGATAATTATTATCATTTAAAATTCGGGTGGCGAAGCCACAAAACCACCAACCTGCTAATCTTCTTTTTAAATAGTCCTCTCTTTCGCTCCTAATAACAGTATTTCTGTCAAGTAAATTATCATTAGCACCAAACTGCACAAAACTCTTCCCTCGCCAACTTGAAAATTGTTCATACCTTAAGTATGGATAATCAAGTGAACACATTGAACCAGCTATAAAATAATTAGAATATTCTTCTCTTATCAAAGAAATAAATGATATTAATCTATCAAACATTTGAAAATCAATAAAAATATCATCATCCATCAAAATAGTGTAATCATACACATTTCTATTTTCTTTATTAAATTCAGATATTTCCATCATACATCTTGCAAATCCTGCTGCTCCACCAGCATTTTTGTTTTCATAGATATAAACACTTTCGTCTTTCAAAATATCCAAGCTTTTACCATTATCAGCAATAAATATTCCAAGTTTTTCTTTTTGGGCATATTTTCTATAATCGCTAATCAGACTATAAATATATTTTTCTCTTTTATAAGTACAAATTGCTAATGCAATTTTCTTTTTTGAGTAAATCTGATCTGTAACATACTCTACATCTGATAAAATGCAATCACTATGAGCCTCTATAATAAAATATATAATCCCTTCACTATTCAATTTCTTCGTTAAATTTACTTCAATTTCATTATCTTGATTGTTTTCATATGTTTGCTCATGTAAACACTTTTGTAAATAATCACCAGCTGTTAACCAGTGATTTATTATTTTGAATGTAAAGTTTCCCTTACAATGTAACTTTAAGAATAGTGTTTGCAGGTTCGTATATTTTTCCCATTTTTCTATTGAAAAAGCATTAAAATAAGTTCCCGTATCCATCATTCCATTTTTTTTAATAAAAACACTTTTCTGCTCCCTTAAATAAAAATAATCTTTTCCTGATAAATACATAGATTCTGCTGTATTAAACTTTTCTGGTCTAAACATTAACGTTTGTATGCTTTGCATTTTCATTTCCTTCAATACAATCTTAAATTTCTAATGTAACACCTAATTTTATCCTTATAATCTCTTGTAATTCTTTTCACCGAATAAACATGTTCTACGTCATACAATTTAAAATATCCTGGATAATCATTTAAAATACTGTTTCTTCTAATAATTTTCGTCTTATTATCTTTTACTGCATTCACTAAGTTTCTATTTATCTTGTAAAATCTACTATTAAAGAATACATAATTATACCAATTTTCAAACTCATAATATCTCTGCTCAGGAATCAAAAAATTAATTTTACATCTGTAATATATCTTTCTTGTGAAATTTCTGCATTTCCATAAAGTTCTGTCAAACCGATGCACCTCAGAATACGTTGTAGGATATCCCACTTCTGCCCAATCTACAAATACAGATGCTATTGTTGAAAAATAAAATTCCTCCCTGGTATACGCTGTTTGCCCTTTAATCATTCTGTAATTTTTATGGATTATTTGCATAACCTTATCCGCTAAATCCCAATCAAAAAAAATTCCTTCTACTTGAGTAGCTATAATTCTTGTTTGCCCAAGCTCATTCATAATCCTTTTTAATTGCTGATCCTCCCACGCCATCTGCGCTGGCCACCACATTGAATATTGTTGTATGATATTCCTTCTGCAAAATCCAGCTCTGTAATTCTGAATATACTGCTCAATTCCCTTTCTAACAAACATATCATTAGATGCTTGTATTAAAAAATAATCAAACTTTAATAAATTACTAATAAAATAAAAATTGGATACATGTGTTAAAAGGATATTCCCCCATCCAGTCTCAAGATGATCAGGATTAATGTAAACATTTTCTATATTATTCAAATCTTCTAATGAATATTTCTCAAAGAATCCCCTGCTTATATGTAATACTATAATGGGATTTTCACAATATTTTTTTATATTTTCAATTTGATCTTTAATTACTTCAGGCTTTTCATGTACAGGAATTGATATTACAAGTTTCATTAATTTCCCCTTTTATATATACGAAATAGTAAGTTTTAAAAACTTCTCTAAGTCGCTTGGAATTCCCAATCCATACATTCCATTATCTTCACTACCTATATTATAAAAACTAATCTTTTTGCCAACTTCAATCATCTCATTGTATACTGGTGCAACATAGAACTCATTGTTAACCCGAATATTTTTTTCAATCATCTTATGTGCATATTTCACAAAATCTGTCCCATGTTTAAAATTATAAATTCCAACTGTTGCTTCGTTTGATATTACCTCTTTTTCTCGAACCATCGTAACCAGTTTTTCATCATCGAACTGGATAAATGACCATTTCGGATTATCCGCAAACATAGTCATAATCAATCCATCATTTTTGTCAATAGCCATTAAGTATTTATTAATATCAATATCTACATATTGATCCGAATTTGCCAACATTAGCATGTCATTATTATTGATATATTTCTCTGCTAGTAAAACAGTACAAGCAGCACCTTCTGTCACTTGATCAACTGAAATTACTATACATCCCGGCGCAATAGCTTGTAATCTCTTTTCCAAATCATATTTTTCTAAATGATCCCTCAAGCATAAATAAATAAATCTATGCTCACATTTGGGGGTTATATTTTTAGTTACACATTCAATCATTGGTTTTCCATGTACATCAATTAGCGGTTTGGGCATTTTATATCCTTCTCTTGAAAATCTACTTCCCCTTCCTGCCATCGGTATCACTATATTCAACATTCTTTCACTCCTCCACTAAATATTTATCATTATTTGCTCCTGGTACTTTTACTACAACATTTACAGAATCCTCTAATGCTGTAAACGAAGTTGCCTCTCCAGGCTCTACAACAATAACGTTCCCAGCGTTCCACTCTTGATCGAACATTCTAACTCTTCCGCTAACAATGACTGTAATTTCTGTGGCTATTTTATGGAAATGTGCCTGTTCGTAATCATCCTTTTTATACTGCTTTACTGCAACCTCCACGTCGTTTGTCCGATACAGACTTGGATCAAAATTACCTATAAACCAGCCCTTTTTCATATTCTCAATTTTTTCACTATACATACGCCATTCCCTCTTTTAAATAACGTTCATAATCATCCATACCCTTTTGCTGGTTAAAATTGAAATATTCCATTTTAGATATTCGATAAGTTCCGATTTTTTTATGTTCCAGTATCAACTCGTTAAAGCATGGACATACATAATATTGCCCATTTACACTTGCATTCTTACGAATCATTTCCTGCGCTGCATGAACAAAATCTCCAGCTTTTTTGAAATAATAAAATCCTGTAGTTGCATTTCTACTAATTGGTCTTTTTTCTGCTGCTTCAATAACTAACTCTTGCTTATTCAATTTTACAAATGACCATCTTGGATGAATATCATCGAAAATAACTACCCCTCCGTCATAAGCTTCATTGATAAATCTATCAATTACATTTTGAGGATTCGCAAGCATTAATTGATCTCCTCCTGCTATAACCAATGGCTTTTCCTCGTCAATTTCATCTACTGCCAAAAGGCAGCTACAAGCAGATCCTTTAGTCACTCCATCCGCTATTATAATCTTGCAATCGGGTATGAGAAGCCTTACCATATCATCAAGATGATATTTCCTTGTATCCTCTCGTCTAACTATTACAATAAAATGAGCATCATTAATCTGTTTCAATGATTCATATACATACTGTAAAATAGTCTTTTTTTGTATTTCATAAAGGTTCCTAATATATTGACTCGTTCCACTTTCATTC